>ENA-OQES01000207-OQES01000207.1-human-gut-metagenome-genome-assembly--contig:-NODE-207-length-25519-cov-4.499882_pt1 | contig 25519 bp, 28 predicted proteins | sample MGYA00242798_ERZ504641 | MGnify/ENA primary metagenome ERZ504641 (study PRJEB26092, sample SAMD00036327) | human gut metagenome | host: Homo sapiens | study: EMG produced TPA metagenomics assembly of...
AGTTATGCTATACTGTTATTATACTATAAGAAGGAGGCGTTTTCCATGGGGGGAAGCACCAAACAGGCCCTGCTGCAGGCGCTTTCGGCAGCAGAAGGAGCCTATATCTCAGGCCAGCAGCTGGCCGAAGCGCTGGGCGTGAGCCGCGCGGCTGTCCACAAGGCGGCACAGGCGCTTTCGGCCCAGGGATACGCGCTGGATTCCGCCCCGCGCCGGGGCTACCGACTGGCAGGCGGCGAGCCCCTTCTGCGCCGAGGCGGTGGGCCCCTATCCCGCTCCCATCCACATCTACGACACGCTGCAAAGCTCCAACCTGACGGCCAAGCAGCTGGCACTGGGCGGTGCGCCCCACGGCACACTGGTGCTCACGGCCCACCAGAAGGCGGGGCGCGGGCGGCTGGGGCGGCGGTTTGAAAGCCCTGCCGGGAAGGGGGTCTACCTCTCCCTCATCCTGCGGCCCACCCTTTCTGCCGCCGATGCCCAGAGTGCGACCATCAGTGCGGCAGTGGCCGTGGCCCGGGCTGTCAAGGCCCTTTGCGGGCTGGAGCTGGGCATCAAATGGGTGAACGACCTTTACTATCAGGGCCGCAAGGTCTGCGGCATCCTGACCGAAGCCGGGACCGACATGGAATGCGGTCAGCTGGAATGGCTGGTGGTGGGCATCGGCCTCAACCTGACCACCTCCTCCGCCGATTGGCCCGAGGAGCTGGCCCGCACGGCGGGCAGCCTTTACCCCGGCGGGCCCGCACCCGTGAGCCGGGCAGTGCTGGCCGGGGCCATTGCCCGGGAGCTGCTCTCCCTCTGCCCGGCCTTCGACTGTCTGGACGAGTACCGGGCCCGCTGCTTTGTGCCAGGCCACTGGGTCACTGTCTGCACCGGGGCCGAGACCTATGCCGCAAAGGCCCTTTCCATTGACGATGCGGGCCGTCTGGTGGTGGAGCGCGAGGGCGGCAGGCAGGTTGCCCTGCAGCATGGTGAGGTCAGCATCCGGCCGACAAGGACAGGGTGAGCCATTTTTCCGATTGTTTTTATCGATCGGATGTCTTTAGCAGAAGTTTGCGCACTGCTGACCGTCATCATCGTTTTGCTGACGTTGATGGTCACCGTTGCCAAAGCCGCATTTGATGCTGGCCGGAAAATTTCTAACAAAGAACACGAGTAAAAAAAAATTCCCAGTCAGGTGAAAGGATCCTCATTTTTGCATTATAGGAAGTAGAAGAGTATAAGCCCCCATACCACCCAGCCGGGAGACCGGCGCAAGGAAAGTGAGGAATCCCCTATGAAGAAGCGACTACTCAGCCTGTTGGTGGCAATCAGTATGGTGCTGACGTTCCTGCCCGTGTCGGCATTGACCGCAGCAGCAGCGGAGGATAGCAGCAACGGCGAACTTAAAATCGGACAAAACTGTTATCCTGTTCTGGATCATATCCCTCACCAAACAGTCAACGGGCATGATATCTACACTGGTGATGGCTGGACTTACGATGCCGATGAAAATTGTAAAATTCTGACCCTGTGCCCCAGTGCGCCAACAAACTATGACTTTTTTTGCCATACACACAGGGCACTCCATCACAACCGACTGTAACCTGGTAATTGGCGAAAATGCAACCGTTACGGATGGAAAATTTTATAGCCTCTGTTACGAACAATGACACTATCAAAGGCGGCATTTTTAAGGATGCTGTTACAAACCATGGCACAATAATCGGTGGCCGTTTTTTCTCTTCGGTCACCAATGAATTGGATGGCATCATTGAAAATGGTCAGTTTGGTGATTGGGCTTCTTCGTACACCGTTACAAACAATGGCGGCACGATCAACGGCGGCACTTTCAAAGAGACGTCAAGCATTCGCAGTACCGGTTCCGTAGCATCAGGTTATACCCTCGCAGCAGAAACGCCGTCCGTTTTTTCTTCTGTTTCGGTCAATGGGTATCACAATTCATGCTATATCATCCCGAATCAGGCATCCGTTTCTGTTGATATAAGCTATCGTTTTGATGATACTATGTACGATCTTCCACCCCTTGATGTAACCATTGATAATGCACCGCCTACGCTTCTTTCCGACTGGTGTGGGAGTGATCTCAAGATTGAGTTCGAGGATATCCGCGGAGTTTATGAAGTCACCTTCACCGCACCGCTTACAAATGGTGCAGATACAGTAACTATCCGCCCGCTGACCCGGCTGGTGATTGAGAAAAGCGGTTACCCTGCCGTGGCACAGGATCGGAATGGCAACCGGGCGAATTATACCGGCGAGGGTTGGAGATTTGAAAATGACAGCCTGATTTTGGAGCCTACCGCCGAGAAAAGCTATGACTTTAACAGCCCCGAGCTGAACCCCCACGGGGTGGCTGTGAACTGCCCGGTTACGGTGGGCGAAAATGCCAGCATTGCAAACGGCATTTTCCTGAAAGAAGTTGCCGGCAATGCCAGCGCCCTGAACGGCGTGTTCCTGAATGTTCCCACCGGCTGCGAAAACAGCGCCAAGAAAATTACCGTTTCTGATAACGGAACCATTACGGCCCTGAAAACCAGCGGCGATACCACCACACTGGACAGCGCCGCCAATGAACTTTATGTGGTCGGCACACCCACCAAAAGCACCCTGTATGTGACCCTGAGCAGCGGCAAGGTACGGGAAGTACAGCTGCCTCTTACGGCTGACCTTGAGCTACAGCTGAACGACCCGAAACCGGAACCCAAACCCGAACCGAAGCCTGAACCGGAACCGGAGACCTACACCCTGAAAGTGGTGGGCGGCAGCTTTACGACCGGCGGCAGTGATGCGCTGACCAGCGGCACCGTGCCGGTGGAAGCAGAAGCAAAAGTGACCCTGAACCCGGATGCCGTACCGGAGGGCATGGTGTTCGACCAGTGGGCCATCCGTGAGGAAAGCCTGCTGGGCAACCCCAATGTGGCCTACAACGCCGAAAGCTTTACCATCCCGGCCAATGCGGTGGAAAACGGCAAGACCGTTACCGTGGAAGCCCAGTACCGGGAGGCCAGCATCGAAGATGACGGCCCCGGCATCCTTGGCACCGCCGCCATAATCGGCACGGCGGGTGCTGGCGCGGCTGTGCTCGGCTACACCGGCTACATGATCGGCACCGAGCTGTACCTGAACACCGTCCTGCCTGCCGGTGCGGCCATTCCCCAACAACGCCGGGGAGCTGGCCCTGCTGCTGTGGGAAGCCGCCGGGACCCCAGCCCCCGCTGCTCTTCTCCCTGCCGATGCTGCCCCGGTCCAGCAGGCCCTTGCATGGGCCATCGAGAACCTGCTCCTCGCCCCGGATGCGTCTGCGGAGGATTCCGTCAGCCGCTGGGAGGTTATTCGGAGCTGGAATCAGATGAAGGGGTAAGTGGCGAACCCTCTCAGTCAAAGCCTTCGGCTTTGCCACTAGCCGGGTTGTGGCACCCAGCAGTTACTTCATGCAATAAATTGCATTCGTATCTTGCTGGCCACTGCCCCAACAACTCCTCCCTCAATCCGCCGCTGGCGGCGGTCGTTGTTGTTGCCCCAAAGGGGGCAGCCAAGGGCAATCCCCAGATTTAGCAGCATCTGCCCTCTGTGATGTCTTACCTCTCCCTTCGGGAGAGGTGGCATTGCGCAAGCAATGACGGAGAGGGTGAGGATGCTAACTAAACAGCGAACCCCTCGGTGCGATCTGCACTGGGGGGTTCGCTGTTATTGTTGCTTCAGGAAATATGTACCGCTTCCAGCACCCTGATGCCCTCCTGCTCCATCACGCCGCGCAGGGCCTCGAGGTAGCCGGGCTTGTCCACCTTGTTCTCAATGCAGCAGGTCAACACGCCGTGCAGGCTGGTGACCTCCATTGCAAGGGACGCACCGTCCGGCAGCACCCAGGTCTGGAAATCGGTCAGGTATGCTTCCAGCTCCGGGCTGTGCGGCAGCAGCGGGCTGCCGATGTAGCTGACCCAGAAATCTGCCGGGAAGCCGCTTATGTACTCGCCCATCTGGAACACACGCTTCTTGATCTTGAGCGCGGCCTTCTGCCGGAAAACCTGATATACCCAGCCCATCTGTTCGGCCATGCGGAACAGGCGGCGCTCCGGGGTCAGGCTTTCCCGGATCTCATGGTCGAGCTGCTTTGCAAAGCTGTGGAGCCGGGCCTGCGGTTCCAGCTGCAGGGGCAGCTGAAAGGACGCAATGCAGTTGTACAGGGCGTGCGGCACCCCCAGCGCCGCGCGGGTGTCGGCGGCATAGCTGTACGCAAGATCGTTCTTTTCCAGATACCGCTGCGCTGCCTGGCAGGTCAGCCCCATGAGGGCGCTGAAGGGCTTCACGCCCTCCTTCTGCGCCAGATCCACAAGGCTCTGTCTGTCCAGCCGCAGCCGCTGAAAATGGGGCGTGCCCTCGTGGATCTGCAGCACGTCCTTCTGCATGTCGTTGGCCACCTGGCTCTCCGGGTAGCGGGCCAGCAGCTGTTCCACATCGTAGGGCGGGTCAGAGGCAAGGGCCTCGCACACAAAACCGGCGTTGGAGCGCAGGTTGCAGTAGAGCTTGAGCAGCAGGGTGAAAAAGGGCGAGCCGCCCCGGCCATCAGCCAGGAAGTGGAACCAGTCCAGATAGACCGTGTTCCCCTCACAGCCCAGTGAGAAGAGATAATCGTTCGTCTCTTCGGGGATCTTTGGCTGGGTGCTGCCCTGCCGCACACGGCAGGGGGCGGTGTTGGGTTCCAGACGGGCCTCCCGCTTTTCCCACACCACATGGCAGAAATAATATTCTGCCAGCGGGCGGGCCGCATCCAGTGCCTGCTGCAGAAGGGCCGGGTCAACGGCCTCCTTCAGCGTGGCCTGATAGCGGCAGAGGACCTGATTTTCACGGTAATAGTAGACGATGCCCTGAAACACCGCACGCTGCTCTGCATTCATCCGGAATTACCCCGCGTTCTCGGCCAGATAATCAGCCAGATCGCCGATGGTCACAAAGTTGCGCAGCTCCTTTTCGGGGATGCGCAGGCCAAAGGTCTCTTCCAGATCGGCCACGACGGTCAGGATCTCCATAGAGGACAGATCCAGATCATCCATCATCACGCTGTTTTCGTTGACATCCTCGGGCGAGATCTCTGCCACATCCTCCAGAATTGCCAGGATCTGAGACACGATTTCTGCTCTTTCCATCAAAAAATTCTTCCTTTCCGTGAGGGATTTTTTATCGCCTGCAAGGGCGCAGTTTCAGTATGCCACGCGCCGGGCCGGTTTAGCCAGCCGGCGGGGCATTCCTGTGTTTTATAATACCTGTTTTATGGAGGAAATGCAACACACAGGCCGCCCGGTTTCGCTCTTTTTTCCGCAATTTCCGCGCTTACCTGCGCAGCAGCTTGCCCATGGCGTTGCGAGGCAGGGGTTCGGCACTGAACTCCACCGCCGTGATCCGCTGGTACAGCGGCAGGGTACGGTTCAACCCGGTGAGGAAAGCCCGGACCTCCGCCTGCTTTTCCTCGGCACAGCAGATCAGCGCGCCGATCTTTTTGCCCATCTCTTTGACCACGCACTCCTGCACCTCAGGGCAGGCGTTGAGCTTTCTTTCCAGCTCCTCGGGGCTGACGTTCTCGCCGGTGCCCAGAATGATCAGGTTCTTCTTCCGGCCCACCATGTAGTAATAGCCGTCCTCGTCCTCACGGGCCAGGTCGCCGGTGTGGAGCCAGCCGTCCTTGTCGATGATCTCGGCGGTGGCCTCGGGATCCTTATAGTAGCCCAGCATCACACAGCCGCCCCGGATGCAGATCTCGCCGGTCTCATCCAGCTTGTACTCGCAGTGGCCGTCCGGCTTGCCCAGCGCCCGGATATGAGGCTCTGTCTGGGCGTAGTTCACCAGACCATCGCCGCAGGTCTCGGTCATGCCGTAGCACTGGGTGATGTACATGCCGTTTTTCCACCAGACCCAGCAGCAACTCGCTGTCGAACATGGCAGAGCTGCCGCAGGGGTTCCACAGGCCGTTCAGCTTATCGGCGCGGCCGCGTTTGACATCCTTGTAGATGCTCTCCATCAGCACCGGGGCCACGGCAATGGAATCGCTGTGCATCAGGCTCAGATCCCGGTAGAAATTCCGCAGGTCACTGCAAAGGTTCAGGGCCCAGCCCTTGAAGGGCCAGGAGAACAGGCAGATAAAGGTGCCCAGATGGAACAGGGGCAGGATGGCAAAGTTGCTCAGGACATCGTTTTTGTCCTCGGGCAGCTGCCGGTGCTTGAAGTCCAGCATGTGGTCGCCCATGGCAACGTGCATCTGCATCACGGTAAAGAAGTTCCGCTCCGCCAGCATCACGGCCTTGCTGCGGCCGGTGGTGCCGGAGGTGAACAGCATAACCATCAGGGCATGGGGGTTCGATCTTCTTTTCCAGTCCGCCGGGCGCGGTGTCCTTCCAGACATCCATCGACCGCAGGCGTTCCCCATACGCAGCCTCCAGCTGGTCACGGCAGCCGTAGTCCACCCCATCGTTCAGGATGAGGGCAGGCTCTGCCAGCTCCAGCTCCCAGCTCAGTTCGTCCCAGGTCTTTTTCTGGTTCATCGTTACCAGAACAGCCCCGGCCAGCACAGCGCCAAAGGTGTTCACGCCATACTCATAGCAGTTCCGGCTCAACAGGACCACCCGCTTGCCCTCCACCTCCGGGATGTTCCGGGCAAACCAGGCAGCGGCGCGGCGGATATCCTGTGCATACTCGGCATAGGTCTTTTCCTTCACGGTGCCGGTGGCATCCTCTACCCAGCGGAAGGCCACCCGCCCGGGGAATTCCTGCTCCATTGTCCGGGTGACAAGATCATAGACATTGTTTACCATGGTCTGCTCCGTTTTTCTCCCGTTTGATTTTACTTGCGCAGCAGCTTGCCCAGCGCGTTGCGGGGCAGGAGCTCGGCGCTGCATTCTACAACGGAGATGCGCTTGTACATGGGCAGGGTGCGGTTCAGCTCGGTAACAAAATCCTTCACCTGCTGCCGCTTGTCATCCTCACAGCAGACCACGGTGCCGATCTTCTTGCCCATCTCCTTGACGATGCACTCCTTGATGGCATCGCACTTGCCCAGCAGCTTTTCCAGCTCCTCGGGGCTGACGTTCTCGCCGCTGTCCAGAATGATGAGGTTCTTCTTGCGGCCGGTCATATAGTAGCAGCCTTCCTCGTCCACGCGGGCCAGGTCGCCGGTGTGGAGCCAGCCGTCCTTGTCGATGGTCTCGGCAGTGGTCTCGGGGTCCTTATAGTAGCCCAGCATCACGCAGCCGCCGCGGACGCAGATCTCGCCGGTCTCGTCCACCTTGACCTCACAGAAGCCGTCCGGCTTGCCCAGGGCACGCAGGTGGTCGCCCTCCTGGGTCACGTTCAGCAGGCCATAGCCGGCCAGCTCAGTCATGGAGTAGCACTGGTTGATGTAGAAGCCATTCTTCACCAGTTCGCTCAGGATGGCGGGATCAAGGATCGCAGAGCTGCAGCTCAGGTTCCACAGACCGTTCAGGCGGTCGGCATGGCCGCGCTTGACCTCGTTGTAGATCATCTCCACCAGCACCGGCGGGGTAGACATGGCATCGCTGTGCATCAGGCTCATATCCCGGCGCAGGTCGCGGGCATCACAGCAGAGGTTCAGCGTCCAGCCCTGTATGCCGTAGACAAAGTAGCAGATGAAACCGGCCAGATGGAACATGGGCACCAGCGTAAAGTGGCTGAAGGTCCGGTCGAGGTACTGGGGTGCCAGCCGCTCCTCCTGATCAGGGATGACCTTCTGGCCATTGATGTACATCTGGCAGGCGGTGAAGTAGTTCTTCTCGCTCAGCATCACGCCCTTGCTGCGGCCGGTGGTGCCGGAAGTGAACATCAGCATCAGCAGACCCTCGTGGTCGATGCGGTTGACCATCTCAGCCTCAGGGGCAGCGGTCCAGGCATCCATAGGGGCGGAGCCGAGCGCCGTAAAGTGCTTCCAGCTGGGCGCGGTAGCCGTAATCGATGCCATCATTGAAGATGAGATCCGGCTCCACCATGCCCAGCTCATGCTCCAGCTCGGCCCAGGTCTTGCCCTGGTTCAGGGTCACGATGACAGCGCCTGCCATCATGGTGCCGAAAACGACAGCGCCGTACTCATAGTTGGTGCGGCTCAGGATGACGATCTTCTTGCCCTTGGGCTCGCCCAGCTCCTGCTGCAGGTAGCCGGTCGCTTTGCGGATATCCTGCACATACTGGGCGTAGGTCTTTTCCACCACCGTGTCCTTGCCCTCCACATAGCGGAACGCCACACGGTCAGCATACTTATTCTGCATCGCAGAGATCATATCAAAAACGGTCATCGGCATATTTGCCACGGTCACAACTTCGTTACAAGCCTTGTTTGCCATTATTTTACACTCCCTGTTTATTTTTGTTAAATTATTCCCTTTCGTTTCCGCTAAATGGAATCTTCTGGGTACTCTAGCCTAGAGTATACCGCATAGAAGGCTCAAACGCAAGATTTAATTGCACAAATATGCAACTTAAACTTACAGTCAATCTGTGCACCCGGATGTAAATCCTGCCTTTTGTTGCGGGCAGGCCGTGAGTGTGGTACACTTTTCCCGGTATCCGCCTACCATGCTTTCTCCCTGGGTTTGATTGACAGCAAGGGCAAAAAGCATTATACTTATTATAAATATCTCTAATTTTTAACATGATGCGCCAAAAATCCGGCAATTCTGCCATCCCGGGGCGGGGTGCGGCGCAGAGGAGGACCTTTTTATGGAGGGAACCAAACGCCGTGCCGCAAATTCGCTGGGCATGTTCGATCTGCTCAAGGGTGTCGGCATGCTGACCATCGTCTTTGCCCACACCGGTGAGCTTTACCCCATGGGCGATGCCAGCCACATCAACCCGCTGACCTTTTTCATGTTCGCCTACCGCGAATCCCTGATGGCGGCCTTTTACATTGCCAGCGGCTACGGCTTCCGCAAGCGCTCCATCGGTAAGTGCATCGACCAGCAGTTCAAGACGCTACTCAAGCCTTACATCTATACAGGCATTGCGACCACCGTGTTCCACTTTATCATCCATTACAGCCTGTTCGGCAGCCTGCACAACGCCACTTACGAGACCTACAAGGTGCTGGGCGGCTTTGCACTGGGCCTGCCCCACACGGCCACCTATTTCGGCCAGCTGTTCTTCTCCTGCGGCCCCATGTGGTATCTGCTCTCGCTGATGATCGCATGGATCCTGCTGGATCTCATCCTGAATATCTTCCCGGAGCAGTACATAAACTGGGCGGTGCTGGGTACCATGCTGTTAGGCTGGGGCATCTGCATCACCTGGGAGGCTCCTTTTTGCATCGGCCAGGGCATGGTCACTGTTCCGGCTCTGTATGTGGGCTACCTTGCCAAGAAGTATAAGATCTTTGAACAGCCCCTCTCGCCCCGTCTGCGCGGCGGGATGATCGCGGCAGCGCTGGCTGTGGCCGCACTGGTGCTTCTTACCAAGAGCACCGACTGCGTCTCGATGGCCGAGTGGACCCTCGGCCCCGTGAGCATCCTGCTGGATGCCGTGACGGGCCTGGGCATCCTTTCCATCGTCATCTGGTTCCAGCGCAGGGTGGAGAACGTTGTCACCCACGCCATCCAGGCCATTGGCCGCCGTTCGCTGTTCATCTTCTGCGTCCACACTGTGGAGCTCACGGCCATTCCCTGGTATCTGATGCCCCAGAAGTTTGCGGCTCACCCGGTGCTGGGCATGGTGCTGCAGTTCACCCTTTCGCTGGGCTCCACCCTGCTCATCTGCGAGCTGCTGGTGCGCCGCCGGGACCTGAAGTTCTGGCTCACCTCCCGCCGGGAGCAGAAGGCGGCGGAAGCGCCCCGCCGGCGCAGCGCCCGTACCGAAACACCTGAGCGTCATTTTGCGGCAAAACACTGATTTTTTGCAGAGGGTGCACCCTCTGCTGAAGTGAAATAATATTATGAGGAGAATCCGGTTATGAACAACGCAGCTCCTGAGAACACTGCGGCTCTGCAGGAAAAGATTGCCGAGCTGGAACAGCAGCTCAAGCTTTCGGACGAAGGTGTTTCCCATCTGGCAGAACGCTGCCTTTCCCTGGAACAGAAGGTGCAGTCCTACCTTGCGGCACACCCCCAGCGCGAGATGCATACTGACTCGCCCACTCTGCTGCAGCCGCTGCTCTATTATGATGCAGGCTTCGGCTTTTCGGAAAAGGACACCCTGACCGCACCCGACTGCACCACCGACGAGCTGACCGGTGCCGTGACCGCGACCTTTGAGCTGCCGGTGGCTGCACAGGCCCTGCGGTTCGACCCGGGTGAGCTGCCCTGCTGCATCACCAACCTGATCTTTTCAGATGACCGCATCATCTGCGCACCCACCAACGGCCTGAACCTTTCCGGCGGCAGCACCCTGTTCCTGGGCGATGACCCCAACTACCGGCTGGAGGGCACCACCCACTACCCCGCCGGGATGAAGCTGGTGGTGAGCTACGGCTACTTCCCGCTGGAGACCCTGACGGACGAGCCTTTGTTCTGCGCCGTGCTGCAGGGCGTGCAGCAGCTCCAGCTGCGCAAGGACAGCGAAAAGCAGCATATCCAGCAGCTGGAGCAGAATGCCGCGGCCCAGCAGCAGATGCTGGCCGCCCTGCGGCAGGAGATCGCGCAGCTGTGCCAGAAAAACGCCGATCTGCAGGCCCGGAGCAATGCCTACGAGACCTCGCTGGAAAGCGTGTTTTCCAGTAAAAGCTGGAAGCTCACTGCTCCCATCCGCAGCCTGATGCGTCTGTTCCACCGTGGAAACTGAGAAACGGAACGGAGGAACAGCCATGTATAACAACTACACCCCCCTGCAGCAGCGTCAGCTGGCCCTGCAGGAGTACAGCAACACCCAGAGCACCTACCTGCTGGTCTGCGCATCGGCCCGCAGCACGGCCCTGAAAGCCACACTGACCGACCAGCTCCACCGCAAGTTCCGGCTGGTGGACCGGCTGGACGGGGAACTGACCGCAAGCGTGGACGGCGTGCTTCTGGCCGCCGAGGACGTGGAGCTGATGTCCACCGCCCTGATGTACTTTGCCAAAGCCCTGCAGGATGGTGCGGATTACGCCGTATGCAACGCTGTGTTCGGCTTTGGCGGGGCGACTGCCCTCTATCAGAGCCAGCCGCTGCAGGCGCAGAACCGCTGCGCCGTGGTCAGCCGCACCCTGCTGGAGCGCTGCCGCGCCGCCGCCCATGACCCCGAAAATGTGCCTGAGCTGCTGGCGCTGGCCGCGCAGCTCTGCACTAAGCCCGCTCTCATCCCGCAGGCCCTGCTCCACTACGAGCGCGGCATCTGCGCCGAGGATGCGTTTTCGGCCCATGGCAAACGCGCCTTTATTATGAGCCATGTGCTGGATATGACCGGCGCGCCCATCGTGCTGGTGAGTGCCGTGCCGGTGCTGCGCAGCATGGGGTATGAGGTACTTGTGCTGGGCCCCAGTGACGGCGGCTCCCTGCATCTCTTCCTGGATGCCGGGGCCTCGGTCATCACCCGGTCGTCCTGCCGCAATGTCTCCGATGCCTGGGGCATGGCCCTCTGTGCCGACTTCGTCATCGTCAATACGGTGGTCATGGCCCGGGCCGTCCGTGCCCTGAGCGGCACCGCCGTACCGGTGCTGTGGTGGCTCCACGATGCCTTTGCGGGTTAGCCCCCACATTGCTCACCAGATCCCTACCCAGCTGGGGGAGAATGTCCGGGTCTACTCGGTGGGCAGCCACGCCGCCAACGCCATGCACGCCGTGCGCCCCGAGTTCGAGATCCGGCCGCTCATCTACGGCCTGCCTGATTACGCGGCAGAGAACTTTGTCCGCACCGATCTGGGCTACAACCGCGGCCGCCCACTGTTTGCCACGGTGGGCTCCTTTGAGCGCCGTAAGGGCCACGATATCTTCTGCAAGGCCATCCGCCTGCTGCCGCCCGAGGTGCGGGAAAAAGCCTCCTTCCTCTTTGTGGGCCAGGCCGCTGACAAGGAGATGATGGATTCCGTCCGCGCCCTGACCGCAGACTACCCGGAAAACGTGTTCTACTGCAAGCGGCTCACCCGTGACGAGATCAAGAGCCTGATGGAGCAGTGCACCGGTTTGGTCTGTGCTTCCCGCGACGACCCCATGCCCACCTTTGTCACCGAGGGTCTGATCTTCGGCAAGCCGTCCATCGTATCAGAGCACACCGGCACCGCCGGGCTCATCTCCGAGGGGCGGAACGGCTTCGTTTACCACAACGACGACCCGCAGCAGCTGGCTGTCCTGCTGGAGCACGCCATTGAACACCCGGAAGAGCTGGCCTCCATGCGGACAGAATGCCGTAAAATGTACGAGCAGTATTATTCCAAGGAGGCTTTTGAGCAGACGCTCCGGACTGCTGTGGAAGATCTGACAGAGAAAAAGTAAGGCAGAACCTCTCCGTCATTGCTTCGCAATGCCACTTCTCCTCATAGGGAAACTGGCGAACGAAGTGAGCCGGAGAGGTTCTTTTTTATCATATCACACAAAGTGACGAGAAAAATTTTTGTTTCAGTTCACAAAAACAAGGTTCCGCTGTGTTATACTGCAAGCAGTATCGTGAAAGGAGCCTTGTCCCATGGAACAGACCAACATCCCCCAGCAGCCCTCCCGCAAAAAGGCGATCCTTTCTCTGCTGGTGCTGTTGGCGCTGACCTGTGTTGTGGGTTTTCATCTTCAGCAGCCACTGGTCTGAGATCTCGACCGCGCTGGCCCAGCTCTCCCTCTGGCAGGTGCTGCTGGTGCTGGCCATCGGCCTGACATACCCCCTGCTTGAGGGAATCGTCTGCTGGCTCATCATCCGCTGCCGCCTGCCGGGCTTCACCCTGCGGCGCGGCATGGATGCCGCCTTTGTGGGCATCTTTGGCAACGTGGTCGGCCTGGGTGCCGGGGCTGTGCCCATGGAGTCCTACTATCTCTACCACTGCGGCCTGCCGCTGGGCCCCGGTGTGGGCCTGATGACCCTGCAATATGTATTTCACAAGACCACCGTTCTGCTCTATGCCACTGTGATGCTCCTGCTGCAGCACCGTTGGCTCGCCGCCAACACCTCCGGCGTGATGCACTATCTGCCCGCCGCCTACTGCGTGGTGGCGCTGGTCATCGTGGCGCTGGTGCTGCTCTGTGTCTCGCCGCTGGTGCAGCGGCTGGCCCGCTGGGCCATGGGCTTTCTGCCCAAAACGGAACCATGGCAGACCCGCCGGGAAAAGTGGCTGGAGCAGCTGGACACTCTGGCTGCCGAGAGCCGCCTCCTGCTGGCCGACAAGGGCGCTGTGCCCGCATCCTTGCCATGCAGGCCCTCAAGCTGTTTCTGATGTTCACCCTGCCGTGGTTCTGCATCCGGTTCATGGGGCTTTCCTGCGGGCTGAGCTTCTGGCAGGTACAGCTGCTCACCAGCCTGATGCTCTTCCTTTCCAACGCACTGCCCAATGTAGCAGGCATGGGCTCCATTGAAACGGCTTTTCTGCTGGTGTTCAGCAGCTTTATGGCCAGCGGCGAAGCCATGAGCACCCTGATGCTCTTCCGCATCGCAAGCTACTATTTTGTGTTTGCCGCCAGCGCCGCAGGTACCTTTGCGGCGCAGAAGCATCTGGAGAACAGTTGACATCCTGCGCGTTCCGGCACTATAATGAAAGCGTACTCTCTGAATCTCTCTGGCCGCCCAGCTGTGCGGCCCGCCAAAGGAGAACACCTTATGGAAAACAAAAGTCTCCGTTTTTATGCCATCATGGCCCTCTGGGTCCTGTTGTTCGTACTGCTGTTCGTTTCCAACCGCCGCGTTGACCTGAAAACCGATATCAATAAAAGCACTTCCGTCTCTGTCAGTGTGGAGGATACCGTCAGCCTGAGCCCATCGGTAGTCACCACCCGTGCCTATTCTGCGGGCGATGACACCTATCAGGCATTTTTCAAGATCCTGCAAAACGCGAGTTGCTACCAGAAGTTCAACCAGAATGCCCGCTCCTACTCCCACGACTACGAAGCGCATTCCATCACCCTGCGCTTTGCAGACAGTTCCAGCCAGAACCTGCTCTTCACCGTCTATTCGGACGGAGTCTGCCAGGTAAACGGAAAATTCGTCTCCCTCCGCTCCCCCAATGGAAACGCGGAGGCCATCTACCAGCTGCTGCGGGATGCGGTGGTTTAATCAGACAAAAAAACAAACGCTTTGAGAAATTCACATCTCAAGGCGTTTATTTTTTGCTGTTCTTTTGCAGAAACTGCTTCTTCTGTTCGGTACTCCATGTCTGGAGCAGGTTCAGGATCTGCGTATCCTCCCAATCCGCACGGCCTGTGATATAGTCCATACTCACATGATAATACTCTGCCAGCCGGAGCAGATGATGGGTCGGTATCTCCTGCACCCCCAGTTCATATTTTGCATACTGCTGCTGGGTCGTATTCAACAGCGTACCCACTTCTTTCTGGGTTAAGTCTGCATCTTCACGCAGGTCACGCAATCGTCCATAACAATACATCGTAAAGCCCCCTGAAAGGACTATACTTCACATCTGATAAGATGTATTGACTTTACACCTTATCAGGTGTATTATGATTGTAATGTATTCACATTTATTCTTTTTTCAGGAGGAATTATATTATGAAGAAATCCTTACGGCTGTTCTCTCTGTTCCTTGTTAGCGTTTTGCTTTTGGCCTTAACTGCATGTAGCGGTAGCAGTGGTGCCGGTGGTGGAAATGCCGAAGATACGCTGACTTCAAAAGTCAATGCAAAGCTTTCCGGCACAGGTATTCAAGTGGAATATGACACTTCTCTGAACGAAAAGGCTGTTGTCTATCTCGACGTGTACCGCACTTCTGGCAATGAGGCTCAGGCAATTAAGGCTGCTGGCCTGAATTCCACTGAGTACAGAATGTATGCAACCACCGCCACTTCGTCCATTGATGATGCCGCTGCTGTTATCGCCGGTAATATTAAGGCAGAAAAAGAGACCAGCAAGCGCGTTGCCAAGAAGTTAGGTTATGCAAGTGGAAAAATGGCTTCCGGTGAACCTGTAATTTTTGTCCTTGTAAAATTCTAAACATTCAAGCTATCGCTGATTACAAAGATTCACCTTCCTTGTGCTCCGCTTTAGCATATGTATCTGCCGTAAATTCTGATATATAGGAGGAATCTTACATGAAAACAATCAGAAAACTTTCTCTCGTACTGCTTTCCATGGTTCTACTCTTCACCTTAACTTCCTGCGACGAAACCGGAGCTGTATCTGTAGACACCGCCAAAGTAGAAAAGAGCGTTCTATCTGTGATGAATACTGCTTTGGGCACAGATTTCACCAATGACGAAAGCCTGCGGGGCAAAGCGGATTATATTTGGGATAAGGTCGATAAAAATGGACGAATCTTCTGGACACAATCCATATACTACCCCGAAGGCGAAAACGGGGAAAGGTTCTGGGTAGAGCCCATCTATGATTCGGATACTTTTGCCGAAGATTCAAAATTCCAGCTGACTGCATTTACCGAAGAAGAGCTAAAAAAATTACGAAAGCCCGTCCAAGGAGCTGCTTGCACAGGTCAAGCAGAAAATTGGAGCAGCTGATAATTATACGGAAGTCACATCCCTTTGTGTGACGGCAAGAAACATTGGCGGAAAAGTTTACGTTGTTTATGTAAGAGAAATAAGAAGCAAGTAAAGCAAATGGGCTGTCGCCATCTCAAGTCCAGCGTAGCTTATAAAACAAAATCGGGCACTCAGGTGGTCAAGCTGAGTGTCCCGTTTTTGTTTTCATCTGCGCACAGTGCCGTACCAGAGCCCTGTGTGCCGCGCAGCGGATGCAGAGCAAACCAAAATGCTGCATCCTGCCAAGAAAAAGAGAGTATGGAATGGAGGAATGGAACGGAGCGCTTGCAGACGTTCCGTTTTTTGGTGCAGAGCGGTTAGAAATAGCTAACCAGCGCTGTGAGAACAGAATACCATAAGCGGTTAGTCTTGTCAACCCTCAATTTGCAATTTTTCCCGAAAAAGGTGTGTGTCGCCGGGGTTTTAAGCTTTTTTCTACATTCTGCCCAAAGAATCCCCCTTGCTTTGGAAGAAAACCCACTTGTTTTCTATTGCTTTTTAAAGTGGTTCTTGTTATTATAGTAACGCAAGATTTTGTGGGCAGGTTTTCATTTTTGTCTACACCTTGTAGTTAGAACTGCTGCAGACGGCAGTTCAAGACCGTTTCGCCCCCAGAAAGCCGCCTATACAGTGCGGTTTTTCAAAGGCTCAATAGTTAGAATGTGCTAACCAGCGCATGGAATGGAGCAAGGAGGTTCCAATGATCAATTTTGAACAGTGGGAAGGCTTTGAGGGCCGCATCTGGAAAGAGGAAGTCAATGTCCGCGACTTCATCCAGAAGAACTATACCCCGTACGACGGCGACGAAAGCTTTCTGGCTGGCCCCACCGAAGCCACCAATAAGCTGTGGGGTGCCCTGCAGAAGCTGCAGAAGGAAGAGCGCGCCAAGGGCGGCGTGCTGGACATGGAGACCGAAGTCGTCAGCAGCCTGACCGCTTACGGCCCCGGCTATATTGACGAGACCCTGAAGGATCTGGAGCAGATCGTCGGCCTGCAGACCGACAAGCCCCTGAAGCGTGCATTCATGCCCTACGGCGGCATCAAGATGGCAGAGCAGGCCTGCACCACCTACGGCTATCAGCCCAGCGAGGAGCTGCACAAGATCTTTACCGACTATACCCGCACCCACAACCAGGCTGTGTTCGATGCCTACACCCCTGAGATGAAGGCTGCCCGCCACACCCACATCATCACCGGCCTGCCCGACACCTACGGCCGCGGCCGCATCGTGGGCGACTACCGCCGCGTGGCCCTGTACGGCATCGATGCCCTGATCAAGTTCAAGCAGGAAGATTTCGCCAACTGCGGCGACGGCACCATGACCGATGATGTGATCCGCCTGCGTGAGGAGATCGCACGCCAGATCAGCGCCCTGAAGGGCATGAAGAAGATGGCCGAGGCCTACGGCTGCGATATCTCCCAGCCCGCCAAGAACGCCAAGGAAGCCTGCCAGTGGCTGTACTTCGGCTACCTGGCTGCCATCAAGACCCAGAACGGCGCTGCCATGAGCGTGGGCCGCATCTCCACCTTCCTGGATATCTACATCCAGCGCGATCTGGACAACGGCACCCTGACCGAGAGCCAGGCCCAGGAGCTGATCGACCACATGGTCATGAAGTTCCGCATGGTCAAGTTTGCCCGCATCCCCAGCTACAACCAGCTGTTCTCCGGCGACCCCGTGTGGGCTACGCTGGAGGTGGGCGGCATCGGCATGGACGGCCGCAGCATGGTCACCAAGAACTGCTACCGCTTCCTGCACACGCTGGAAAACATGGGCCCCGCACCGGAGCCGAACCTGACCGTTCTGTACTCCTCTGCCCTGCCTGAGAGCTTCAAGAAGTACGCTGCCAAGGTGTCCATCAACACCAGCTCTGTCCAGTACGAGAACGATGATGTGATGAAGCCCGTGTGGGGCGACGATTACTCCATCTGCTGCTGCGTGTCTGCCACCCAGACCGGCAAGGAGATGCAGTTCTTTGGTGCCCGCGCCAACCTGGCAAAGTGCCTGCTGTACGCCATCAACGGCGGCGTGGACGAGAAGAGCCACGAGCAGTGCGGCCCCAACTACGCTCCCATCACCAGCGAGTACCTGAACTATGACGAGGTCCTGCCCAAGTATGTCCAGATGCTGGACTGGCTGGCCGGCCTGTACGTCAATGTGCTGAACCTGATCCAGTATATGCACGACAAGTACTACTACGAGGAAGCCGAGATGGCCCTGATCGACACCGATGTGCGCCGCACCTTTGCCACCGGCATTGCAGGCTTCTCCCACGTCATCGACTCCCTGAGCGCCATCAAGTACGCCAAGGTCAAGGTCGTGCGCGACGAGACCGGCCTGGCCACCGGCTATGAGGTGGAGGGCGACTTCCCCAAGTACGGCAACGATGACGACCGTGCCGATGAGATCGGCGTTTGGCTGCTGCGCACCTTCCTGGAGATGATCAAGAAGCGCCACACCTACCGCAACTCCGAGGCTACCACCTCCATCCTGACCATCACCTCCAACGTGGTGTACGGCAAGTACACCGGTGCTCTGCCCGATGGCCGTGCCGCCTTTACCCCCTTTGCACCCGGTGCAAACCCCAGCTACGGTGCGGAGCAGAACGGCCTGCTGGCTTCCCTGAACTCTGTTGCCAAGCTGCCCTACCACTGGGCTCTGGACGGCATCTCCAACACCCAGACCATCAACCCCGAGGCTCTGGGCCACAGCGAGGAGGAGCGCAAGGAGAACCTGGTGCAGGTCATGGACGGCTACTTCGATCAGGGTGCACACCACCTGAACGTGAACGTGTTCGGCAAGGAGAAGCTGCTGGATGCCATGGAGCACCCCGAAAAGGAAGAATACGCTAACTTCACCATCCGCGTCTCCGGCTATGCGGTCAAGTTCATCGACCTGACCCGCGAGCAGCAGATGGACGTGATCTCCCGTACCTGCCATGCCGCACTGTGACCCTGTCGGTCTCGTCCACTCGCTGGAAAGCTTCGGCTCAGTGGACGGGCCGGGTGTCCGGTTCGTTGTCTTTCTGCAGGGTTGTGCCCTGCGCTGCAAATACTGCCACAACCCCGAAACGTGGAGCGCTGAGGGCGGCACGGAATGGTCTCCGGAGAAGCTGTTCCAGCACGTCTGGCGCTACCGCAATTACTGGGGCAAGAAGGGCGGCATCACCGTCAGCGGCGGCGAGCCGCTGCGGCAGATGGAGTTTCTGACCGCGTTCTTCACGCTGGCGCGCGCCAAAGGCGTGCACACCGCGCTGGACACCGCCGGTCAGCCTTTCCGCCCGGACGACCCGGCGTATCTGGCGGAGTTCGACCGCCTGATGGCTTCCACCAGTCTGGTGATCCTGGATCTCAAGGAGATCGACCCGGAGAAGCACCGTCAGCTCACCGGCAGGGACAATGCCAACATCCTTGCCATGGCGCGCCGCATCTCTGATCTGGGCGTTCCGCTCTGGATCCGGCATGTGCTGGTGCCCGGCCTCACCGACGACGAGGAGGGCCTGCGCAGGACCGCAGACTTCATCCGCAGCCTGAAAACGGTGCAGCGGGTGGAGGTTCTCCCCTACCACACGCTGGGGCTGTTCAAGTGGCAGAAGCTGGGCATCTCCTATCCCCTGCCCGATGCTGTTCCCCCCACGGCGGAACAGGTCCGCCGGGCGGAGGAACTGTTGGAAGTGGCTAAGTACCCCGGCTGAACTGCACCGGCAGGGTGGACTGGGAAAGCTTCATCCTGATTTAAACCAAAAGAATGACCCTCTCTATCACGCTGATGCATGTCCGCTCCCTTTTTTGGGGAGGTGGCACTGCGAAGCAATGATAGAGAGGGTCGTTTATTTTTCTTCACTTCCGGCGTGATACACCTGCAGATACACCCTTTTGCGCTCGGCATCCGTGTTCTCTGCCAGCTGCTGGCAGAAACGCTCATCCTCGAACAGGGCGACCACATTGGGCGCATAGCGGGTGCCGCTCTGGGCCCGCAGCTCTTCCAGCAGCGTGCGGAAGGGCTTGGCAAGGTTGTAACACCGACCGATATTATCGGTGGCGGCATCCAGCGAGTCCGCCACGCTCAGCGCATCCACGATCCCCTTGATCTCCGGCGGGCAGGAGGATACGTCATTGGGATATCCGCCCTTGCCGTTGTAATAGCAGTGGTGATAGAGTGCCGCCGGGGCCAGCGTTCTTCCGCAGCCCATTCTATTCAGAATGGCAGCGCCGGTCCTTGGGTGGCTCTGGATGCAGAAAAACTCCTCATCCAGCAGGCGGCGGGCGTTGTTGTCGATGTACATCAGAACGGCACACTTGCCAAGGTCGTGGTACAGGCCGCACTCATAGGCCGTCTGGCAGAGCTCTTCCCGCCGGGCCTGCACCTCGGCCGCGCTCCTGCAGCCCAGCAGACCAACCAGTGTTTCGGGCCTTGTCTCGATCTGCCGACGCAGCAGGGCACGGGTCAGCTCTGCCACCATCAGTGAGTGGACATAGGTCGGCTTGTGCCCGGCCAGGATACTGCCCAGCATTCGGCGGTTCGCCGTTTCATCTGAGCTGGAACTGATCTTGCTCAACTCCCAGGCGGCAGAGCTTACCACACGGGGATACTGGCTGGCCGGCATCTGTTCCAGATACTGATACGCAGAACGGCGTACCTGCTCCACGGTTGTACGATACCTCTGTGCTCCCGCCTCGTCCAGACGTTCTGCATAGACCGAAAGATAGGCCGCCAGAACCAGCTTCCGGTTGATGGCCTCGGCAGAATAATCATCCTGCGCCACGCTTCCCGCCGATTCCAAAACGGATCTTGACCACGTCTTCCAGGCTGCCCACCCCGGCATGGTAGCGGCAGCGGCATAAAGTAGGGCACCGCCAGTTCTGCAGGCGTGCATCCGGGCCCTTGCTGTTTCTTCTTGTGCGTCCAGATGTATTCCGCCGATTCCAGCACCTGCCGCGCCACCTCGGGATCCTCTCCTGCCGCAGGTGGGTCAGCAGGGTCATGCGGTCCATGTGCATGGAATAGATGTAGCTTTCCCAGGGGAACTCCGGGTCCAGTGCATGGTAATGCGCAGACTGGATGATGTCCATTGCGCGGCGGAACCGCTCCAGATACCGGCAGCTTTCCGCATGGGTGCCGCGGGACATCCCCAGCCGGGTGTTGCCCACACAGCGGATGAGATACTGCCGGGTATTCCTGTCCAGCTGTTCATACCGTGACATATATTCAGCAGCTTCCGTAAAATAGACCTGGATCGCATCTCCCAACAGGTTGATGCCAGTTCCCTCATCCCGGACGTTCATATAATGCAGGGTGATGCCCGTGTAGTACAGCTCCCTGACGATCATGGGCACGTCTTCCCGGCTGCGGGCCGCTGCCAGCAGCAGCTGATGCACCTTGAACGCCACGCCCATATCCTCGCTGTTCGCGTAGTTGAACAGCCTGCCCGCAAAGGCACTCAGTCCCTGGATATCCGTTTCGGTCAGGGAGGCAGGGTCGCGGTCGTAGACAAACTGCGCCAGCAGTGCCTCATTCTGCCGCATCAGGGCGTTGCATCTCAGCGCGTTGGTCTGGATCTCTTCCAGCACGGCAGCGGGAGCTTTGCCATCCGGAAAGCTGGGCCGGGAGATCGAGCGCACAACGCGCAGATCCCGAATATACTGTTCAAAGGCCTCTGCCTGCGTGCACTCCATCTCATCAGCCCCTTTTGCCGAAGTTTGTCGTTCGATTTGAAACTATAATTCAGTATACGGCATTTTTCGGCAAAAATCAACTGATTTTCGCAGATTTTTAGCCCGCCCCCCCGAATATTTTATGCATTCATACGTTACTTTTTGTATAAAATGCACTTCCACCCGGGGGATCGGGTGCGTCCGGTTTATGAAATTGCTTCCGGCAGCTGCATCCATTTGCCCTTCCAGGCGTAGAGCACCATCAACACTGCACCCACAACCCAGGACACCGGGTAGACCAGCAGCACACCCTCGATGCCCGCAAACAGGGGCAGGGCAAACTGGATCCAGGCGATGCGGAACAGGCACAGGGAGATCAGCAGCACCACCATGGGCGGCACACTCTTGCCGGTGCCGCGCACCGTACCGGCAAGGCCCTGCAGGATGCCCAGCATCCAGTAGAAGGGGCAGAAATAGAGCATACAGATCTTGCCGTAGGCAACGACCGTTTCATCGCCGGTGAACAGGTGCATGATGGGGTCCTGGAAGGCGAGCAGCAGGATACCGGTCAGGATGGTGTAAACGATGCACATGCCCAGGGTGACAAAGGTGCCCTTTTTGACACGGTCGATCTTGCCCGCACCAAAGTTCTGGCCCACAAAGGTGGTGGCCGCCATGCCGAAGCTCAGCACAGGCAGAATGTTGAAGCCATCCACCTTCATATAGGCGGCAAAGCCTGCCATGGCAGCGGCACCATAGCCGTTGACGCTGACCTGCACCAGCACATTGGAAAGGGAGATGACCATGTTCTGGATACCGGTGGGCAGGCCCACCTTGATGATGCGGACCGCCATCTTTTTGTGCACGCGCACTTCCTTTGCCGTCACGCGGTAATCGTCCTCCACCCGCATCAGAAAACGCAGGGAGAGCACACAGGACACCAGCTGGCTGATATCGGTGGCAATGGCCGCACCGGCCACGCCCATCTTGCATCCGGCGATCAGGACAAGGTCGAGGACGATGTTGGTGATGGAGGCAACGCCCAGGTAGAGCAGGCTCCGCTTGGAGTTGCCGGCGGCGTTCAGGATACCGGCCGCCATGTTATACACCACGCTGAACAGCACGCCGCCAAAATAGAGCCGTATATAGAGCACCGCATCCTCCAGCACCTCTGCGGGGGTGTTCATGGCGGTGAGCAGGGCACGGCTGACGGCAATGCCGCACACGGTCAGGATCGCACCCAGAATGGCCGAAAGGGCCAGCGAGGTGTGCACCGCAGTGTGCGCGCCCTCCCTGTCCTTGGCTCCCAGAAACTGGGACACCACGACACCGGCACCCACGGCAATGCCCTGGCTGAACCCGATGAGCAGGAAGATGGGCGAGCCGCTGGAACCGACGGCTGCCAGCGCGTTGCTGCCCACAAAGTTACCCACGATGATGGAATCGGCGGTGTTGTACAGCTGCTGCAGCATGTTGCCCAGGATCAGCGGCACCGAGAAGAGCAGGATGCTCTTCCAGATGCTGCCCTCTGTCATCAGCCGTGATTTTTTCTTTTCTTCTAAAATCGTCTGTGCCATAATGCTTCCTTTTTCACGCAAAGCTTCAACTCATATATCAATCGTCATACAGATAAACGATACCTTGTTTCTGCCAAAAAGTCAAGCAAAAGCGTAAAAAAGGGGCGTTTTCACCGGTTCCGCCCTATTTCCACCCTCTCGCCGCAGGGTCCTGCATCTCGGCGGCAGAGTAGACCAGGGCGTTGCAGACTGCAGCGGCCACGGTGCTTCCGCCCTTGCGGCCCATGGCCGCGATGGCAGGCACGCCGTTGGCGGCACAGGCGGCAAACAGCGTCTCCTTGCTTTCCACCACATTCACAAACCCCACCGGCACGGCGATGACCAGGGCAGGCCGCAGCCCGGCCTCGATCTCTTCCGCAATGGTCAGCAGGGCGGTGGGGGCATTGCCCACCGCAAGAATGGCCCCGGGGTACTCCTGCGCCGCGCGGTGCATGGAGGCCACTGCCCGGGTGGTTCCGGTCTCGGCTGCGATCCGCGCCACCTCAGGGTCCGCCATATAGCAGAGGGCACTGCCGCCCAGCCGGGCAAGGGCAGGCTTGGAAATGCCCGAAAAGTGCCATGTTGGTGTCGGTGATGATAGGGGTCCCGGCCCGCAGGGCGGCCACACCTGCCGCCACAGCCCCCTGGCGTAAAGCGCAGATTTTTTGGCATAGTCAAAGTCGGCGGTGGTGTGGATGACCCGCTTGACCACAGCGGCAGTCTCGGGCGGCGGGGTCAAGCCCTGCGCTTCCAGCTCTGCCGTGATGATGGAAAGGCTTGTCCGCTCAATGTCGGCGGGCAGATGATGTTGTGGGATCATTGTGCATTCCTCCGCGGGTTCTCCAACCCCATGGCCGCGTAAACGGCATCCAGATCCAGCGCGCCGCGCACGCCATCGGCCAGCAGGTCAAACTGCTGCTGGCGGTATTGCTCCATCGGGATGAGGGCGGCACTGTCCGGCGCAATGCCCTTGCGCCGGCAGAGCAGGGTCACCAGTTTCTCGGTAAGCTCCCCGGTATCAAACAGGCCGTGCAGGTAGGTACCGAACACATTGTCCTGCACGCAGCCCTCGGGTGTGCCGTCTGCCAGTGTGCAGAAGGGCACACCCTGCACCTCGGTGCGGCCGGTGTGGATCTGATATCCGGTCAGGGCCGCACCCGCAAAGGGGGCGGCGGTCACGGCGGCAGTGTCCTGGGTGCGGTGCTTCTGACCGGTAAACACCGTGCGGGTGGGCAGCAGCCCCAGCCCCCGCACGGTCTGCGCCGTACCGCTCTCCGTGCCTTCGGGGTCGGCCAGCGTCTCGCCCAGCATCTGATACCCGCCGCAGACCCCCAGCACCGGCGTGCCGCTGGCCGCCAGCTTCAACAGGGCTGCTTCCAGCCCGGACTGCCGCAGCCAGAGCAGGTCATCCACCGTGTTCTTGGTGCCGGGCAGGATGACGAGATCCGGTGTGCCCAGCTGGCGGGTATTCTGCACATACCGCACGCCCAGCAGCGGGTGCTGCTCCAGCGGCATGAAATCGGTAAAGTTGGAGATGTGCGGCAGACGGAGGATGGCTGCATCCAGCGGGTGGACCGTTTTGCCCGCATCCAGCCGGGTGGAAAGGGAATCCTCGTCCTCAATGTCCACCTTCAGGTAGGGCACGACCCCCAGCACCGGCAGCTGCGTTTTCTCTTCCAGCATAGCAAGGCCGGGGGCGCAGGATCTCCACATCGCCGCGGAATTTATTGATGAGCAGCCCCTTGATGCGGGCGCGCTCCTCTGGCTCCAGCAGCGCCACCGTGCCGTACAGCTGGGCAAACACACCGCCCCGGTCGATGTCTCCCGCCAGCAGAACGGGGGCATCCACCAGCCGGGCAAGGCCCATGTTGACGATATCGTCTGCTTTCAGGTTGATCTCCGCCGGGCTTCCGGCCCCCTCAATGACGATGATGTCCACGGTTTCGGCCAGACTGTTGTAGGCCGAGAGGATCTCCGGGATGAGCGCTCTTTTCATTTTGAAGTAGGCGGCGGCGGGCATCTGGCCCCGCACCTCGCCGTTCACGATGACCTGACTGCCCACGTCACTGCTGGGCTTGAGCAGGATGGGGTTCATCCGCACATCCGGCTCGATGCCTGCGGCCTGCGCCTGCACCACCTGTGCCCGGCCCATTTCCAGCCCATCCCGGGTGACAAAGCTGTTCAGCGCCATGTTCTGGCTCTTGAAGGGAGCCACGCGGTAACCGTCCTGCGCAAAAATGCGGCAGAGGGCGGCGCACAGCAGGCTTTTGCCTGCACCGCTCATGGTTCCCTGCACCATGATGCACTTTGCCTTGCTCATTCCAGCACCTCCGCAAGAAGTTTCAAAAGCTGTTCGTTTTCAGGCCCGGTGCGCACAGCGGTGCGGTACCAGCCGGGGCCCAGCCCGGGGTAGTTCGCACAGCTGCGCAGCACAGCGCCCCTTTGCCGCAGAGCTTCTCCCAGCGTCTCCGGGGCCTGAAACAGCAGGTAATTTGCCCTGCCGTCCAGCACCCGCAGGCCCAGCGCCCGCAGCCCGGCCGTCAGGCGGGGCCGCTGTTCGGCAATGAGGGCTCGGACCTTTTGCCACATACGCTGTCTCCTCCAGTGCGGCAAGGCCCGCCGCCTGCGCCAGACTGGACACACCCCAGGGCTGGCCGCAGGCCTGCATCTGTTCCAGCAGCGCCGTGTCGGCACTCAGGGCATAGCCCAGCCGCA
>ENA-OQES01000209-OQES01000209.1-human-gut-metagenome-genome-assembly--contig:-NODE-209-length-25394-cov-3.597103_pt1 | contig 25394 bp, 22 predicted proteins | sample MGYA00242798_ERZ504641 | MGnify/ENA primary metagenome ERZ504641 (study PRJEB26092, sample SAMD00036327) | human gut metagenome | host: Homo sapiens | study: EMG produced TPA metagenomics assembly of...
GTATTCATTTTTTTCGCCGTAAGACAGCGTATCAATAAAGCTGAATTTTGCGTCCGCGCGGGTGAGGGGATACCTGGCAGGTGTACAGGTTTCCTGCCAAATCACGCACCTCAACATCTTCAAGTGCAGGGTTTCAATATAAAACTCGATTAGCTGGGGTTGGCTCGTGTGGCTGACGCCTACCGCACGCACAGTACCGGTGGTGTTGTAGTAGCGCAGCATATCGCCTTTCTTCTCGGCAATGGAGCAAAGCATAAGGGAGGCGGCTTCATGCGCCTTGGATGCGTAGCTGTTCTTACGCATATCCAGGTTCAGAACCATCGTGTCATATGGGTTGGTAATAGTAGAAGAATGTCCCCATGTATGCTCTGCATACAGCATCAAGTTGTCCTGCACGGCTTCTGCCAGCGCCGGATAGTGTGTTTCTGCATCCGGGTCCAGACGGTTTGCAAGCTGCCAACGGTGGTCGGCATCCTTGTAGTGCTTGACCGCATAGGGGGTACTGCCGACACCATTGGCCCACCAGTCCGTCCAGTCACCGCGGTAAACAGGTGCATCCGTAAGTTTCGGTGCGATGGCAGCGTACAACTCCTGCAGCGAAACCATCTCAACGCGTACTTCCTGACCGTACTTTTCGTTGTAAGCACGGATGGTTTCCATAATCTCGGCAGACGGCGGCGCATTATCGCTGAAAACACCGGACACTGCGGTTACAATGAAATCGTATGGATAACCCTCGGTTTCACATTCGGTCAGATACTTGTCAAGATTTGTATGCAGCTGATCCGAGAAGGAAGTGCCGGCGTCGGCATCTTCACCCAGACGGTTGCGCATCATCCAGTTGACAGCGTGGTTGGGCTGAAGCCCCAGCACATTGCCCAGATTATAATGTTCGCCGTTCCAGACCAGCAGCCGCTGTCCGGAAGCGTTTTCCCAGAAGAAAGCATTCTGGTTCTGGTACAGCGGATACATACCGTGGTGGCAGTGAACATTCGTGAAGAAGAACTCCACACCGTTTTCAATCATGGCGTCACGGTAGCCCATGGAGAATCCATTGACATCGGCTGCCATGGCTGTGTGAATTTTTGTGCCAAACGGTTGCAGCTTGTCCTGCCATTTGGCCAGACGCTTGCCGAATACATCCGCATTGACAAGATCGTTGAAGTTCAGATAGTTGGCCGAAATACCGATTTTGCCTTCCTTGACAAAACGGGCAAAGTCGGCGCGATCCTCCTCGCTGGCTTGTTTCCAGAACTCCTCTACGCAGTACAGCGTTTCGCAGTTCCAGCGGAAGTCAGCATATTCCGGCTGACGCATCATGGACAGCACGGTTTTGATATAGTTGACCTGAATTGCAATAACGCGTTCCTGCAGATCTGTGTAGCCTATGTCCGTGTGGGAATGGTGGACAACATAGACCGTCTTGATGGAATGTGCCATGATAAAATACCTCCTAATATTTGATTTGCGGTTTTCGGGGGAAAGCCACAGACTTTTGAGATTGATAAAATGTCGGCGATTCTACACCGGATGTGCCACAATGCATACCGGTACAGGGCAGGAGATTCCCGCTTTTTGCCGGTTCCAGACGTCCCGTCTTTTCATCCCTGCGGAAGCAGGTGATGCAGCCGCTGTCCTGATTGGCAGCCAGCAGCATATAGGATAACTCAGTTGCGAACACAGGCAAGAATGACCTTGACCTCGCTGCCGTCCGGGCTGTAAATTTCATAATCGCCGGCTGCCTGAGGAACAATGCAGGTTTCGGCATAGTGCAGCTCCAGAGGAGGGAACGCATCGCTTTTGCTGCGCAGAACCGCCCGCGTACCATCAACCAGGTTCAGCATATGCACACTGCCGTTGCGATGTACCGGCAGGGCAGAAGATGTTGTAAAGCGGAATGTGTCCAGAAACTCCCGTTCATGCAAGCCGGTGCGCACAACGGTTCCGTTTTCGTCGGAATAAACTTCTGCGACGGCATTGATTAGATTTTTATGAACCCATTCGGTATTGCGATACCACTGGATGTTGGCCGCACCGTGTTCAAGGTGGATGGGACGCGGCTTGCCGTCAAGGTCGACGCGACCCCAGTCCCAGAGTTTGAATGTGAAAATGTACGGTGTTGCGCTAATCTCCAACACCATGGTATCTGCACCGGAACAATGCACAGTGCCGGCCGGAATCAGTACGTGGTCATGCTTCTTGACAGGAATCTTGTTGACAAATTTTTCTACCGGGAAAGGCTTGCCGCCGTTCTGGGCTGCCTGCAGGGCGCTGACCATTTCTTCCGGCTTTGTACCGGTTTTAATGCCCAGATAGACGCAAGGGGCTTCGCCGGCAGCATCCAGAAGATAGTAGCTCTCATCCTGTGTATAGTGCATATGGAAATGGCTCTGGATGTATTCGGTCAGGGGATGAACCTGAAGCGAAAGGTTCTGACCGTGCATGGTGTCCAGCATATCAAAACGGATGGGGAATTCCTTGCCGAAGCGTGCATGAACACGATCACCCAGAAGCTCACGCGGGTGCGCATAGACAAGGTTGAGCGCCGGTGTTTCCACAACACAGGAACCGAAATCCAACAGCAGGCTGTTTTCCTCCGGAACACCGTCAAAGCTCCATGCATAGTTGCTGCCGTTTTCGGGCAAGTCAAAATGCGTTTTCATCCAGTCGCCGCCCCAGACGCCCGGGTCAAAGTAGGGCACCATACGGAACGGCTGTGCCGCAGCCTTGGCCAATGCTTCGCGGTAAGCGGCGCCCGGTACAATGGCGGGGTTGCCGGCTGATGTGGTATCGAGATAATAGTCAAAAACCGGCAGCAGTTTATCCTTGATTCGGTCGCCCCAGCGCCACTCGGCAAAATAGCCGCGCTTATATTTCGCGCGCTGCGGCAGGTCATGCATGGCTGTATGCCAGTTGTCCTGCCCTTTGCGGAAACGGAGCTGAATTTCCCACCGCGTAATGTCCGCATAGATGGTGATGTCTGCACGTTCCACAAGAGAGGCACCGACACCGTAAACCAGTACCAGACCATCCGTTACGGCATCAATTTTTCCCCGGGCGGCACACAGTGCTTCTTCCGGGTAAAAATTTTTCATCTGCCAGGTGGTCATGATGCCGAACACAGGGTCGTCCGTCAGTTCGTGTTCGATTTTTGCATCCAGCTCAGCGGGCAGGATTGCCAGATCATCTGCATGGATGACAAGCTCGGCATGCGGGAACAGTGCAAGGATCTCCGCTTGATCGGTACCGGGGTAGCATTCAACCGTCACAACGGTTTTGCTGCTGCCTGCACACAGGGCGTGCAGTTCCTGTTTTACGGCATCGGTTCCCCGTGCAGCATGGTCGGCGGCACCGACCTGTATGGTGGGGAAGCGCCGGTAAGGGTAAGTAGAGGGATTCGGCATAAAAGGCACCTGCTTTCGGATATTTTGTACGATATAATCAACATACACGGAAGCGGGACAAATGTCAATACATTTCTGAATAAAATTAAAATTAGTAATTACATCTTTACAAGTTGCCGTCTGCATGGTATACTTGATTCAGAAGTTCTGTGTGGTATAAATCTGCGCTGTGACAATATTTTTGCGCGGAGAACGCCGGAAACAGCACATCAGCAGGGAGGTTAGATATAGTATGTCGCAGCCGCGATATCTTCAGATTGTACAGCAGTTAAGGGATCGGATACAGAATGGGGAATACCCGCCGAACACCCGCATTCCCACAGAAAACGAGCTGTCTGTTTCTATGGGGGTAAGCCGCCCCACGGTTCGTCAGGCGCTGAACCTGCTTGAACAGGAAGGACGCCTGACAAGGGTCAAGGGCAGCGGCACCTATGTGACAGAACCAAAAATACAGCACGAATCCACGCGGTTCGTGATCGGCTATCAGGAAGAAAGCCGGGAACGGCACAACCACCTGCACACCAGCGTGCTGGCACTGCAAAAGAAAAACCGGGCAAGCTTGCCGCCAAAGCACTGGGTCTTGCCGACGGGGGAACGCGTGACCCGGATGGTTCGGCTGCGCTGGCTGGAAGGTATGTATAACGGTTGCCCCATTGTGTATACAACGGTGTATGTGCCGGTACGCCTTTTCCCGGAAATGGATGAACAAAACTTTACGGATGCATCCTTTTACGAAATGCTGGACAGCCGTGGGCTGACCGTCATGCGAACCTCTCAGCGACTGGATGTGCGCATGCCCCCGGCAGAGGTCGCGGCAGAGCTTAAACTGTCGCCTTTTGAACCGACAGTCTATATTGTCTCGACCGGCTATAGCCAGAACGGTATTGCGGTGGAATACAGCGAAAGTTATTATCCGGCAAGCCGGAGCAGTTTTAATATTGAAATCAACCGGGGGAGATAAAATGCAGGAAGTGTATCTGTGTCTGGATGTGGGCGGTACGGAAATCAAGGCTGCGCCTCTGGATAAAAGAGGAAATTTTCTGGCGCCTGTCCGCCATTTCCCGGCAATGGCCGGCGCGGACAGGCAAACGTTGCTTGAAAACTTTGGTTGGATTTTTAGCAGTATCTGCCCGGAAAATGCTGTTCCCATTGAAATTGATCTTGCGTTTCCGGGACCGTTTGACTATAAAAAACGGCATCTGCCTTTTACAAGGACTGGACAAATACGATGCACTGTACGGCTGCAATCTGCGCCGAGCATTCTCCGAAATCAGCGGCTTGCCGGAGCAAAGGATTCAATTTATCAATGATGCAGCGGCCTTTGCGTTGGGGGAAATGACCTTTGGTCAGGCGACGCAAGCCGGGCGAGCTCTGTTTGTAGCAGTGGGAACCGGCTGCGGCAGTGCATTTGGGGTGAACGGATTTCTGGCTGAAGAAGGTACACCCGGTGTGCCGCCAAACGGATATTTTTATAATGCACCGTTTCGGGACAGCTGCGTGGACGACTATATTTCCCGGCGGGGCTGGAAAAGCTGTCCGGCGAGATGCTGGGTGTGCCGCTGGATGGTCGTGCGCTTGCTGAACGCATCGCCGCCGGGGACAAACGGGCCAAAGCCTGTTTCCGGTGCTTTGGTGAACAGCTGTGCGATGCATTGCAGCCGCAGATCGAAGCATTCTGTCCGGACACGCTCTGCATGGGGGGACAGATTATGGCAAGCGCGGCATTATTTCTGCACCCGTTGGAAGAGCTTTGCGCAAACAAGAAGATTACTTTATATATTACACAGGATACTTCTCTGCGGACTATGCAGGGGCTGACAAGAGCTGCCAGCCGGTAGGATGAGGCGGCTTATGCCATATATCAATCTGCTTATATATCTGGAAAAATTTCAGTCCATGGAGCACTTCAAATAGGAACTCGTCGAATATCTGGGATTACTACAACAACCGCAGAATCAGGGCAAAACAAAAAGGGCTTGCCGCCTGCAATTCACAGACAGCAAGCCCTTTCGGCTGCTTGAACAATTTTTACTTCAAAATATGACCCTGACTTTTTGGGATCACCTCAAAACCGCGGATGTCCTGCTATTTATTTGGTGAAAAAACCATGTAGCTGATTGCTTTATAGAATAGACTCGGCAGGCTTTGAAGCTTTTGAATCGGATGCCAGCACGCCGCGGTAAAGCACTTCGGAAGAAACATAACTGACTTCGGGCGCCGCTTTCGGGTGTTCTATCACAAAAAGAATCTTGGCGGCCAAGCGAGAACCGATGGTTTGCGGCTTTACATCTACGGTTGTAATACGGTCGGCAACGTTCAGATATTCGCTGTTGTTGTCAAAGCCCGTCAGTACGATACGACCTCGGGTCGTATCCTTTTCCTTTCTAGATAACGCTGAATGAAATGAGCAATATAGTCACTGGCGCAGACGATACCGTCCGGCATGGTTGGCAGGAAGTCCAGAAAGCGACTGATTTCCTCATAATGGGTGCGAAGACCCAATGACCCGGTAAGGTAAAGACTGGGGTTTGGAATGATCCCATGCTCATGCAGTGCATCCAGAAATCCCTCGTAACGGTCTTTGTTTGTCTGGGCGTATTCCACATCGCCTATGAAGCTGAGCTTTCGGCATCCATGAAGAAGCAGACTGTTTGTAATCTGCCGGATAAGATCACGACCCTCAATAATGAGCAGATCCCCATGTAACTGGTTATAGGGGACAGAAGGAACCGTGTCCAGAAAAACCTTTGGTATAGGTAAAGAGGATAACAGCCGCAGCAAGGGCGCAGAGTACGTGTTCAGTACAATGACACCATCTACTGTACCGTTTGTCAAAGGCTCCGGCAGCACATAGCCCGCTTTGTAATTTGTGGGAAGATATGTGTACATGAGGTTGACATTATGCTCGGAAAGATCTTTGGCAATCTGATGGATAATCTGCATCCAGAAAAGAGAGGACTCCGGTCGGCACACGGCTACCGCTACGGTGCGTGTGTGGGGAGGCAGTTGAGCAGAGATGGTTGCAGTGGAATCCTGAGATGGAGTGTGGAAATAGCCCATCTCGGTGGCTTTTTGATGAATCTGGGCACGCATAGAATCCGAAACGCCGGGACGGTTGCTTAGCGCTTTCCATACGGTGATTCTGGAAACAGAAAGAGCATCAGCAATATCCTGCATGGTTGGTTTGCTCATGAAAGAAAGCCTCCGTTTTTTTGAGTTTATAGTAAGTATAGCACAATCATAAGAGAAAAGCAACACGAAATATTAACTTTTGCTAATGTTTGATGTTGAAAATGTTGGCTATCTTGCACAAAAAAAGCATGCGAAAACCGTTGATATGCACGAATACAATGAAACGGTGCGCGATTTGTGCAAAATGACGATTGACAGGTACAAAGTAAATGTTAATATTTGACTAACAAATGGCAACGAATGCTGACTATGGAGTTAACGCTTAGTTAGCACGAAATGCTGGCGGCTGTTAACACTTGGCTCGCCAAAAGAAAGGGGCACATTCTATGAAAAAGGATAAGCCGGCAGTTTCAACTTCAACGAAGCCACGCCGCAAACGTTGGACGCGTGATGACACGGAGCTGACATTGCTGGGGCTTCCGGCAGCCATCTGGTACGCAGTCTTTTGCTACCTGCCCATGTTCGGTCTGATTATCGCATTCAAAAAACTTCAAGATCACTCCGGGAAAGAGCTTCCTTTACAGCTTGTTCCACAGCGACTGGGCAGGGTTTGACAACTTCAAATTTTTCCTTACCAGCAACACCTTTGCCATGCTGCTGCGCAATACGCTGTTATATAACATCTTATTTATCGTATTGAACATTGTAATTCCGGTTACATTGGCTGTGCTTATCAATCAGATTTACAGCCGCATTGCTTCTAAAGCATACCAGACGATGATGTTCTTCCCGCACTTCCTTTCGTGGGTTGTTGTCAGCTACTTTGTCTACGCTTTTCTGAACCCTGACAAAGGTCTGATGAACACCATTATTCAGGCTCTTGGCGGCGATAAAATCATGTGGTATTCTCAGCCAAAATGGTGGCCGCTGATTTTGACTTTCATGCAGGTCTGGAAATCCATGGGCTATAATATGGTTGTCTACCTTGCAAGTATTACCGGCATTGACAGTACGCTGTACGAGGCGGCAACGCTGGACGGCGCGACCAAGTGGCAGCAGACCAAATATATTACACTGCCGGCACTGAAACCCATCATCGTTATGATGTTCATTCTGAATGTCGGCCACATCTTCTATTCCGATTTCGGCTTGTTCTATCAGGTTACGCAGGGTGTTCCCAACTCACTGTACAACGTTGCCAGCACATTTGACACCTATGTCTACCAGGCTTTGCAGAGCAATGTGACAATCGGCAGAACTGCTGCCGCAGGTTTGTTCCAGGCTGCATGCTGCTGCGCGACCGTTCTGGTTGCCAACTTCATCGTTTCCAAGATTGATGAAGAAAGCGCGATTATTTGATGAAGGGAGAACACACAAATGACTTTGGCAGAAAAGCGTAAGATAAAGGCCGAAGAAAAAGCTGGAAAAGAGGAAGCTCGTGCGGCGTTCCGCTTAAACCAGATTAAGCCGACAACGAATGCCTGCTTTAACATTCTGTTTGTACTGCTTTCCTTCGTCTGTCTGTTTCCGGTGTTCTACGTCTTTATGATTTCCGTTTCCTCCACGGATTCTATCACAAAGTACGGGTACAGGCTTTTCCCGGATACATATTCCACGGCGGCGTACACGTTCCTTTGGAATGAACGCGGAACGATTTTTAATTCACTCATAATTTCCGTGGTGGTCACGGTTATGGGTACGGTGCTGGGTGTGCTGCTGACCACAATGATTGGCTATGTGCTTTCCCGCCCGAACTATAACTCAAAGGCTTCTTCACTTGGATGGTGTTCATCCCGATGATCTTCAATGGCGGTATGGTTGCAAACTATGTGGTTGTTGCCAATATGCTGCACTTGAACAATACAATTTGGTGCTTGGTTCTGCCGCTGGCTATGAGCAGTTTCAATGTCATCATCTGTAAGACCTTCTTCCGAACAACGGTACCGGATTCCATCATTGAGTCGGCAAAGATTGACGGCGCATCCCAGATGAAAATTTTCTGGCGTATCGTGGTGCCCATCTCCAAGCCTGTTTTTGCCACAATTGCGCTGTTTTTGACCTTCGGCTACTGGAATGACTGGTTCCAGTCCGCCCTGTATATTTCGGATTCCAAGCTGGTATCCTTGCAGGCACTGCTGAACAACATGATGAAGAACCTGGAGTACATCGCCAATAACCCCAGCGCAGGTCTGAGTCTGCAGCAGTACCGTAACTCGATGCCGTCCGAATCCGTTCGTATGGCAATCGCAATCATTATCGTCATTCCCATTGCGTGCGCGTATCCGTTCTTCCAGAAGTACTTTATTTCCGGTCTGACGGTTGGTGCGGTTAAGGGCTAAGAGAAAGACTCTGAAAAAGAAAAACACTGTATAAGAACATCGATGCTAACAAATAGGCCCATTCAATTTTCCCACCACATTTGGTTCTGTTCCCCCTATAAGGGGAATGAAGATACACAACTTTACACAGCAAAGGAGAAAAACAGATGAAAAAGTTCAACAAAGTGCTTGCGCTGGGCATGGCCGGTTCCATGGCCCTCAGCATGGCAGCCTGCGGCGGCAGTTCCTCTTCTGCCTCCACCGGCACCGATGGCAGCAGCACCTCTACGGCTGCTCCTACGGCTGCTCCCTCCAAGGACGTCGTCACCCTGAAATGGGTGGCCGTTGGTTCTGGCATGCCTTCTAACTACGATGCATGGCTGGCACAGATTAACCCGTATCTGGAAGATAAGATCGGCGTCAACATCGACATGGAGGTTATCTCCTGGGGCGACTGGGACACCCGCCGCAATGTTATTGTGAACACCAGCGGTGAATATGACATCCTGTTCACCAACGTCAACACCTATAACAACGACGTCAATACCGGTGCTTTCCTGGATATCACCGATATGGTCAAGGAAGCGGCTCCTGAACTGTACGCTTCCGTTCCGGAAGATTATTGGAAAGCCTGCGAAGTGGGCGGACGTGTTTATGGTGTGCCTACCTACAAGGATTCTTCTCAGAGCGAGTACGTTGTCTGGGATAAGGCAAAGGTCGAGGCTGCCGGCTATGACTATACCAAGGAGCTGGGCATCACCGACCTAGATGAACTGACTGCGCCCCTGAAGGCTATCAAGGACACTGACGGCGAGGCTTCCTTCCCTCTGAACAAAAAACGGCGGTGGCTACCAGTCCTATATGTATGACCAGCTTGGCGCCGGTCTGTATCCCCTGGGTGTGCGCTATGATGACAGCGAGGGTAAGGTTGTTGCTACTGTTGAGCAGGATGACATGAAGCAGATTCTGAAAACCTTCCATGAGTGGTACAACGAAGGTATCATCAACTCTGACGCTGCAACCCGTCCCGAAGATGCAAACTACAAGGCTTGCTCCATTGCACAGGGCTGGTCCGGTGCGGCAATCACTTCCTGGGGGCCGCAGCTCGGCGTTGAGTGCGTTGCCCAGAAGTGGGGTCCGACCATCGTTTCCAATGAAACTGTCCGCGGCTCTATGAACTGCATCTCCGCTAACTGCGCCTATCCCGAAAAAGCACTGCAATTCCTGCAGCTGGTAAACACCGACACCTACGTCCGTGACCTGTTCTACTACGGCGTTCAGGGCGACAACTGGGATTACACCGATGACAGCAAAACCTTCGTCCATAAGAACAACGCGGATTGGTCTATGGCCGGTTACACCCAGGGCAGCTTCTTCGCTATCACCCCGACCGACGATTTCGATTTCAACCAGTTCGACGAAGTTAAAGAACTGAACGAAAAGGCTGAGCCTTCTGTCCTGCTTGGTTTCACTCTCGACACCACCTCCATCGCTGATGAACTGGCAAACTGCATCCAGATTGCAGAGCGTTACAAGGGCGAGCTGCTGACCGGTACTGCTGATCCCGAAGTCATGGTTCCCCAGATGATGAAAGAACTGCGCGCTGCCGGCTTTGACAAGATCGTTGCTGAGGCACAGAGCCAGGTTGACGCTTTCATGGCTACCAATAAGTAATCTTTAAAAGTCCAAATACTATCCCTGCAGGCAGGAAAACCTTCGGGAGCGGGACGCTGAGTTCCCGCTCCCGATTTATTTTAAGTACACAAGGAGAATCAAGTATGGCTAAAATCATCGGCAGCGCACTGCCCAATATTCCGTGGCAGGAACCGCCTGCAAACACCCGCACCCCTTTCTGGCGCTATGATGCAAACCCCATCATCGGTCGTGACGGCAACGCCCGTTCCAACAGCGTGTTCAACAGCGCCGTTGTGCCTTTCAAGGATGGCTTTGCCGGCGTATTCCGCTGCGACAGCCTGTCCATCAGCATGGATATTTTCGCAGGCTTCAGCAAGGACGGTCTGCACTGGGATATTGAGGATACCCCGATTCATCTGGTAGGGGACGACCCGGAGGTCACAACCCGTGAATACCGCTATGACCCCCGTGTATGCTATATGGACGGCAAATACTATGTGACCTGGTGCAACGGCTACCACGGACCCACCATCGGCATTGCATGGACGGATGACTTCAAGACATTCCACCAGTTGGAAAATGCCTTCCTGCCGTACAACCGTAACGGTGTCCTTTTCCCGCGCAAGATTCAGGGGCGCTACATGATGATGAGCCGCCCGAGCGATACCGGGCATACCCCCTTCGGCGATATTTTTGTCAGCCAGAGCGAAGATATGATTTACTGGGGACGCCACCGCTTTATGATGGGTGCTGTAAAAGGCGATGAATCTGCATGGCAGAGCATGAAAATTGGCCCCGGCCCCATCCCCATTGAAACCGATGAGGGCTGGCTGCTGATTTACCATGGTGTTATCAACACCTGCAACGGCTATGTATACCGCATTGGTGCTGCTCTGCTGGATATTGACGAGCCGTGGAAGGTAAAATACCGCGGCAAGGATTACCTGCTGGCTCCTCATGAGCTGTATGAGTGTGTAGGCGACGTGCCGAACGTGACCTTCCCCTGCGCCACCTTGACGGATGCCGCGACCGGTCGTATTGCGATGTACTACGGCTGTGCCGATACCGTGACCGGTCTGGCGTTCACCACGGTGGATCGTGTATTGGACTATATCAAGAAGAACTCTTTCTGATGTTAAAGGGGCAAAGAGATGCCACAGGATAACATTTTGCTGATACCACGATTTCGGTGTAGATACGTTCCACTAACGCAAACAAAAAGTGCAAAAAAGCAGCCAGCTTTGAATTGCTGGAAGCCTCGTTATGAGGGAAAGGAAAGACCTATGCGCACCATTGATTTTCTTGACAAGCGCGTCACAGGTATCTGCAATGAGCTGAAAAAGCTTTCTGTAAAACAGAAGTTTGAAACGAGCGACTGGCTCATAAAGCCGGGCAACTTCCTGCGCCCGGAAGATGCCGATGCAGACCCTGCACCGTTTGAACCCTTTGACAGCCGCACCATGCATTGGTACGGACCGGACAAGCATTACTGGTTCCGCGCGGATGTGGCTGTGCCGCAGGAAATGGACGGAAAACCGCTGTGGATGCACGTCTGCACCCAGATTGATGAGTGGGACGATGCCAAAAAAGCCCGCAGTTCCTGCTGTTTGTGGACGGCAAGGTGACACAGGGCGTGGATATGAACCACCGCGACATCCTGCTGGACCGCTGCGCCAAGGGCGGTCAAAAATACCGTCTGGAATTGCAGTCCTACACCGGAATCCTGCATACCGAATTCAACCTGATTGTAGACCTGCGGGAAATCGACCCCGAAATTGAGGGTCTTTACTACGATATGGTTGTGCCACTGGAGGCTTTTCCCCGGTTGGAAGAGGACGGCAAAGCCCGCCGCGATCTGGAAAACGTGCTGAACGAGGCTGTCAATCTGATCGACCTGCGCACACCTTATAACGAGAGTTTCTATCAAAGCATTGCTGCTGCCCGCCGGTATCTGGCAAAAGCACTTTATACCGACCTTGCCGGTCATGAGGAAGTCATTGCAAGCTGCATTGGTCACACGCACATTGACGTGGCATGGTGGTGGACTGTTGCACAGACCCGGGAAAAAGTGTGCCGCAGTTTTGCAACTGTGCTGAAACTGATGGACGAATACCCCAACTACAAGTTTATGTCCAGCCAGCCGCAGCTGTATTACTTCCTGAAGCAGCGCTACCCCGAGCTGTATGAGCAGATCAAACAGCGCGTGACAGAGGGACGCTGGGAACCCGAAGGCGGTATGTGGGTTGAAGCAGACTGCAACCTGACCAGCGGAGAAAGTCTGGTGCGCCAGTTCCTGTACGGCAAGCGTTTCTTCAAGGAAGAGTTCGGTGTGGACAACCGCATCCTCTGGCTGCCGGACGTATTCGGCTATTCGGGCGCACTGCCGCAGATTATGGCAAAGTGCGGCATTGATTATTTCATGACCACAAAACTGGCATGGAACCAGTTCAACAAAATGCCTTACGACACCTTCAAGTGGCGCGGCATTGACGGCACCGAAATCCTGACCCACCTTGTCACAACGCTGGGGGTCGGTCAGAGCGAGAATGACTTCTTCACGACTTACAACGGCATCCTGCATCCCGATGCGCTGATCGGCGGCTGGCACCGCTACCAGCAGAAGGACATCAACAATGATATCCTGATTTCCTACGGTTACGGTGACGGCGGCGGCGGTCCGACCCGCGCCATGCTGGAAACCTCCACCCGTATGGAAAAGGGCATCGAGGGACTGCCCAAAGTGCGTCAGGCATTTGCACGCACCTACTTTGATGAGCTGGCTGAGCGTGTGAAGGACAACCGCCGCCTGCCCACATGGGAAGGTGAACTCTACTTTGAGTATCACCGCGGCACATACACCTCCATGGCGCGCAACAAGCGTTCCAACCGTAAGATTGAGCTGCACATGATGGACTTGGAACTGCTCAGCCTGCTGGCACAAGCCAAGGTCGCATACCCAGAGGCAGAAATCGACAAGCTGTGGCATGGAATCCTCATCAATCAGTTCCATGATATTCTGCCCGGTTCCTCCATCCACGAAGTATACGAAGTCACCTAAAAAGAATATGCCGAGATGGAAGCCGAAATCACGGCACTGCGCGAGGAGCGCCTAAATGCACTGACCCCCGCAGGCGAAGGTGTTACCGTGTACAACACCACCGGCTTTGCCCGCAGCGATGTGGTTGAACTGGGCGACTGCAAGGCAGAGGCTTTGCAGGACGAGGCCGGCAATGTTTATCCCGTACAGAAAACAGCCGAGGGTGCTGTGGCGTTCCTGAACAACCTGCCTGCCAAGGGCAGCAAAACGTTTGCGGTCGTACCGGCACAGGCATCGGCTGCGCCCTTCGAGATTGCTGCTGACGGACATAAGATCGACACCCCGTTCTATACGGTCACCTTTGATGAACACGGTCAGATGACCGGCATCTTTGACAAAGAGAACCGCCGCGAAGTGCTCAAGCCCGGTCAGGCAGGCAACCTCTTCCGCGTATATGAGGATAAGCCCATCTATTATGACAACTGGGATATCGATATTTTCTATACCGAAAAGTTCTGGGATGTCACCGACCTGCAGGACTTCACATGGACGGAGAACGGTCCCGTGCGCGCCACACTGCACATCGAACGCAATTACAGCAACTCCACCCTGGTGCAGGATATCCATTTCTATGCAAAGCAGCGCCGGATTGAGTTTGTTACAACCGTGGACTGGCACGAACACCAGAGCCTGCTGAAGGTTCACTTCCCGGTAAATGTCCATACTGACGAAGCTACGTTTGAAATCCAGTACGGCAACCTGACCCGCAAGACGCACGCCAACACCAGCTGGGATCGCGCACGCTTTGAAAGCTGCGGTCAGAAGTGGATGGACCTGAGCGAAGGACATTACGGCGTCAGTATGCTGAACGACTGCAAGTACGGTCATTCCGTCAAGGATTCTGTGATTGGGCTGACCCTGATTAAGTCCGGCATTGAGCCGAATCCTACCACGGATCAGGAAGTTCACCATTTCACATACGCCATTTATCCGCACGCCGAAAAATGGCAGGAAGCCGGCACGGTGCCGCAGGCGTTCTTCCTGAACCAGCCCGCGTTGGCTGTGCAGGGCGGAAAGCCGGGCGAAAGCTTCAGCCTTGCCGGACTGGATGCACCCAATGTGGTGCTGGAAACCATCAAACGCGCCGAGGATGGCGATGGTGCCATTGTGCGTATGTATGAGTGCGAGAACAGCCTGACAAATGTCACCCTGGACTGGAACCTTCCCTTCCATGCGGCAGAAAGCTGCAACTGTCTGGAACAGCCCGACGGCGAGCCGGTTGAAGTCAAAGACGGCAAGATTACCTTTACGGTAAAGCCGTATGAAATCAAGACAATTCGTATCCGTTAAATAACAAAGTCCGAACATTCTGCACGGGCGGTTGGCAATGCGCCCGCCGCCCGTGCCTTTTTTTGGAGGAAATGATGATGGAGTTTATTCCGAATCCACATAAGATCGAACACCCTGCAGGGATTCATATGCTGGACAATCAGAGCCGAATCACCCTGTGGCAGACCGAACCCGCCGCGTTGCTTTATGCACAGATGCTGCAGGGCTGCCTGCGGGAGTACGCCGGGCTGGAAGTGCCGTTCACCCGCGGTAAGCCCCGGGCAGGTGACGCCGTACTTACGGTGGATACCGCCCTGCCGCAAAACCGTTACACGCTGAGCATTATGCCGGAATGCATCACGCTGAAAGCCGGCAGCGATGAAGCACTCTGCAACGGTGTGCAGACACTGTGCCAGTATATTGAACAGCACGGAGCCGTACTGCCCGCACTGGAAATTGAGGACTGGCCCGATCTTGCCAACAGAGGCTATTATCAGGACTGCTCCCGCGGACGTGTCCCGAAGCTGGACTACCTGAAACAGGTGGCAGATATTCTCTGCCGCTACAAGATCAACCAATGGCAGCTTTATATTGAGCACACCTATCTTTTCCGTGACCTGAGCGAAGCATGGCGTGAGGATACGCCGCTGACCGCGCAGGAGATCATGGAGCTGGATGATTACTGCGCAGCCCGGCACATTGAACTCGTTCCTTCCTTGTCTACCTTCGGGCATATGTACCGTATTCTCAGCACAAAAACCTGTTGCGACCTCTGCGAGCTGCCTGACTCGGAAAAGATTCCGTTCAGTTATACCTATGCAGGGAATCACCATACCCTGAACGTATCCAATCCCGATGCGCTGGGGTTTGTAAAAGGGCTGATTGACGAATACCGCCCGCTTTTCCGCAGCAGCAAATTCAATATCTGTGATGACGAAACGTTCGATTTGGGCAAGGGGCGCAGCAAGGCACTCGCCGAAGAGCAGGGCGAGCGCAGCCTGTATCTCAGCCATGTGAAGGCGCTGTGCGAATATCTTGTTGCGCAGGGGGTAACACCGCAGTTCTGGGGGGACATCATGTGGCGCTTCCCGGAAAGCTGTGCCGAGCTGCCCAAGGAAACCATCTGCCTGAACTGGGGCTATCTGCCGCATCAGCGGGAAAATGAGATCCGGGATATTGCCGCCAGCGGGATTACGCAGTACGCCTGCCCCGGAGTCTGTGGCTGGAACCGTTGGATGCCTCTGATGTACAATTCTTACCTGAATATCCGTACCATGTGCCACCATGCACACAAGTACAACGCCATCGGCCTTTTGAACACGGACTGGGGCGATTATGGTCATGTCAATGACCCGCGCCTGACGATTCCGGGCATCCTGTACGGCGCAGCGTTCGGTTGGAATGCAGAGCCTGTGGAATTTGACGAGCTGAACGAAGCGGTTTCCCGCCTGTATTACGGCGATACCACCGGGCAATTTGCCGGTCTGATGGCAAAGCTGCAGGATTATGAAGTTTTTTGACTGGCGGAATACCGTCAACTGGATAGAATGTGATGAGAAAACCCGCGCCGAGATCCTTTCCGAGGTGGACTTTACAAGGATTGACGATGCCAACCGCGCCGTAGAAAAGGCAAAGGCAGATATCCTTGCAGCCGCGGTAAACCTTCCTGCCGGCAAAAAGCAGATTGTACAGGTACTCTGCCAGACGGCAGACATCATTGTGCTGTGGAACCGTATTGGCGCATGGCTCAATGCAGGCTGCCCGCACGGCCCCGAAGCAGATGCCATGGCAGCTGCGCTGGAAGACTGGCTGCAGCGCTACCGTGCGCAGTGGCGTCAGGTCAGCAAAGAAAGCAGCCTGTCGGTTCTGACAAACCTAATCTGCCGTTACGCGGATCTTCTCCGCGGACGCGCTTACGGAACCGTGGAGGCGCCTGCCGGGAGGTAAGCCATGGGCTGGCTTTATCAGCTGATTTTTTCCTGCGCATACACCGACCGAAAATGAACTGGAAATGGGTCGCTACCGGATTATTGCCGAAGGCGCAGTGGCCGGCGTGATTTATGCCGTTGCCACCGGCAACTTTCTGGCCGGGTATTTGAGCAGCCTTGGGGCGTCCGTATCCTTATGCGCCGCAGCGGCCATGATACCGTCTTTCGGGTGCGTACTGCAGTTTATCTCGCCCTTTGTGTTTGAACGGATGCACCACCGCAAACTGGCTATATGGCTTATGTGCGTGGTGTTCCGGCTTTCGGTCAGCAGCATCCTGCTGATACCGCTGGCTCTGCCGGACCCCGGTCATGCCCGCGCTGTGGTGCGGGTGCTTTATACCATCGGCTTTTTCTCTGCGGGGCTTGTTACGCCGGGGCTGGAACACATGGTTTTGGGCATCGCCCCCCTAAGGCGGGCGCGGTCAGTTCTACGCCGTCAAGAGCATTATCGGAACCTGCGTTTCCAGCGCGGCAACACTTGCACTTGGTCGCGTACTGGATTATTATCTGGAACAGGGGCAGGGCTATACCGGCTTTCTTATCATCGGTATTGTCAGCCTGTCGCTTACTGTGGTGGATGCCGTTCTGCTTGCTTCGGTAAGAGAGAACCCGGTAAAATTCACCTCCAAAATGTGCCCGGCGGATATTCTGCGCCCAGTGCGCGACCCTGCTTACCGTCCATTGCTTTTTTACTGCATCATCGGCGGGCTGACTGGCGGCTTTGCTTCTCCGTTCCTTTCCGTGTATGAGCTGCGGGTGCTGGGGCTCAGCCACACCTTCATCACATCGGTGGGTGTCGTGTCCGCTGTTGTGGGCATGGCAGGCAGCTGGGTGTGGGGGCGGCTGGCCGACCGCACTGCGTGGAACTGCGTTATTTGGCTTACTGCATTCCTGAATCTTTCCTGCACGCTGGGCTGGTCCTTTGTGCGCCCTTCCTTTGCACATTTGGTTGCGCCGGTTCTGATTGTCGTTGCGGCGGGCTGTGCAGGCGGCGCATCACTGGCAAGCACAAACCTGCAGTTTGCGTTAAGTCCTGAGAGTGGTAAAACCGCTTACTTTGGCGTAACAGCTGCCATGAGCAGCATTGCCACCTGCACATCAGCCGCAGTGGGAACCGCCATCCAGCCCCTGCTGGAAAAATCTATGGGGGACAGCTCAATTTCGCTGCTGTTTTTTGTGGCGGGCATCGGCGGTTTTGCCAACCTGATTATAAATGGGCGAAAATTGCCCTCTGTACATAAAGGGAGAAAAAAGATGTACCCATACCAGAACCCGGATCTTTCGACAGAAGAGCGCATCAGCGACCTGATGAGCCGGATGACCCTTGAAGAAAAGATCCTGCAGACAGATCAGTATTATTCCGGCGATTTTACAACGCAGGACGAAAACGGCAAGGTTACAGCCGTGGATATGCAGCGGTTTGATGCACTGATGCAGCACAATAGTGTCGGCAGTGTGCAACTGCGCGGTATGACTGCTGCCCAAGCCAATGTTGTGCAGCGGTAAGAAGGTTGTAAAGCTGCTGGATTATGCTTAGCAAAACAGAACTGTTCATTTAGAATATAAGCCGCTTGTTCTTTGCGGCATAATAAAAGGTACAAATTATATACCAGTAAGGAGGATCTGCATGAAAACTTCATCTATTCTTGACACCTATCAGACCTGGCTGACCCACCGGGAGTACAGCCCCGCCACCATCCAGAAGTACACCAAAGCCCTGGCCCGCTTTTTTTGCCGATACCGGGGCAGGGGACATCCCGACCCGCGAGACCGTTGCAGCCTGGCGGGATAGCCTGACCGAAAAGGGGCTATACCCCTGCCACCGTGAACGCGATGCTGGCTGCCGTCAATGATTGCCAAGAGAGCATCGACAACGTGGCTGGCAAAGCTAAGCCGCTCAAGCACCAGCGCAGGATCTTCGCCGACCCTGGCCGGGAACTGACCCGCGCCGAGTATTTCCGCCTGCTGAACGCCGCACGCGCCGCCGGCAACAAGCGCACCCAGCTGCTGCTGGAAGCGCTTTGCTCCACCGGCATCCGCGTCTCGGGACTGCAGTTTATCACGGCAGAAGCCGTCCGCCGGCATAAGGCATCCATTCGCTGCAAGGGCAAGTGCCGGGAAATTTTTTGCTGCCGGCCGAACTCTGCCACCGGTTGACCCGCTGGTGCCAGAAACACCGCATTCATGTCGGTCCGGTGTTTCTTTCCCGTGTTGGCAAGCCTCTGAGCCGCGTAACGGTCTGGAAACTGCTCAAAGCCCTGTGCGAGCGCGCTAATGTGGCCTGGAAGAAAGTTTTCCTCCACAACCTGCGGCACCTGTTTGCGCGGACATTTTACAACCTCGAAAAAAAGCATCTCGAAACTGGCGGACCTGCTCGGTCATTCCAGCATCGAGACGACAAGAATTTATATCATGGAATCCGGCGCAGAACATGAGCGTCTACTCAATAAAATGCACCTTCTATTGTGAATTTGACGAAGCATAGTTCCGTTCCTGTCGTTAACAAAGTTAACATTTAATAAACGTCCGTTCGCGTTTTAAATACCAAAAATGAAAAAGTAAGTAAGAAAAAGTTGTTGGGCAAGCGCTGAAATTCCGCGCCTAACAGTATTTCTATGTGCACTTTTTACAATTTCAACAAAATTGTGTACTTCCCCTTGCCTTTTTCACCTTTATGTGCTAAAATTAGCACTGGTTAATCTATTGTAACTTCTTTTTGCAATTTGTTTTGTTATATGTGGTTAACATGCAATTAACAGAATATGCTTCTGTTTTTCTTTGCTCGCTGCACGCTGAAATGACCGGAACACAAATATTGCAAGGACGATGCAACTTGACATCTGAAATTGTGGGTAATCGCTTGCACAAGTGTGGGCTATGTCTGCCTGGTGGCAGCCAACAGCGATTGTGGTTCGTACAACATTTTGGTTGGAAAGCTAATTGGGCAAGATGGCCGCTCCATTGTCGGCAATAAAAACTTCAAACCACTTTGTATGTGGTGCGTAGCCTAGAGGGTATCTGAAAAATCCCCAGCACTGTCTAATTCTACCGGGGCATCCCCGCACAATTCTCGGCTTAAGCCTAAAGCATCGCTGCGACGGCCGCGGCACATGATCAGCGTTGAGAAAATGCTCGGCAATCCACCAAGGATTGCCTGTGCTTCTCTCTTAGCCGGTCACGCGTCTCGCTCGCCGCATTGGCATTTTGAATTGCTCGGTATTGCCCAAAAGCAGCGTCTGCTACGTTACTCAACCTTGCAATACACCAAGTATTGCGGCGGTCTCGCGCCTTGCATCCGTTATCTTTTAGCGAATTTTCCAGCATTTTGGTTTATCAGAGACACCCGAATAAATTTTGAATCTATCCGCTTATGAAGCTTCTGGCATCAGGTGTGCCGATCCAATGCCTCAAGCAAGGCGCGGTAGAGGCGGTCAAGTGGAACAATAGAACGATGTGTTGCTGATGGTAGCGATATCTACCCACTCTATTGTCTGTCCGTCTGCCTGCTAATTTGTTTGGGAATGAACGGGACGATACGTAAAAATGGCGTTGATTCTGTGCCAGGGCTTTATGTAGCCGTTATTGGGCCGGAAACAGGAGTGTTTGCCAGAAGCGGGTTTGGCCATACGCGCACATGCATAGCAGAAATGTATATCTGCTTGACAAATGAGCGCGGCAGACCACGTTTCCTGGTGGATATAAATCAATTTGAGCGGAGGTGGTGCTTAAGGGAAAGCCCAACCGAATCCCTGTGAAAGTATTTTGCTGTGCATTGAATGGAAACGCTTTGATGTGTAATCCCGGACTGTTCTGTTTGAATCAAGAGCGGCGTCATCATTGTAAGTTCCAAACCTCAAAGGGAACAACAGGGTGCTTTCGGCAAAATTACCCGGTTCGGCGCGATTGATTAGATGCATCTGAGAAAAGAGAAATGAAAGGATGTGCTTTACCAATGAAAACAAGAAGTTGGAAACGCTTCGGTTCATGTCTGATGGCACTGGCTATGGTACTGTCCGGTACCGCATTGCCCGCAAGTGCTGCGACCCCCGGCAAAGACGGGTCAGCGGAGATGAACGAAGCGTATGCCGCACACGAGTCCCTGATGCCGATCGGCCCCTCTTTCAGCGTGGCCACTCTTTTGGAGTGGACGCCGGAATCTGACCCGGACGCACGATACAGCAGGGCGAGCATTCCCATGGCAAACCGAGAGGGCGGTTTTGTCGTGAACCCAAAGGCAAATCCGGAAGCAAAGCTCATGCTCTGCTCCCTGGCTAACTCTTCCCACGACACCACCAGTTCACAAGGCACCGAGAACTTCATGAGCTGGTCCTTCAACTACTGGCAGTACACCGATTCTTTTGTGTACTGGTCCGGTTCTGAGGAGGGTCTGATCTGCTGCCCCACCGGCGAATTTACTGACGCTGCCCACACCAACGGTGTGCCGGTCGTTGCTACACTGGGCTTCCCTTGGGGATCTGGCTCGGGCTATGCGGAGGAAGTTGACGCTTTCTGCCAAAAGGCGGAAGATGGCAGTTTCCCCGTGGCAGATAAGCTACTGGAAGTGATGGATTACTATGGTTTTGATGGATACTTCTTCAACCAGGAATCCTTTGGCTGCAGTGCAGAGATTGCATCCAGGTTGGATGAGATGATCCGCTACATGCGCGCCAAGTGCCCCGACATCTTGATTAGCTGGTACGACTCGATGCTGCCTTCCGGCGGCGTATCTTACCAGAACGCGGTTAATAGCTCGAACCAGCGTTGGATGGAGCGTAGCGATGATGGCTCTGTGGGAATCAATGAGTTCTTTATGAACTACAACTGGTATACAGGGCAGATTTCTACTACAGTCAGCACGATGAACTCTATTAACCGCAGCCCCTTCGATGCTTATGCGGGCTTGGATGTACAGCAAAACGGCATGAACACGCCTTTCCGTGATGAACTGCTCGTGGACGAGGATGGCAAGCTAAAGCTATCCATCGCGCTGTATTGCCCCAACTCCACGTTAGGTAACTCTGCAAACGGAGCGCAGTTCCACGAGGTTGAACAAGACTTCTATGTCAATTCTGCTTCAGATCCGCGGGTAGAAGTGGCTAATGTTTCCTCACCCACTTGGCTGGGTATGTCCCGATTCTTCGCCGACAAGACGCCGATCCTCAGCACACCGTTCGTAACCAGTTTTAATTCCGGCCACGGTGTTGGTTATTATGTGAATGGTGAACTCTCCCGTGACAACGAGTGGAGTTACCAGTCCGTGCAGGACGTTATGCCCACCTGGACCTGGATCATCGATTCTGACGGCTCGAAGCTTGATGGCGGCTATGACTTCACTGACGCCTATAACGGCGGCACTTCCATTCAGTTCTATGGTGATCTGGATGCCAACAAGGCAAACGACATCATGCTGTACAGCACCGATGTCGCTGTGACCGATGGCATGACACTGAGCCTGACGGCCAAGAACGATGATGGCAAGGCCAGGTTGGTTGCCTATTATGGCGATGACAGTACTGCCAGCTATGAGGAATGCGAAACAGTCGCTTACGATTTGACTGCCAGTGAGGCTGATACCTGGACCACCACGGTGGTAAATATTTCTGATCATGCCGGCAAGACTTTGTATGCCATTGGTTTAAAGGTGGAAAGCGATACTGCTGTGTCCGACTACCACATCAACCTGGGCCAGCTTGCCATTTTGGATCAGGATCGCGCGGCGCTGTCCGGTCCTACTTCTGTGGCGCTGGACGAGATCCTGTATCACAACGCCTATGATGCGGAAGCACGTATTTACTGGGATGCTGTGGACGGCGCTGCTTCCTATGAGATCTACAAGGTCAACGCGAACGGGACTTCTAATCTGATCATGGAGACCCCCAACACGGCCTTCTACCTGCCTACCCTGGTTCGTGATTTTGACGAAGACGACGTGACGCTGAAAGTCGTCCCCGTTAATGCCAACGGTGTACGCGGTGAAGGCACCGAACTGATAATCGACTGGCTGTATAGCAATGAGGACTCTGAAGTCTACGAACCAAAAGAATTCGAAAACGTCTGCCTGGGGGCGACGGTAACCGGATATTCTGGCCAGAATGAGAGCGAGCCTGCCTCCAAGGCCATTGACGGGACCTCCCTGAATGGTTCCAAATGGTGTGTTACCAATGCGGAGACCGGATATATGGACATTGACATTGGTCGTGAGGTGACGGTCCGCCGCTGGCGCGTAGAACATGCCCAGTACGGTGGCGAGGATGTGTTGATGAACACCGTCGACTTTGCTCTGGAGTATAAGAATGCGTCTGGCCGGTGGGTAGAGGCAAAGCGCATCCGGCACAACACCGCCGCTGTAACGGATGTCTTGCTGGACGAACCCGGTGACTGCACAGAAATGGAGACTGCACATTTATGATGATGGAACTTCCCCCTGGGGCGGTCATCCGCATTTATGAATGGCAGATGTTCGAGACCGCCGAGTTCCCCCAGACGGAGCCGGTGTCCATCCAGTTTGCCGCCGCAGAGAATGGCACGGGCGCCAATGATACCTTCACACTGAAGAACGTGCCTGCGGGCCAGACTGTCAAGGTCTACACCAAATCCGGCAGCGAGTATAACAAGATCGGAGAGGCGGTTGCAGAAAGCGGCACTGTCACTATCACCGGCCTTAACTTTGGCACGCAAGAAGCCGGACGTATTTACTACACCACCACCGCCACAGGTTCCGCAGAAAGCATCAAGCTGAGCGCGAGCTTTGAGGCGGAAAATGCCGCAAAATCTGAGGCGGCAAAGGATGTTACAGCGAAAGCTTATTCACAGCCTGGCTCGCTTAGCTCTTCCAACGGTGGCGACATCTATATTTCTCTTACGGTGAATGGCCTGAGTGAAGGCGATGTGGTCTACGTTTACGAGAACGACTCTGGTGAATACACCAAAGCCTCTCTCCCGGTGGCTGCTGGCGAAACCTCGGTAATTATCCGTGGCATTCGGGTCCCGCGTGCGGGCAGTGAACTCACCCTGCAAGTAAAACGCGTCCGTAAGCTGATCTCTGATAAGTATACTGTCGAAATCCCCGCATTCCCGGAACCGACCGCTTACTTGAACTTGGTGGCGACCAATGCCAAGGGCGAGAAACTGACCGGCGTTACTTATGGCGTTTACAACAGCAACAACGAAAAGGTCTATACTGTGACTACCGGCGAACCTGCTGAGGTTGTATTGGGGACGTACACCATTAAGTGCGAAAAAGTTCCTGAAGGCTACCTGATCAACGACACGGTTGTGAAGCGCCTGGTCGTGACCGAAGGCCAGACCTACGATGTGAATGTTACCCTGCAGAGCGGTTCTGTTGAGCCAATCGTTACATCTGTTACGGTATCGCCCGCTACTGCATCTGTGGAGAAGGGCGCAACCAAGCAGTTTGCAGCTATGGTCAACGGCGAGAATATCACCGACCATTCTGTGACCTGGAGCGTGGACGGCGCGGTCTCTGAGGCGACTGAGATCGACGAGACCGGCCTGCTGACCGTTGCGGAGGACGAGACCGCAGAGCAGCTGACCGTTGTTGCGACCTCGGTTCAGGATGCCGAAGGTTTCCGGTAGCGCTGCCGTGACCGTCACCGAGCCTGTGGGCGAGCTGGAACTGTGTCCCAGAATGCGACCATCGTTGGCTACAACGGCGAAAAAACTGGGCACTGCCAGGGCCCGAAAGCTGTTTGACGGCGACAGGAAACCCCGATACCGGCAAATGGTGCGAGGATGGCAGCAACCTGTGGGTCGCCCTTTGACATTGGCGAAGAACGCAACGTTCCGGCAGCTGGTCGTCTCCCACGTCGGCGTGGCGGAAACGCCGACGGCCGGCAACGGCAGCATGAACACTGCCAATTACGAGTTCTATGTGCTGAACGAAGAAAAGGTCAACGTGGACGAACTGCTGGCCATGGAGGCCGAGGAACGGAACGCTGTGCTGGCAGACGCTGCGAACTGGACAGAGTGTGCCAAGACCACCGATAACGCGGCCGATGTTACCACCAATGATCTGGGCGATGCGACCGGACGGATCTTCAAGCTGAATGTCAGCCGTACCGATACCACCGGTTGGGCTGCCTGCGTCCGCATCTACGAGGCCGAACTGTACGCTACGGCCAAGCCCACCGAGCCTGTTGTGGACAAGACCATTCTGAATCAGCTGATCGAGCAGGCTTCCGCCCGGGTGGAAGACGATTACACGACCACCAGCTGGGCAGCGTTTGCAACTGCGCTGGCCGAAGCGCAGAGCATCTCTGCCGCTGAGGATGCAAACCAGGTGACTGTCAACCATGCAGCTGACGCTCTGCAGGACGCCATGGAAAGCCTTGTGAAGCGTGCTGACAACTCGAACCTGGTCGCGGCCATCAACAGCATCAAGGAACTGGATGAAAGCAGGTATCAGCCTGATTCTTGGGCTGCCCTTGCCCAGGCTTTGGCAGAAGCTGAGAAGGTCGCCGCCAACCGTGATGCAAACCGCCGATGAGATCGAAGCTGCTTATACAAAGCTGGAAGCTGCTTACAAGGCACA
>ENA-OQES01000210-OQES01000210.1-human-gut-metagenome-genome-assembly--contig:-NODE-210-length-25358-cov-5.372558_pt1 | contig 25358 bp, 24 predicted proteins | sample MGYA00242798_ERZ504641 | MGnify/ENA primary metagenome ERZ504641 (study PRJEB26092, sample SAMD00036327) | human gut metagenome | host: Homo sapiens | study: EMG produced TPA metagenomics assembly of...
TGCTGTGTCGCCACGATGCCTGATCACCATTCCCGCAATCTTCGTCCGTTTGCTTTCTTCCGACAGATTGGCATTGCCCAAAATGAGCGACAGGCGGTTCATCTCCGAGGAGGTCACGTTCACGGTCAATCTTCACCGTACCGCTCTCTGCATGAAGCACAGTCTTGCCGTTCTCACCCACAGTAATGGTGCATTGCCTCATGCCTGGAACAAGCGAGGTCAAATCTACGAGCCGGTTGGCTGCCATGGCAGAGATAAGTCCATTTTTGTCGTTCCTCATCATTGCTGTCAATCTGCGCTGCCAACATCATCAGCGACATGAAGGTGGTCATCGCCATGTCGAGTATAGGGTCATTCGTTCCCGAAATGCCCACGCCGCTGTCCTCCGAGGAAAGGATTTTCTTCATCCAGTCCTCCGACGAAACCTTCTGCTCCTGTGGCGCATTGCTCTTGTATTTTGCCAACAGGTCATTGCCGTTATGCAGGGCCTGTAGCTTGATGTTGCCTTTCTGTCCGATTTCTGCCAGATAAGCGGCTGGATCCATATCCCATTTTTGAGCCGTCAGCCGATACACTCTTCACTCCGAAATGCAGATGCTCGCCAGTGGTTCTGGTGCCGGTATTTCCCGACACCCCCAACTTCTGACTGGCATTAACCACGTCACCTACCTTTACTGCTATGTCAGACAGATGCAGGTAGGAGCATTGCACCTTGCTGCCATCCTCACGGCTGTATTCCACGGTGACGGATTTCCCTCCTGCCGTGTTCGCATTATGGTTCACCGCCACCACCTTGCCGCCGTTCTCCGTGGCCAACACCGCCTCATGGTTCGTCTTGATGTCAATGCCCTTGTGCATCTGCTGCTTGGTGGCATCCATCGGATCCTGGCGATTGCCGAAAGGCGAGGTGATGAAGAGAAACTCCTCTCGCTCCACAGGAAAGGAATACCCGGCAGACTGCGGTACATGGGCAGCAGGCATTTCTCTACGAGGATTATTCTCCACCCCGAACGACCGACCTTCTGCCCGCATCTCAGCCATCACCTCACTGTCATACTTGTCCAGTCCGTTGGCTTCAATGATGCGCTGCAGACTTGCAGCATAACCGCCGCCCGTGGCATAGCCGGCACGCTCAATGCCCTTCGTCCATCCCTTGTAGTCGTCAGGCGACAGCGTGAAGCACTGCGCATAACGCTTGTTCTGCTTCAGGAACTGCGAGTGATGCTCATAACTGTCACCCACGCTTTTGTACTTACAGAATTTCTCGTTGGGGCCCTCATTTCGGTAGTTTGTGCTGCCTCAGCATCGTCTTCAGAAACTTCCTGCATCATCTTATGTCGGTGCATTGGCGTCGCCACGATCAGATACGAGACCCAAATCGCGAGCGCCCAGAACGGAATGCCCATCAGCAGACGCGCCGTTCCCAGCCAGCCGACGTGATTGCCGAGATAGAGCGGCACCTGCACGATCAGACGCAGCGCGAACACTCCAACCCACATTGCGGTGATGATGGTATAGGCGCGATTGAGCGCCTTGTCACCTCGCCAATCGGCAAGCCAGGCACGAAAATGTTCAGTCGGTAACGTTCGGATGAACTCGATGACCAATCCTAAGCCAGGCACCCGGACCAGCAGTGAAATCGTCAGCAAAACAACGTAAAAGGCGTTGGTGAGAAATCCGAACATGTAATAGTTACGTGCCTCGTGACTGTTCCATGCCCAGATCAGGCAGATACCTACTGCCAGCAAGCCTGATACCGCTCCCATGACGGACTGTCGTTGGCACAGGCGCACGATCACCTGCAGCACGGCCAACGCAGCGGACACGCCGATGGTCAGTTGCAAATTGGACGTGATGACGAACAGTGCCACGAACACGACGCCCGGCAGCATCGATTCGATAACGCCTCTCGGACCGCCGATGGCGTCGATCACGGAAAAATCGTCAGTATTACCGGCGTCGGCAAGCGCACCAAGACCAGTTCGTTTTTTCGCTTCGGTTTCAGCCATACGTATTAGCTATCGGTTCAAGCGGCTCAACGCACTTCGGAGAACATCGGTCCACGAGACAGCGTGGTCTTGACCTCAACCTGCTGGTCGGAGTCGAATGGACCCTTCGGTTTGCCGGGAATCTCAGTCTTCTGCTCAGCCTCTTCCGCAGCTGCCTTCGCAGCCTTGCGTTCGGCCGGAGCGACCGGCGGATGCATGGGAATAAGGTCGCGTGGCGCCAACGGATCATCGCCTCGTTCCACCACAATATCAGCGAAGAACTGGTTCAATGCCTTTGCTTCCTCACCCTCAGGATCGGTGGCAGCCTTGCCTGAGAAGATGCCGCGCAACATCCAACGCGGACCGTCGACGCCTACGATGCGGGTAAGCACCTTGCGTCCACCTTTGACGGTAACCGGCAATGCCAGTTCGGTGCCGAATACGCCTTCGACTTCCTTCGCGTCCTTGTTGGCTTCAATCAGGTCGGCACGAACGTCATCCCACAATCCGAGCGTCTTCGGTGCCGCGAATGCCTCAATCTCCACACTGGAGGAACCGTAGGTGATGGTGGTGCCAAGAACCTGCTGGGTGGCACGGTTGGCCTTCACTCGCAATTCAATGCCCTTCAGGAACGGCAGATAATATGATCCCATATCGAGGTACTCGTCGTAGTCGGGAACGTTCTCATCTTCCACATCCCACGGACCATGCTCGTCACCGCGGCCCTCGTATTCAGCGGAAGGCTCCGGAAGCGCCACGACTTCCTGAGCTTCGTCAACGTTTTCAGCTGCGTCGACAGCCTCTTCGTTTTCTCCGGCGGCCGCTTCAAGAGCTTCCTTGCTCTGATGCTTCTTCTTACCGAATCCAAACAATCCCATGATGTTCCTCATTTCATAACAGTTGCAACCGTGAATAGCCTAGCACCTATGCTTAATATGGGCTGGGAATCGGGGTGTGATATTCCAATTCCCAGTCTGTTCACGATAAAAAGTGGCTTAAATGTCATACATAATGCTGAGCGGCGCATGATCGGACCAGCGCAGGTCGTAGGTCGGAGCCTTATCGATCACGAATCCGCAGGCCGTTTCCGCCAGTTCCGGTGTTGCGAACTGATAGTCGATCCTCCAGCCGACATTGTTGTCGAATGCACGACCGCGCTGGCTCCACCATGTGTACGGTCCTTGGATGTCTCCGGCGAGATTACGCATCACATCCACAAACTCCAGTTCTCCCAACCATTTGTCGACATATGCGCGCTCCTCGGGGAGGAATCCGGCATGCGTTTCGTTGGCTTTGGCGTTTTTGATGTCGAGCGGCGTGTGCGCGATGTTGAAATCACCGCAGAGCACCGCTTGTTTTCCGCCGTGTGCTGCCTCGTCACGCAACTGTTCCATGCGTATCAGCATGGTGTCGAGGAAACGGTATTTCTGCTTCATTTTTTCCGGATCATCGGTATTTCCCGCATGCACATACACGCAAACCACGGTAATGACATAGCCTTGTGGAGTTTGCATGTCCGCTTCGATCCAACGGCCGGAATCGACGTCATCCTCAAGTCCCGGCAATCCATATCGTTTGTCGACAACCGGCAATGCCGACAACAGACCTACGCCGGCACGCCCCTTGATACGGCAAATCTCGTTCATACGATGCAGTTCGCTCTGATCGGAAATACGTCCCGCCGTTGAGTATTCGAAACCGAATTCGTCGAAAATAGGATCGATTTCGTTTTGCGGGGCACGCACCTCCTGCATACACCACACGTCAGGTGTGTTGCGTCCGGCCCACTCCTCGATGCCTTTGCGTTTTGCCGCTCGGATTCCGTTCACATTGGAAGTCGTGATAGTGATCGTCATAGCGTTCTAGCCTAGCTTGCATACAAGAAAAGCCCTCGGCACATGCCGAAGGCTTATCTTGATGATGTTATCGCATCAAATCAGTCAAGACCGAGCTGCAGCTTGCCGCCGGGGATGGCGCCAAGCAGATCACGGGTGTACTGCTTCTGCGGATGGTCGAAGACCTCGTCAGTGGTGGCGTGCTCCACAAGCTTGCCGTGCTGCATCACCACAACCTCATCGGCGATCTGACGCACAACCGCCAAATCGTGGGTGATGAACAGGTAGCTCAGGCCCTTTTCCGTCTGCAGGTCATTGAGCAATCGCAACACCTGATCCTGCACCAGCACGTCCAAAGCGGATACGGCCTCGTCGCAGACAATCACGTCCGGATCGAGAGCCATGGCTCGTGCGATGGCGATGCGCTGACGCTGACCACCGGAAAGCTCGTTCGGGTAGCGGAAACGCACGGACCACGGCAGTTCCACCATATCGAGCAACTCACGCACGCGGGCAGCACGACTCTTCTTGTCTCCAATGCCGTGGATACGCAGTGGTTCTTCGATGGAACGGTAAATGGAGTACATCGGGTCAAGCGAGCCATACGGATTCTGGAATACCGGCTGCACGTGGCGGCGGAAGTCAAGCAATTCCTTGCCTTGGAAGCCGGAAATGTCCTTGCCTTCATAAGTGACGGTGCCTGAGGTCGGTTCAAGCAGCTTCAGCACCATGTTGGCCACCGTGGACTTGCCGGAACCGGACTCGCCCACAATTGCCAGCGTGGTACCCTTCTTGACGGAAAAGCTCACATCGTCAACGGCCTTGAACATCTCCTTCTTGCGCGGCAGCTTGAACTCGCGTGTCAGATGATCCACCGTGATGATGGATTCGCCGGACTTCAGGGAATCTTCATTCACCTTGTGTTCCATCACGCCGCTGGCATCGCCACCATGCTCCTTGACGGAGATGATGCGCTGCGAGGCCAACGACGGCGCCGCCGCCACCAGTCGCTTGGTGTATGGATGCTGCGGATGCTGCAGCACTTCCAGAGACGGGCCGGATTCAACGACCTGCCCCTTGTACATAACCACGATGTGCTGCGCACGCTCAGCCGCCAAACCCAAGTCATGGGTGATGAACAGCACTGCGGTTCCCAACGAATCGGTGAGCATCTGGAGATGATCAAGAATCTTCTTCTGCACGGTCACGTCAAGCGCGGAGGTCGGCTCGTCAGCGATCAGCAGTTCCGGACGGCATGCCAAGCCGATGGCGATGAGCGCACGCTGGCGCATACCACCGGAGAACTCGTGCGGATACTGGCGTGCACGAGTGGCGGCATCCGGCAGACCAGCCTCAGAAAGAAGACCTGCGATGCGGTCATCCATGGTGGAGCCGATTACATACTTCTTGGCGATGTACCAAGCGTCATCCTCGGCCACGCCGACCTTGATCAGGTCGTCGGCCACGCGCCAACGCGTTTCAGATCCTGGGACCCACTCCGACTCGAAGTACGCCACGGTCTTGTCGAAGTCGTCGCCGGTCTTACCGATCTTGGACAGCGCTTCCTTCGCCGCGGACAACAGCTCAGGAAGCTCCTTGGAGCCAAGGAAAGTTTCATCGTCGTTGCCTTTAAGTTCGACATCGGCATCGGCGAGAGCCTTCGACAGCGAGGAACGCTTCTCATGGGCGATATCCATATTGTTGGCGGCCAGAGCCTCCTTCACCTGGGTACCGATACGCCACACCGGATTCAGGTTGCTCATCGGATCCTGCGGGACAAGACCCATCTTGTTGCCGCGCAACTTGTCGAAATCCCTCTGCTTGTAACCGGAGATTTCCTCGCCGTCAAGCTTGATGGATCCTCCGACCACATGGCCTGTGCCCGGAAGCAGACCAAGCACCGCCATAGCGGACGTGGACTTGCCGGAGCCGGACTCACCAACGATAGCCACCCACTGACCCGGGTATACGCTGAAAGAGGAGTTGCGAACCGCATGTACCGGCTGGCCATCATCAGTGGTGAAGTCGACCTGGAGGTTCTTGACTTCCAGCAGCGGACCGTTGGCACGTTGCATGGCCTCGAGCTTGTTTTCGGTATTCATTTCAGTCATCGAATATCCCTCACTTACACTCACGTACGGCTCTTCGGATCAAGCGCATCCTTCACGGCGTCACCCATCATGATGAAGGCAAGCACAGTGATGGCAAGTGCCGCGGACGGGTAGAACAGCACCATCGGATCGGTACGCAGAATGGACTGCGCATTGGAGATGTCGCCACCCCAGCTGACGGTAGTGGTCGGCAGACCCACACCAAGGAAGCTCAAGGTTGCTTCCAACACGATGTATGTAGCCAGAGACGTTGTGCCCACCACAATGATCGGTGCCAAGGAATTCGGCAGAATGTGGCGGAACAGGTTACGCCACGGCGTGGAGCCAAGTGCGGTGGAAGCCGTATTGAACTCCAGATTCTTAGCTTCCATAACAGCGCCTCGCGCAATTCGCGCAACGGATGTCCAGCCGAATAACGTCATGACCAGAATAATCTTCCAAATGGAATCGTTGGTCTTGAACATCTGCAGCACCACGATGGCACCAAGCAAAATCGGCAAAGCCAGGAAAATATCGGTCAAACGGCTGAGAATGGTGTCGACCCAGCCTCCGAAGAAACCACTCAACGCACCGATCAGCGTACCCAACAGCACCACCAGCACCGTAGCGAACACGCCGACGCTCAGCGAGGTACGAGTACCATGCACCACGCGGGAGTACACATCGCAGCCTTGCAGATCGAATCCGAAAGGATGTCCCTTCGAAGCCGGTTCCAAGGAGTTCTCAAGCGTGCAGTAGTTCGGATTCTGCTTGGTCATCACTCCTGGGAACAGCGCCACGAAGATAATGAACACAATAAGCACAGCGGAAATGATGAACATCGGGTTCTTGCGCAGGGTACGCCATGCGTCAGCCCAAAGGCTTGAAGCCGGTGCGGACTCATCTACCGAGTCAACGTCCTTAAGCGGCGTCTCCTCGAGAGGAGCAACATATCGTTCCTGTCCCGGAAGCGTGTGAGAAAGATTCGTCTCGTTCATATCAGTCATTGTTCAATCCTCCCAACTCACGCGTAGCGGATTCGCGGATCAAGCGCCGCATAGAGCATATCGACCAGCAGGTTGCACACTGCGAAGATCAGCATAAGCAGAGTCACAATGGACACCACCAGATTGCCTTCACCCTTGAGAATGCTTTGATAAGTCAGGTAACCAATGCCATGCACGTTGAAGATGGTTTCGGAAATCATGGCACCGCCCATCAGTGCGCCAAGATCCTGACCAAGGTAAGTGACGACAGGAATCATGGAGTTACGCAAAACGTGACGATTCATGACCGACCTGTTGTCCATGCCTTTGGCACGTGCGGTGCGCACATAGTCAAGCGCGATATTGGAAGAAATCTCCGAACGACTCAATCGGATGATATATGCCATAGACACAGATCCAAGCACCATTGCTGGCATCAGCAGGTCGATGAATCCTGGATTGGCACCGGCCGTAACTGGAAGCAGACGCAACTTCACGCCTAAGAAATACTGGGCAAGGAAGCCCGTGACGAAGGTCGGTACGGAGATGAGCAACAGAGAGATAATCAGGATCACGGTATCGCACCACTTGCCCTTGTTCAGGCCGGAAATCGCGCCGAAGATCACGCCGAACACGGCTTCGAACACGAAAGCCATCAGCGCAAGCTTGATGGTGACCGGGAATGCACGTCCGATCTGGTCGATGACCAGCTGACCGGAGAAAGTCTTGCCGAAGTCAAGAGTCAGCGCATTTTTTCAGGAACAGCAAATACTGCACGATGAACGGTTTATCCAGATTGTATTCGGCACGAATCTGTGCGGCGACGGCCTCATTGACCGGCTTATCGCCAAACATCGCCTTAACCGGGTCGCCCGGCAACGCGAACACCAGGGCGTACACCAAAAGCGTCGTGCCGAGAACCACAGGGATCATCTGCAGAATGCGTCGCAGAAGATATCTGCCCATTGGTTTCTCCTTTTTTGCTTATTCATTGTCAACCTTTTTCAGATTATTACTCATAATCATCGGGGAAGGTTAACGATTTACCCCGCAAGTTTTGTGGCAACACACAACAAACTGCTTTATATTGCAGTTTCATGGGAATCAGCTGGGAAAAATGCTTGGCTACCGGCATCTACCCCCTGACGCCTCTTGGCCACACTGATGTCACCCTGAAACGGTGCGTATTACATGGAAAGGAAGGAACGGATATGATCCGCCCCTTCCTGCAATTGGCTCAGCGAGATTCACTCACGAAGATCGGCTCACTTGCCGGACTTGGTCATGTTCTCGTAGACCGGCAGGTTCTGCCAGTTCATTTCGAAACCGGAAACGCCGGTAGCAGCCACACCGTAGGCGTTGGCGTAGTACAGCGGAACGGCCGGGAGATCGTTGAGCAGCACTTCCTGAGCCTGCTGGTACAGCTTATTGGCCTCATCGGTGGTCTGCGCGGCAGCAGCCTTGGAGCACAGGTCATCGAACTCCGAATTCTTGTAATCGCCATCGTTGGAACCATTGCCATCAGCAGCGGCGGAAGCGTAATTGGCCACCAGGTAGTTTTCGGCGGACGGATAATCCGGCTGCCAGCCGCTACGGAATGCACCCTGAACCTTGCGATCGGACACGGCGGTACGGTAATCGTTGAAAGTCGGGTACGGGTTGGTGGCAGCCACTTCGGAACCAAGCGTGTTGTTGATGGAGTTCACCACAGCGGTGTAGGTGGTCTCGTGGCCACCGTCAGCGTTGTAAGCGAAGGTGAGCTTGTCATCGGAAGTCCACGGGCTGATAGCATTGGCCTTCTCCCAGAGTTCCTTGGCCTTCTTCTCGTTGTACTTCAGGTTGCCGACGCCCTTGAGGGAATCAGAGTAGCCCGGGGTCAGCGGAGAGGTAAAGTCAACGGCCGGAGTGCCGGTGCCGTTGAGCACCTTGTCGCAGATGTTCTCACGGTTGATGGCCATGGAGATGGCTTGACGACGCAGGGTGCCTTCTTCGGTACCAGCTTCGAAGTGCTTCAGGCTGGACGGAATGGTGAACTGCTGGATGACGGAACCGGCCTTGTTGTAGGCCTGCACGGTCTCATCGGTTTCGAAGGTCTTGGTGGCGGAGGCCGGCACGGATTCCATCACATCGAGGGCGCCGGACTGGATGTCGGCGTAGGCTGCGTCATCCTTGGTGTAGACCTTGAAGGTCACACCGTCGTTCTTCGGGGTTCGGTTGCCCTTGTAGTCAGGGTTCTTCACGAGCACGATCTCGTTGTCGTGATCCCAGGACTGGAACTTGTACGGACCGTTGCCGACTGGAGCCTCACCGAAGGCATCCGTGTCATCGTAGAAGGATTCCGGCAGCGGAGCGAATGCGGAATAGCCCACCTTGATGGCGAACACGGAATCAGACTTGTTCAGGTCGACGGTGAACTCGTGATCGTTGACGATCTTCAGACCTTCAAGCTGCTCATCACCCTTGAGGTTGTCGGTGTCCTGCAGCGCGTCATAGCCCTTGATGGTGGAGAAGAAGGATGAGCCGACCATACCGTTCTTGGCGTTGGCCACGTAGCTCCAAGCCTTGGTGAAGGACTCGGCGGTCACATCGGTGCCGTCGGTGAACTTCCAGCCATCCTTGAGCTTGATGTCGTACTGGGTGGCGTCATCGTTGGCGGTAATGGACTCAGCCACTTCGTTGGAAGCATTGCCTTTGGCGTCGAAAGAAATCAGACGGGAGAACAGCAGATCAACCGGCTTGCCACCACCGGTCTCGTTGGTGTTGCCCGGGATGAGCGGGTGCTGCGGTTCGGAATTGTATGCGGTGATGATGTTGGCACCTTCAGCGGCGGTGTCGCTGCCGTTGGAAGAGCCACAGCCGCTCAGCAGCATGCCAAAAGCGCACGCGGCGGCAGCGAAAGCCAGTGCTTTCTTCTTCATATAATCATTCTCCTATTCGATATCACATCGGGATTATCATCCCACAAACGGAAACGAGCCGACCTACTCACCGACGCATCTCTGTTTGGCGATAGTGCACTATTCTTGCTCAATTGACGGACAACCTTTCCATGCAACCCAAAAAAACGCACACCTTCCTTGACGACATGACGGCGGAAAACATACGTTTTCCGCCGTCATGTCGAACAATGTATCCGAAGAATAAGTCAGCTCTTCGAAATCTCGTTATACACCGGAACGTTCTGCCAGTTCATGACGAAGTTCTTCACTCCGGATGCGGCAACGCCATTGGCATTGGAGTAATACAGCGGGATGGCAGGCAGATCGTTCAACAGAATCTCCTGAGCCTGCTGGTACAGCTTATTGGCCTCGTCGGTGGTCTGTGCGGCAGCAGCCTTGGAGCACAGGTCATCGAACTCCGAATTCTTGTAATCGCCATCGTTGGAACCATTGCCATCAGCAGCGTCAGAGGAATACAGCTGGTACAGGTAGTTTTCAGGAGACGGATAATCCGGCTGCCAACCGGTACGGAACGCGCCGGTCATCTTGCGGCCGGTAACGTCGTTTCGGAATTCCTGGAAGGTCGGCACCGGGTTAGTGGTCACGTCGATATCGAGCGTGTTCTTCACGGAGTTCACCACGGCTTCAAAGATCGGCTTGGCTCCGCCGTCTGCATTATAGGAGAACGTAAGCTTGTCGTCAGAAGTCCACGGGCTGATGGCGTTGGCCTTCTCCCAGAGTTCCTTGGCCTTCTTTTTGTTGTACTTCAGATTCTCGTTGCCCTTGAGCGAATCGGAGTAGCCCGGAGTCTTCGGAGACGTGAATTCGACCGCTGGAGTTCCCAAACCATTCAGTACCTTGTCGCAGATGGCCTGACGGTCGATGGCCATGGACAACGCCTGTCGGCGCAACTGTCCTTCTTCGGTGGATGTCTTCCAATGTTCAAGATCCGACGGAATGGTGAACGTCTGAATCACGGAACCGGCCTTGTTGTATGGCACCACGGAGGAATCGGATTCGAAGGTCTTGCTGTCGGCGGACGGCACCGTATCCATCACATCAAGGTTGCCGGCCTGAACATCGGCATAGGCCGCGTTGGCATCCGTGTAGATCTTGAACGTCACACCGCCGTTATTCACCTTGCGATTGCCTTTGTAATCGGGATTCTTGACCAGCTTGATTTCCTTGTCATGGTCCCAGGAATCGAACTTGTACGGGCCATCGGAAACCGGCGACTCTCCGAAGGCCTTCGGATCCTTGTAGAAGGATTCCGGCATCGGATAGAATCCCGAATAACCCAGCTTGGTGGCGAACGCGGAATCCGACTGGCTCAGGTCGACGGTGAACTCGTGATCGTTGACGATCTTCAGACCTTCAAGCTGCTCGTCACCCTTGAGGTTGTCGGTGTCCTGCAGCGCGTCATAGCCCTTGATGGTGGAGAAGAAGGAAGAGCACAGCTGCGCGTTCTTCGCATTAGCCGTATAGCTCCAAGCCTTGGTGAAGGACTCGGCGGTCACATCGGTGCCGTCGGTGAACTTCCAACCATCCTTGAGCTTGATGTCGTACTGGGTGGCGTCATCGTTGGCGGTAATGGACTCAGCCACTTCATTCTGGGCCTTGCCATCCTTATCGAAAGACACCAACCCAGCGAACAGCAGATCGATAGGACGGCCACCGCCGGTTTCATTGGTGTTGCCCGGAATCAAGCCATTCTGCGGTTCGGAGTCAAATGCCGTAATGACATTCGATCCTTCAGTCGCGTTCCCAGACGTGGAAGACCCACAGCCGCCCAGCATCATGCCAAGCACACAGGCCGCCGCCGCAACGGCAAACACCTTGCTTTTCCTTATACTCATTATGTTTTCCCTCATTATTCGGATTACCGGTCGGTATTGTTTCCCCGTACCAGCTTCATCTAGGTAATACACCCTAAATCAAGAAGAAACACCAATTTCTGTTACAGGAATGTAACGAAATATCCATGGACCGCGACTACGCACGAGGAAATGCCTGACCGTATCGGGCTTTCAATTGTTCGATGGAGACATGCGTGTACCGTTGCGTGGTCTTCAGCGAGGAATGTCCCAAGAGCTCCTGCACCTCACGCAAATCCGCTCCCCCGTCAAGCATATGCGTGGCGGCACTGTGCCGCAGAGCATGAGGGCTAATGTCGGGAACGCCGGCATCACGCGCGCATTCGTGCACCACACGACGTACCATCCGCTGATCAATGCGTTTGCCTTGTCTCCCAAGAAACAGCGCAGCCGCGGACTGCTCCCCCACCAACAGGGGACGCCCATCATCCAGCCACCGACGTATCGCTTTTTGCGCCGGAGCGCCAAATGGCATGACTCGTTGTTTGTTGCCTTTGCCGGTCACTTTGACCGTTCGATTGGAAAAGACCACATCCGGCACATCAAGTCCCACCAGTTCAGCCACACGCATGCCCGTTGCATACAACAGTTCCAGCATTGCGGCGTCACGCAGCTCAATGGCCTGCTGCTTCATGGTCCGTTCCTTCGGCTGAGACGTTTCACCGTCCTCATCCACGCGTTCCATCAGCTGTTCAGCCTGTGATTCGCTGAGCACATCCGGCAACGTATCAGGTATTTTCGGGGTCATGAGCGCACAAGCCGGATCCGTCGTCGTCACGCCATGCTCATGCGTCCACGCGAAAAAAACCACGTACAGCCACAGTTTTTCGGGCCATGCTGCTTTTCGCATGGTTTTTCGATGATTCCGCCATCCACATGCGAAGATCTTCGATGGTCACCTCGTTAAGATCCCTGCATCTAAGCCGCTCCAAGGCAAGCAGACATTCTTCGACATCGCCTCGGTATGCCTTCCGTGTGTTTTCACTCAATCCACGGTTGGCTTTCAGATATGTATCGAATGCCTCTACGCTCTTATCGAACAGCATGCCGATCAGCCTTTCCCGAGCTCAACAGCAAGCCCGAATCCATGAATTTCTTTCCATTATGTGTCCATTCTCCGATAGAAACCGAAATACCGGCACAACTTGAAAGGAGACCAACTATGCTGTCCAGTAGCGTTCGCTCAGCGAATCCGTCGATGATCGTCTATTCGAAGGGGAGATTATGCCGATTCCAAACGAAATTCCAGCAGGTGCACGCATTGTGGTGCGCACCTGCGAAGGTGTCGATCCAAAGGACCAGCGCATGAAATTCCGCGATTATGTCGGTCACGTACGTTCTTGGGACGGGCAGACATTGGAAATGACGCGCGATGCGGCAGCCAACGGTTCACGCCCAGAGCAACGTGTCAGCATTCCCGCCGACACCATCGTCACTGTCAAACCGGTTCCGGAACGTTCCATGACACGGCCGCGCCCATAGCGCGTCACACTGCGGAACGCACCTGTGCCATAGCTTGACGGTAACCGTCGAATCGCACGATATGCTCTCCCCTACGCGCCGACTCCAGAAGCATCTGCTGCCATCCGGTTTCGGGAATTGCCAGTTCGACCGTTTCGCAACGTTCTTCGAAGTCAGGTTCTTTGGCGAGAGCCTTGTATTCACGGAATGGCTGCCCTTGTATGAAGAAACGCGCCATCTCCTTGTCGTCACCGGCAGTGGGCGAGCCCTGTTGCGTGGTCATGCCGTGCAGCACGTTGGCCATAAGCGTCAACCGATTGGCCATATTACGCAGCAACGCTTCGACATTGGCGGCGTCCTCTTCCACCATTGCACGGGTACGGTTTGGATCGGTTAGCGCAACACGAGTCATGTCCCGCCATGAACCAGCGGCGAGCGCGGCTGCGATGTTCCGGTTGGGATTGGCCACCAGCTCGTTGATCATAGCTGTGGAAATGACGTGTGGCATGTGGGAAATCAGTGCCGCGCAACGATCGTGGGTCGCATCGTCAAGAACGATGAGTCGGTTGGAACAATGATCCACAATCATTGTCGCAACGGCGCGGAACCGCTGATACTCGGTGTTTTCATCTACGGTGATGGCCCAGAGCGCGCCATCGTAGAGCGTCGGATCCGACGATTCCCATCCGGACAGCTCATTGCCTGCCATGGGATGCGCGCCCACATAGCAATGTTCCAATCCAACGGCTTTAACCTGTTCCCGAACCATTGCTTTGACACTGCCGACATCGGTGAGCGTGGTGATGTCCGTATCGATCAGTGGCTTCAACGCACCCAGGATTTGCGGCATGGCCTTGAGCGGATTGCATAACACAAGCACGTCAGGTTTTGTGTCGGCGAGCGCGGCCAGTGTGGACACACATCGTATGCCGTCCGCTTTCGCAGTTTCATATGGACGATCGTTATGGTTCCATGCGATGACTTCACAGCCAGCATTAACGAGTCTGCGAGCCAGTGACCCTCCGATAAGACCAAGGCCTACGATTGCGATACGCTGCTTCACCACATCAGCTCCTTTCCGACCGTTTCGCAGTTCTGCCAATCAGTCTGGCAGATGCTGTTCGTCAAGCCGTACGCCTCCCTGCGGCAGCATCCATGAGGTGACTGGAGGATTGGGGCGTTCTCTTCGTGGGTATACGGCCAGAGTTTTGGCCCAGTCACCGTGTTCGGCGATTTCGACCAGCGCGCCATGGAAGCGTTGCTCCCATGGCGCCGCATCGAGCGTCGCGATAAAACTGTATGTGCCTGTGCGTCCTTTGATTGGCCGCGAGATGAAACTTGTCATATTGAGGCCTGCATCGCGGAATACGTCCAGCAGGTTCGCGAGTACGCCAGGACCTGTGACAAGCGGAATAAGCGTCAGCACGGATTCGTATTCCATATCAGCTTGCGAACGAGGCTGTTCCAACAGTTTTCCGGCTTCCTTGCGTGGTGCGAGCACAAGAAAATCAGTCTGTGCGCCTTGATAATCCTGCACGGCGGTACCGATGCGCGTCACATTGTAGAGTTCACCGCAAATACTTGGCCCGAAAGCTATTTCGTTTGCTTTGATATCGCGACATGCGGCAGCATTGGATGGCGCTGGAGTCGGTTCCAAATGGTGTTCCGCGATGAAACGTTTGCATTGCGCGAGACCATGCGCGTGTGCGGTAGCCACGGTGGCGTCTTCCGGATTGGATCCCGCACGCACATATGCGTCGAAAGTTACGTCGACGCCCACTCGCGCAAATCCGACTAGATCTTTGGCGTCGATGAGCGCGTCCAGATTCGGCACCACGTAACCTTCGACGTTGTTTTCCCATGCCACGACGCCCCATCCTTCGCCCCGCTGCGCGGCATCAAGGATTTGCGGTACGTCATCCGCAGCCACCAATTCGAATCCTTCCGGCTCAAGATGGGCCAGTGCCTGCGATGCATTGACTGCGGCCTGATGGGTGAAGGTGCCTTGCGGACCTAGATAGAACAGCTTTCGTGCGCTCATTCAACCCCATTCCTTATTCTTGGTGTTCCCCTGAACCTTACCTCATTGCCGTGGAATCGACTGCCGATTATTCCACCGGTTGGGCGTTATCAGATGTTTTACCCTCGTTCGTCTGCGTATCAGCAGCAAACGCACCATCACGCGTCTCCTTACGCGGAGGTGTGACGAACCAACGTTTCGGCAGCACCAGCATCACAACCGGAATAAGCACGACACCGTACAGCCACATGTATCCTGCCTGTTCACTGAGGAACGGCATGGGATCATCTCCACCGAATCCCACAGGAATCATGGCGTCTCCTCCCGGACCATACCCCGACATCACCGTCCAGACCACCAGAGAGGAACCGATCAGGTGCAATGCGAGGCCTGAGACACCGTCGCGTGATCGAGCTGACCATGTCGAAATGATCACCATGAGATAGGCGATCGCCAATCCGTAGGGAATATTCATGGATGCGCCCATGCGATGGGCCATGGTTCCCACTACTCCGACTATGATTCCGGAAACCAGATCGACGAGGAACCGTCCCCAAATCGGCAGACGGTATGACCATGGCATCAGTTGCGCATCGGGCGCCGCGTCTTGATTCGACCCATACGTATCATGCGATTGCTTCATCTGTTGCATCATATCCCCTACTATCGCTCACCAACCTGAAAAGGAAAAACGAGATACGCGAGGACACGTCATCTCTTTTCATGGAAGGCAATAACAGCATCACTTGTTCTTCTGAGCGTTATTCTGCTGAGCCGTCAAACGGAGAGCCCAGCGGGCTCACCGTAGGCGAAGTGAGCAAGCACACTACCGTGCTTGCGAAGCCGACAGAACAACGTGAAGAATCACTTGTTTATTTCTGAGCGTTTATTTCTGTCGACGCTGCTTGGCGCGCCACTTGTACCAATCCTCACGGCTGAGAATAATCTTGCGCACACGGATGGATTCCGGAGTGACTTCCACGCACTCGTCCTCGTTGGCGAAGTCCAAGGACTCTTCGAGGCTCATCTTGATCGGCGGAGTCAGGGTTTCGAGCACGTCTGCGGTGGAGGAACGCATGTTGGTCATATGCTTGGCCAGCGTGATGTTCACATCCAGCTCGTCAGGCTTGTTGTTCACGCCGACGACCTGGCCTTCGTACACCGGAGACTGCGGTTCGACGAAGAAGTTGCCACGTGCCTGCAGACGCTGCATGGCGTACGGAGTGGCGATACCCTTGCGATCGCAGACCATGGAACCGTTCTGGCGGGTCACGATCTGGCCAGCCCACGGAGCGTAGCCGGCGGAGATGGAGGATGCGATACCGGTGCCACGGGTGGCGGAAAGCAGTGCGGTGCGGAAGCCGATCAGACCACGGGACGGCACGGTGAACTGCAGACGAACCCAGCCAGTGCCATGGTTGGTCATGTTCTCCATACGGCCCTTACGGTCGGCGAGCAGCTGGGTGACCGTGCCCATGTACTCTTCCGGAACGTCGATGGTGGTGTTTTCCATCGGTTCGTTGATCACGCCGTCGATGGTCTTGGTGACCACCTGCGGGCGGCCGACGGTCAGCTCATAGCCTTCACGACGCATCTGTTCGGCAAGCACGGCCAAGGCGAGCTCGCCACGACCCTGGACTTCCCATGCATCCGGGCGTTCGGTCGGCAGCACCTTGATGGACACGTTGCCGATGAGTTCGCGGTCAAGGCGATCCTTGATCATGCGGGCGGTAAGCTTGTGGTCCTTGCCTTCGGTTCCGGCAAGCGGGAATCGTTGATGCCGAAAGTCATGGAGATGGCCGGATCATCAACGTGGATCAGCGGCAGCGGACGCGGATCGGACGGATCAACGATGGTTTCGCCGATCATGATGTCATTCACGCCGGCGACTGCGACGATGTCGCCAGGACCCGCGGAATCGACCGGGGTGCGCTCAAGACCCTGCGTACGCAGCAGTTCGGAGACGCGGAAGTTTTCGACGGAGCCGTCCACACGGGACAGACCGTAGGTCTTGCCCTTTTCGAGAGTGCCGTTGTAGATACGCACCAAGCCGAGTCGACCCAGGAAATCAGAGGAATCGATGTTGGCGACGTGTGCCTGCAAAGGCGCGCCTTCCTCGTATTCCGGAGCCGGAATGTTCTTGATGATGGCTTCGAACAGCGGTTCGAGATCTTCGTTATCCGGCAGACCGCCATTCTCCGGCTGGTTTTCGGAAGCGTAGCCGGCCTTGGCCGCGCAGTAGATGACCGGCAGGTCGAACAGCGCATCCTCATCGAGATCGACACCCTCTTCGATAACGTCCTGAGCCAGGCCGAGCAGCAGGTCGGAGGATTCTCCAACGACCTCTTCGATACGTGCGTCCGGACGATCGGTCTTGTTCACGCACAGGATAACCGGCAGCTTGGCTTCCAAAGCCTTGCGCAGCACGAAGCGGGTCTGCGGCAGCGGGCCTTCGGATGCGTCGACGAGCAGCACGACGCCATCAACCATGGAGATGCCACGCTCGACCTCGCCGCCGAAATCGGCGTGACCAGGAGTATCGATGATGTTGAGGGTGATGCCTTCCGGATGGCCGTACTTGGCGGCCAGCGGACCGGTGTACTGCACAGCGGTGTTCTTGGCGAGGATGGTGATGCCCTTCTCACGTTCCAGATCATTGGAATCCATCACACGATCCGGAACTTCCTCACGTTCGTTGAACACGTGGGACTGTGCCAGCATGGCATTGACCAACGTGGTCTTGCCGTGATCGACGTGTGCCACAATCGCTACATTTCGAATATCGCCGCGAACCGCCATCGAAACCTCTCTTAGTATTGCTGTTCTCTTGCGTTACCGTTCGGTACATACTGGTTATCGGTACTTACAAATCCGTACTCCACACAAACCGAGCCAATCCTAGCGAACCATTACGACAGTTCCGGTCCCAGCGCTTTCGCCCACATACAAAGTTTGCGGTTGTCGAATCTCAACAACCGCAAACGTATGATCTCTTGGGACCACTCAAAATAATTCGTTAATCCTCAAGTTCCTTACCAGTGCGTTCCGGCAAGCACAACGCCGCAACGCAGGCCAGAATGAAGGCGACCGCGAAAACGATGAATGCCACCGCCTTGTTGCCACCGGACAGCGTCAGGAACCACGGCATGAGCAGCGGAGCTATGATGGCAGCCACTCGGCCACATGCCGCAGCAGCACCGGACGCAGCAGCGCGCAGGCGGGTCGGATAGATTTCCGGAGTCACCGCATACAGTACGCCCCACGCGCCAAGATTGGATGCGGACAACAACATGCCAAAGCCCAACACCGCCGCTACGGAACCCGCTTGCGAGAAAGCAAACGCGGCCACGGCCGACACGGCAAGGAACACGCTCAGCGTCTTCCTGCGGCCCCAGATCTCCACCAGCCATGCGGCCAGGAAGTATCCCGGCAACTGCGCGACGGCGATGGCCAGCGTATAGCCGAACGACTTGGTCAGCGAGCCAAACTGGTCGGCCAGCAGCGACGGCATCCATGTGAACGCTCCATAGTAGGAGAAGTTCACGAAGAACCACGTGGCCCCAAATGGCTGCGGTGCGCGCGATGCACTTTTTGCCGAACAGTTCGCGGGTGTTGATCTTCGGCAGTGGTTTGCCCTCGGGGAAGCCACTGGCTCGATGCCACCTGCCTGTTCGAAATAGCGTACGGCCTGTTCGGCTTCGTCCTCACGCCCCTTGGATTCCAGGAATCGCACGGATTCCGGAATATGAACACGCGTCACAATGGCATACAGCAGCGGCAACGCGCCAATGAGCAAAGCCCAGCGCCAACCCCAATCGCCGGTATTCGGAATCACAAAGTAGCCAATGCAGGCGGCGACAATCCAGCCGACAGCCCAGAAGGATTCCAACAGCACCGTCATACGACCGCGTTGTTTGGTCGGAGAGAATTCAGAAACCAGAGTGGAAGCCACTGGCAGTTCGGCGCCCAAACCAAGACCGATGATCAGACGAGCGATCAAAAGCGCGGCCAACGACCATGACAGTGCCATGCCGCCATTCGCCAAACCGAAAATCACCAGCGTCGCGGAAAAGACCGTTTTGCGGCCAACACGATCGGCTACAAAACCACCCAGCGCAGCACCGATCGCCATGCCGACGAAGCCGATGGACAGCACCCAGCTTTTCTCGGTTGGTGTCAGATTGAAATGCGGGTCAGCCGCGATGGCCGCCACAACGAAGGACACCAAGCCGACGTCCATGGCGTCGAAAGCCCAGCCGATACCGGACGCCACCAGAAGTTTCCTATGCGCTTTGTTAAACGGCAGGCGATCAAGACGCTCATTGCGTGTCAACGAACCCGACGAAGCAACCGATGCGGATTGCACGGATGTCATACTTCTTCCTCTCATACGAAACGACCATGCCTACAAGGCATGCCGAAAACCAGACAGAATCGTCTGAAAAGGAAACAATCCGAAAAGACGTCAGATCGTCGTCAACGCGGAAAGCACATCATCCTGCGTTTCCCGCACATCGAAATCATGGCGATCCCGAGCATCGCTCCATGTCGACTGTCGGAGCACATCCATGGTGTAGCGATACACCGTTGCCGGACGATTGCGTCCGACACGCAATTTGTCACCGGTGTCCTCCAGCTGCCCGGATGCGAGCATCTTACGGCGGAAATTCGCCAGATCGATGCTCTGACCGGCAACGGCCTCGTACACGTCATGCAGCTGGCTCAGCGTAAACCTCTCGCCTACCAATCTGGTGACGATCTGCGGATATTCGATTTTGCCACGAAGTCTGCTGAGGGCGTAGTCCACGATGTCGCCATGGTCAAATGCCAACTCAGGCAGATCATCCACAGGAAACCATTTGACATTGTCGTCGATACTCTGCCCGAGTTGCCCGTTAAGATCGTCGACCAACGCCCAATAGACGATGGATACCATCGGCAGCCCGCCGTGTGAGCGCGCCGGATCGCCGAATGTATACAGCTGTTCAAGATACCGTGGATGCAACGATGTCGTGGATTCCAGCGCAACGTAGGCAGATTGCTCCAGCGAGTGGTCAGCCCTCAAACCACCACCGGGCAACGCCCACTGGCCAAGAAAAGGCTGGCGCACGCGCCGGACCAGCGGTATCCACAAGGTGGATCCCGCACTGGTTCGAGCATGTTCCTGCGTTCCGTGGGAAGCTGGCCCCAAAGCGAGAATGACCACGGAAACGCCCACCTGCGGCGGCTGTTTGCGCCGTTCCGAGACATTGCCCATGATCATCGCGCCTCACCTCTCCGATCTTTTGTCGATTTGAATTGTTCCGGAATCACAGTGTAGCACTTATAGTCAACATGACTATAAGTGCAGTGTTTCACCACACCGCTTGAATTTCAACCCACGTATGCCCTTCAACGAAAAAGGCCCCACGAAGGAGCCCTATGCGTCTTATGCGACGATGCCCTGAGCAATCAGCTCTCGGGCAACCTCACGATATTCCTTCGCGGTCTTATGGTTCGGCGCATAAATGGTGATAGGCGCGGCCGCAACCGTGGAATCCGGAAGTTTGATGGAACGTGAGATGACTGAATGGAAGACCTTGCCTTGGAATGCCTCATAAATACGCTGCAACACTTCATCACAATGCAAGGTATGCGTGAACATGGTGACGAGCACTCCGTACACTTCCAGACTCGGATTGATGCGGGATTGTACTTTTTCGATGGACTGCATCAACAAGGCCACGCCTCGCAGTGCGAAGAACTCAGCAGCCACGGGAATGATCACGCCATCGGCAGCGGTCAGCGCATTCACCGTAAGCAAACCCAGAGAAGGCTGGCAATCGACGATGATCACATCGTATTCATCCTTGACCTGACGCAACACGCCAGCCAGCACCTGCTCGCGCCCAACTTCGGTGACCAACTGCACTTCAGCGGCGGACAGATCAATGTTGGCCGGCATGATATCGAGATTCTCGAAATCGGTATGTCGAATCACATCATGCACATCCATGCGAGGATTGAACAGTGCGGTGTACACCGTATCTTCCACGGTATTGGCGTTGATGCCCAACCCCACCGTGGCCGCACCCTGCGGGTCGAAATCGACGATAAGCACGCGACGCCCATACTGGCTCAATGCACCAGCGATATTGATGGAACTGGTGGTCTTGCCGACGCCACCTTTCTGGTTGCACATGGCGATGATCCTCGCCGGACCGTGCGTCTGCAGCGGCTCCGGAGCGGGAAACGTCTCATAATCACGTCCAAGCAAATCCGTAGGCATACCGTTTACCTTACCAACATCCTTGTGTCAATTTTCACTGTAATCCATGCTAGTCCATTGCCGCCGTTCAAAACGGCAGCAACACCATCATCTGGCGCGGGGATGAGACGTCAGATACGTTTCAATCAGGTTTTCGGGACTGACGTGCGTGTATATCTGCGTGGTGGTGACGCTTGCATGCCCAAGCAGCTCCTGCACGGTACGCACGTCGGCACCGCCTTGGATAAGATGCGTGGCGAAAGAATGACGCAACGTATGAGGATGCAACGGCTTGTCGATGTGCGCACGTTCCCCCGCAACCCTGATGATCTCCCAAACCGACTGTCTCGACAATCTTCGTCCGCGCTTGTTGAGAAACAGGGCGCGACGCTCCTGAGGACCTTTTGACTTCGACTCCAGTATTGGACGCCCCGAACGCACATACCGGCTGATTGCCTCGCATGCGTAGCTGCCGACAGGAACCAGACGTTGTTTTGAACCTTTGCCCATCAGTCTGGCGATTCTGGATTCCGTATCGACATCATCAAGATTCGCTCCGCATGCCTCCGACACTCGCGCGCCGGTCGCATACATGAATTCAAGCAACGCCTTGTCTCGAAGCATCACAGGATCATCCGAGACCTCCAACGAAGCGTCGTCACAAGCTCTGTTCTGGGAAACGGGAATCGCTTCCAACAATCTGGCGACCTCATCAATAGCCAGCACATCGGGAAGAGTACTTGCACCCTTGGGAGCTTTCACCTGCGCGGATACATCGTCGGCGACGCTATGTTCGTCCACGGCGAAACGATGGAACGCGTGGATGCTGGCCAACCGGCGGGCCTTGCTTCGGGCGGATTCCCCGGACTCGTCAAGAAAAGCGACGTAGTTTTCCACATCCTGTGTCGTCACGGACGTAATGTCATTAATCCCCCGATTGGCAAGCCACTGCCGATATTTTTTCAGATCGGCGCCATATGCCGACACCGTTGCTTTTGACAATCCTCTCTCAACATCGATGTGTGCAAGAAACTGTCTGATCATCCGCTCGAAATCGTTCATCGCCCTCCTTCCGCCGAAAGTTGCCTGTTCGCATCGTATACCGCCGTTGCCATGGCTATGAGATAGATGGTTCCTGACGTGCAACACAAGAACCCCCGCCCATTGCTGGAGCGAGGGTTCCCATCAGTCACGCTGAATCAGCGAAGAAGCTCAGGCTTCCTTCGGAGCGTTCACATCAGCCGGAAGAGCAGCCTTGGCCTGCTCGACGATGGCCTTGAAGGTCTCCGGATCGGAGATGGCCAGCTCGGCGAGAGCACGACGATCCAGTTCGATGCCAGCGAGGTGCAGGCCCTGGATGAAACGGTTGTAAGTAATGCCCTCTGCGCGGACGGCAGCATTGATACGCTGGATCCACAGCTTGCGGAAGTCGCCCTTGCGAGCCTTGCGGTCGCGGAAGTTGTAGGTAAAGGAGTGAAGCAGCTGCTCCTTGGCCTTACGGTACAGACGGGAGCGCTGGCCGCGGTAGCCGGAAGCCCTCTCGAGAACGACGCGACGCTTCTTGTGGGCGTTTACTGCGCGCTTGACACGTGCCATATTTGATTCCTCAGCTTTCTATTAAGTCTTCTTATTAGCTCTCGCTATGCTCAGCGACCGAGCAGCTTCTTCATGTTCTTGCTCTGGGAAGTAGCCAGAACGCCGTCGGCCTTCAGTGCGCGACGCTTACGAGCGGACTTGTGCTCGAGGTTGTGGCGCATTGCGGAGCCAGCGTGCATCAGCTTGCCGGAACCGGTCACGCGGACGCGCTTGGAAGCGGCGGAATTAGTTTTCATCTTCGGCATTGCTGCCCTCCTTGTTTGTTACTTCGTTTCGGAAGTCTTCGGTTTGTCGGACGTCACTGCGGCCTTGGCTTCGGCCGCTGCCTGAGCCTGGGCTTCCTGCTTGGCCGCCAAGCGTGCGGCCTGACGAGCCTGACGTTCGGCACGGGACTGATCACCACGACGACGCTGCTCGGACTGGGTGTGAACCTTCTTGCCCTTCGGCGCGAGCGTCATGATGATGTTGCGGCCCTCCTGCTTCGGAGCAAATTCGACAGTACCGTATTCCTCCACTTCGCCAGCAAGACGCTGCAGCAGCTCAACGCCACCAATTGGACGGGACTGCTCGCGACCGCGCAGCATGATGGTGACCTTGACCTTGTCTCCGCCATTCAGGAAGCGCACAACATGGCCCTTCTTGACCTCGAAGTCGTGGTCGTCGATCTTCAGACGGAAGCGAATTTCCTTGATTTCCGCAGTGCTCTGGTTACGACGTGCCTCGCGAGCCTTAATCTTCTCGTTGTACTTATACTTGCCGTAATCGATGAGCTTGGCAACCGGAGGCTTCGCGTTGGGCGCCACCTCGACGAGATCGAGGTTCGCTTCCTTTGCCAGGTTCAGTGCGACGGAAGTCGCGATGACTCCCACCTGTTCGCCGTTCGGGCCGATCAGACGCACCTGGGAGACGCGAATCTCGTCGTTAATGCGTGGTTCGTCGCTGATGATGACTCCAATCCTCATGTTCCATTCGACGGAATGCTCCCAGATCGGCAGTTTTTCAAAGTCTCGCATGTTCACGGCAAGCCAAAACACCCAATTCGAGGGCGCGACAAAGAGCCATACCACAGCTCTTCCACTGCCATTTCATACGGCACCAGAGGCTTATGCCTGAACCCGAGGCCCTGAAAGGCTTCCAGGTGGAGATATCCCGCTTTCTTGATTTCTCAAGCCTTGTAGATAATACCACACGCCGCGACCACAGCGTGTCGCATAATGAAACCTTCTGAAACATCTTCTTTAATCATTCTAACGCCATATTACACTGACCCCATATGACAGATAATTCCAACACATGCGTGATTTTCGCGGCTGGCGAATACTACAGCGATACCCCCATCGTTCCGTCTGGAGCATTCATTATCGCGGCGGACGGAGGGCTTGACCATGCACGCGCACTTGATATGTCGCCTGACGTGGTGGTGGGCGATTTCGATTCGCTTACTGGAGAACGTCCGACACAGGGTGAACACACCATTGCCCTACCTCCAGAAAAAGACGATCCAGACCTTCTGTCGGCACTAAAAATCGGCTGGTCACACCATGCGCGGCTTTTCCATATATATGGCGCGCTCGGCGGACGAATCGATCACACCATATCCAATATCCAACTGATGGCATTGCTGGCTCAGCATGGTGCAGTAGGTTTTCTGCACGGGAACGGCTCCATTGTGACCGCGATTTGCGATGGAGCACTCGATTTCGGCGAGAACAACGTCGAACCAGGACGTATGGTTTCCGTATTCTCTCATTCCGACACCTCTCTTGGCGTGAGCGAACGTGGACTGAAATACGAGGTAGATGACATGACGATGACCAGCACACGTGTCAACGGCGTCAGTAACGAATTCCTCAACGGAGCCGCCGCCCATATCGGCGTCGAACATGGCACCTTGGTGGTGACTTTCCCTTCGGAAGCCCCACTACCAGCAGTCTCTTGGCACCACACATTTGAGGGTGACCTCGGATCGTTGGACACCAAAGTATCTTCAGCGCTTGCCAAGCACGAACGCCAATCCCGCTAATCGCAAAGCGAAGAAAATCACCTTCGTCTATCACGTTTATCTCGAAAAGATGATGTGAGCGCTCACGGAAAAATACGACGTTTTCTGAAACACACGCGCGAGTGCGTTGCCTTAAGTACAGGTGACGCACTAAAGTGGGTGACGTTGGTAAACAATGGCTTCTGTGTGCCCAGCACACGCGTGGCCTACCCTAAAGGGAGAATTACATGACAGTTAAGATTGGTATTAACGGCTTTGGTCGTATCGGTCGTCTGGCTTTCCGCCGCATCTTCGAGCTGCAGGCTCGTGGCGGCCAGGCC
>ENA-OQES01000211-OQES01000211.1-human-gut-metagenome-genome-assembly--contig:-NODE-211-length-25328-cov-10.182017_pt1 | contig 25328 bp, 25 predicted proteins | sample MGYA00242798_ERZ504641 | MGnify/ENA primary metagenome ERZ504641 (study PRJEB26092, sample SAMD00036327) | human gut metagenome | host: Homo sapiens | study: EMG produced TPA metagenomics assembly of...
GACGGCTTTACGGCGCTCGGTCCTGCTGAGCTTCGCCAGGCTCTTCTTGAGGGTGATGACCAGGTCGTCTGCATCCATGGGCGCTCCTTCGACGTTAATTGAAGGGTACCGCCTCGCGGTGACATCGTTTTTATGTCAAACTTGGTCTAACAGAGCCTAACAAAAAGGCCCCCGCAAAGCGGAGGCCTTAGGCAAGGCTATGTCGAGATGCAGGATTCGCGCTACTCGCAGAGCGAAAGGGCGGCCTCGTCGGCAACGACAACGCAGTTGGTGTGCAGCTGCAGGATCGAAGCCGGGCACACGGGCGTAACCGGACCATAGCACATGTCATGCACGGCCTGAGCCTTGGCCTCGCCGTTGGCGACGACCAAGATCATGCGGGCATACATGATGGTCTGGGTACCCATGGTGTAGGCCTGACGGGGAACATCGTCGATGCTGTCGAACAGGCGGCTGTTGGCCTGAATGGTGCTCTCGGTGAGGTCGACGCAGTGCGTGCCCTTGGAGAAGTGGTCATCGGGCTCGTTGAAACCGATGTGGCCGTTGTTGCCAATGCCGAGCAGCTGCAGATCCGGGTAACCGGCGGCGGCGACGATCTTGTCGTACTCGGAGCAGGCAGCGGCGGCATCGGGGTTGGAACCGTCGGGCACATGCGTGTTGTTCAGGTCGATGTTGATGTGATCGAAGAAGTTCTCACGCATGAAGTAGTGATAGCTCTGGGGATCGTCGTGCGAAAGGCCACGATACTCGTCCAGGTTGTATGTGCTGACCTCGGCAAAGTCGACGTCGCCCTTCTCGTACCAAGCAGCGAGCTGCTTGTAGGCACCGATCGGGGTGGAGCCGGTGGCAAGGCCCAGCACACAGTCGGGCTTGAGGATAACCTGCGCCGAGATAATATTGGCGGCCTTGCGGCTCATATCCTCGTAGTCTTTAGCTTTAATGATCTTCATTACGCGTCCTTTCTCGTACAAGAGAGGCAAGGCTCCCCTTACAAGCACTTGCCCGCGGCCCGCGTCGGCCGCAACCAACGTGTGCGGCCACCAGGGCGAGGTCGCGTAATGTATGTGTCTCGTGTCTACCCGCGTCGAGGCCCCTGCCCGTCCACGGTGACCCGAAGCCTTTTAGCTTCGGACAAGTCCCATCTTGCCACGGAGGGCGCCCTCTTTCAAGGGCGCCCTCCGTAAACGTGTTTGAATTGTAGGCTAATGGCCACGTGCACTTGCTAGCGCTCGCGAGCAACGATGAGCTGGTCCATCTCTTCGACATGTACGCCAACGGAGCCCTTGATGCTCGAGAACTCAACGGAGTTGCACACCAAGATGGGGACCGTCACATCGTAGCCCTCGGCAGCAATTGCCTCGCGATCGAACTCGATGAGCACGTCACCCTTATGGACGACATCGCCCACCTGTGCATGCACGCTAAAATGCTTGCCCTCAAGCTGAACAGTGTCCAAACCAACGTGGATGAGCACGTCTAGGCCATCGACCGTGTTGAGCGCAACGGCGTGACCCGTGGGAAAAATGGCCTCGACCTTGGCGTCTGCCGGTGCAATCACACGCGTTCCGGTAGGCTGAATCGCCACGCCCTGGCCCAAAAGGCCGGTGGCAAATGTCTGGTCGTTTACCTCGGAAAGCGGAATGACGTCGCCCGAGATGGGAGCATCCAGCGTAAGGACTCGACCACGCATACCAAAAGACCTTAGGACTTTAGTGAACATGCTCCCCCTCGGACATACCAATCGACCAAAATAGCCTTAACAGTTTACCACTTGGCACTCGTTTTTGACCATTAGGGAAGTTCGCGCTTGACAACCTCGACGATGTCGTCGACAACGCGCTGGGTCAGCTCGTGCGTCTCGGCCTCGGCCATAACGCGGACCAGCGGCTCGGTACCGCTCGGGCGCACCAAGATGCGGCCGCGACCATTGAGCTCCTTCTCGGCGGCAGCGACGGCGTCCCAAATGGGCTGGCAATCGTCCAGGCCGGCCTTGTTGTCGGAATGCACGTTGACGAGTACCTGCGGGTACTTCTTCATGATGCCGGCAAGATCGGTGAGGGTACGACCGGTGCGCTTGAGCACGGCCAGCAGCTGCAGAGCCGTCACCAGGCCGTCACCGGTGGTGTTGTGCTCCAGGAAGATGATGTGGCCGGACTGTTCGCCGCCGATGACGGCGCCATCCGCGAGCATGCGCTCCAAAACGTAGCGGTCACCCACGGCGGTCTGAACCATCTCGAAGCCCTGCTCCTTCATAGCGATGGAGAAGCCCAGGTTGCACATGACGGTCGAGACGATCTCGGAGTTGGCGAGCTTGCCGCGGGCGGCGAGGTCAGAACCGCAGATGGCCAGGATGTAGTCGCCATCGATCTCGTTGCCCTCGCTGTCCACGAACAGCACGCGGTCGGCGTCGCCGTCGTGAGCCAGGCCGATATCGGCATGGGTGCGCAGCACGAGCTCGCGCAGGGGCTCAAGGTGAGTGGAGCCGCACTCAACGTTAATGTCGGTGCCACAGTAATCGGTGTTGATGGCATGGACCGTGGCGCCCAGGCGCTGCAGCGCGGCAGGCGTGGTCTGGCAAGAAGCGCCATGGCCGCAGTCGACGGCAACGACTAGGCCATCGAGCCTCAGGCCATCAAGCGTATCGATGGCGTGGTCGACATATGCCTTGCGGGCGTCTTTCATCTTGATGATGTGACCCACGCCGTCACCGGTCGGCAGCGTGTCGGCAGCCATGGCTTCCTCGGACATGACCCAGGCGCTGATCTCTTCCTCGACCGCATCGGGAAGCTTCATGCCCTTGCGGCTAAAGAACTTGATGCCGTTGAACTCCGGCGGATTATGCGAAGCAGAGATGACGATGCCGCCATCGAGCTCGTTCTGGACGGTGAGCAGCGCCACGGCAGGCGTGGGGATGACGCCGCAGCAGTGCGGACGGCCGCCCTCGGCCATGATGCCGGCGGTCAGAGCGCTCTCGAGCATGGTGCCCGAAAGACGCGTGTCGCGGCCGACACAGATATCCGGACCAAGGAACTTGGTCGCCGCGCGGCCCAGGCGAAACGCGAGGTCGCACGAGAGGTCGGCATTGGCGACGCCACGGACGCCGTCGGTACCGAAGACGTTCTGGGGCATAGGATTGCTCCTTCCCTAGCAGGCGATATACAACCGCCCACCCTAGTCGAAAAAGAAAAGCGGGACCCGCCGAGGAATCGGCAGGCCCCGCTTGTACATTGTATCTCGAAAGGAGATAAAACCTTAGCGCTTGGAGAACTGGGGAGCGCGGCGGGCCTTCTTGAGGCCGTACTTCTTGCGCTCGACCACGCGAGCATCGCGCGTAAGGAAACCGGCCTTCTTGAGGTCAGCACGGTAGTCGCCAGCGTTCAGAAGAGCGCGAGCGATACCCAGGCGCAGAGCGCCGGACTGACCGGAGATGCCGCCGCCATCGCACAGAGCGATAACGTCGAACTGACCGGCAGTGTCGGTCACCTTGAAGGGAGCAAGGGCGTTCTCAACGAGCTGATGACGGCCGAAATACTGCTCGGCGTCACGCTTGTTGATGGTCACCTTGCCGGTGCCGGGGACGAGACGGACGCGGGCGACGGCGTTCTTACGACGGCCGGTACCCTGGTAGACAACGGTGTTCTCAGCCATCTTTAAGCCTCCAGCTCAATCTTCGTGGGGTTCTGGGCAGCATGCGGATGCTCGGCACCAGCGTAGACCTTAAGCTTGGTCATCTGGGCACGGCCGAGGGTGGTCTTGGGCAGCATACCGCGAACGGCGCGCTCGATGACCTTCTCCGGGTGCTTCTCCATAGCCTGGCGGAAGCTCTCAGCCTTGAGGCCGCCGTTGTAGCCGCTGTGGCGATAATAGGTCTTCGTGTCGGCCTTGTTACCGGTAAGCTGGACCTTATCGGCGTTGATGACGACAACGAAGTCGCCGCAGTCGCTGTTGGGCGTGAACTGGGGCTTGTTCTTACCGCGCAGGATCATTGCGATCTGGGTGGCAAGACGGCCCAGGACAGCACCATCGGCGTCGACGAGAACCCAGTTGCGCTGGACCTCGCCCTGCTTGGCGTAGTGAGTCGATTTCGAAATCACTTAGACTCCTCCATGTACAGTACGTGTTGTTACAGAGATTCACGGGGCTCTGCAAGTAACCCGTCCATATTACCCCGCTCGCCGTACGAGTCAACAGGTATTTTGGCTCCGACCAGAGTTTCTGCACATGTCATCCACGAGCCGTGATTTTTCCAACTCTTTAGCTGTTGTCATTTTTTGAGGGTTCGCCGTCGCTAGCGCTCAACGAACTCTTGGATTTCCGCGAGCAGGCGCTTTGCCTCCTGACGGCCCTGGATATACAGGTCCAAAAGCTTTGCCGGATCGTGCTCGACATGGCCGACCTCGACCGGCTTTTGCGGAGCGACGACCAACGCACGGCCCTCGCGCTCATACTTCCACAGGTGCATGCGCTGTATGTTGTAACGGTCGTGGCGCGTCTCGATAGCCTCGAGCAGGTAGGGGTAGTCGGCATAGCGGGCGCGCGCGGCAGGCATAAACTCGTAGGGCTTTTTCTCGTACGAGCGGTCCTGCGTGACAATGACAACCGCGCGCTCGAAGCCGGCCTCCTCGAGCACATGCTCGATAGGAACCGAATCGGCCACGCCGCCGTCGACGTATTTGTGCCCGTCAATCTCGACCGGCGGCGTCACCAGCGGCAGCGAGGTCGAGGCGCGCACGGCGTCGAGATCGAGCACGGCGCTTTTGACCGGGAGGTACGTGGCGGTTCCAAAGAGCATGTCCGTCGCGACGGCGTACATCTCAATGGGGCTCGCGTCGAACGTCTCGTTATCAAAAGGATCCAGGCGGTCCTGGACGTCGTTGAAGATAAAGTCGTAGCCCACGATGGAACCCGTGGACGCAAACGACGCGGCGCCCATGTAGCGGCTGTCGTTGCAGAAGGTCAAATTGACTCGGTTGGTGCGGCCGATCTGGTGCGACTTGTAGTTGACGCCGTTGAGCGCACCGGCCGAGACGCCGTACACCGCCGGAATTTCGACACCGGCCTCCATGAGAACGTCGAGCACGCCGGCGGTAAACTGCCCACGAAAACTGCCACCCTCCAAGACGAGCGCGACCTTGCCGGCGTTCTTTGCCTTATCTTCTGCAGTCATATTGACCTCCTGCGATTGCGTTTTGGCTTTCTTCTACCCAGTTTTGGAATGGAGGGCGCGCAGGTTTTTCGAGGCGGCAGGTGCAGCGGAAAGTGCGTCCCAGTTTGAGGCGGGATTACGGAATGCGCTTTCCGCTTGGACCGCCGTTGGGAAAGCGCGTCCCGTTCTGAGCGCGGATTCCGGGATGAACTTTCCGCTAGCCATTCATTTGGAAACTGCATCCCATTCCGAACGAGGATTCCGGGATGTACTTTCCGCTTGAGCTGCCATTGGGAAAGCATGTCCCACTCTACGGCTCGATTCCGGGATGCGGTTTCCGCTTGAGGCATCATCCGGAAACTACATCTCAGTCTGAGCGCGGATTCCGGGACGTGCTTTCCGCCTGGGCTGCCATCGGGAAAGCGTGTCCCGGTCTGCGTTGCCAAGGCGTTTTCTTTACGGCCGCGCCCTGCATAGAGTTCGATTCTCCGCGGTTTGGGGAATCCGTTGATGGGTTGAGGCCGGGGCAAGACGCCCGATCGGCATCGCATCTATATCTAGCTGGGGCATTGCGCGGAGAATCCGCGTATTTGCTTCGCAAATCCGCACCGGCTTCGGCCGCCTGCCGGCGTCCTCGCCCGCTCGCTACAAACGCTTCGCGTTTGCTTAACGCTCGCGCCCTGCATAGAGTTCGATTCTCCGCGGTATCTGTAAGTAATAAAAAAAGCAGGTAGAGACACTTCTCTACCTGCTTGTAACTATTGGTGGAGGCGCGGAGAATCGAACTCCGGTCCACGAAAGCCCCCTAATTGGCATCTCCAAGCTCAGTCGCTGGTTTAGTCTCGGATGCTTTGCGCGCAGCGACACGCTCGCGGCGTCCTAACCGGTTCGGTCTTAGCCTGCGCCATACCGATTACGTGCGCAAGAGCATTCCCCTAACATGACGTCGCGCCGGTGTCGGGGAAATCACCGGGTTGACGCGCCGCTATAAACTAAGCAGCGAGAGCCATAGGCTCAAAAGAAGAGTTGTTGTCAATTCAATTTGACGGTACCCCTGTTTAACGAGGCGAGGAGACCTCGGCTTGCTTCCTCTCTCAGAGCTATCGTGTCGAAACCAGTCGCCCCCGAATGCCGGGAAAGTCTGGATGGCATTGGGCACACAAGCGCCCAACAGCCGTCGACTTTTCAAAGAACACGCGGGGCGAGCCCCGCTTGTGGAGTGCTATCTTACCACGTTCTAAAGGCAGACAGCTGTTCTATGCACGAGCTGTGAAGACCCCAATGTGCGCCGCACTTCGCACTTTTGCCACCGAACGCGTCACGTATATTTTCGCCGAGCAAACACTTCATCGAAAGGACCGCTATGGATACCAAGCAGCAACTCGTCAATGCCCTCGCAGGCCTGGGCTCAACCATTACCGAAGCTATGGATGTCATCGAAGACTTTGTCCCCTGCGGACATCCCGCCCTCACGGTATCGAACGCACTCGTCGCGCTGGACGCTGACGATGATGCTGCTCTCGCCCAGCAGCTTGAGACCGTCGAGGGCTTTATCGACCATGTGAGTGAGAACCGCGGCGTGTCCGCCTACCACGGCATCGAGGTCGAGCTCGCGGGCCCCAAAGCCGATCTGCTCGCAGCAATCCGCGAGGTAGGCGCCCTTATGCAGACCGCAGGCGTCAAGAACACCCAGGTCAACGAGTGGGTCTACCGCAGTCTGGCAGCACTAAACGATTCCGACGAAAAGGCTGCCGAGAAGCTCGCAGAAAGTCCCGCCATTAAGGCCGAGCTTTTGTAAATAGCAGACGCGGGCCCTTTGACGCATCGTCGTCCAAGAGGCCCGCAAACAGTTCGCGTCAACCGATAGCCGCGCCGCCACGTTCGGCCAAAGCCAGAATCGGCATCATTTGGCGCGGGGTCTTTGCTGCAAGATCAGCATGTTCGAGCAGTTTGCGATCGTTGGTCACCAAGTAATCGACCTGGGCGCGTTTGCATGCGGCGAGCACCAAGTTGTCCTCGTAATCGCGATGGAGCGTCAGATATTTGTCGGCTAGCCACAGATCGGATGCATCAGCACCCACGGCCGTGGCGTTTTCGGTCATGTTCCGAACAAACGCCAGCGCCGCATCGCCAATTGCACGGACAGATGCCTCGTCGAGCGCTCCCCCGCCGGCAAGAACGCTACGCTTCAGTTCGTGCTGTACAACATACAGTACGTCCTTGGCGATATGCACCGGAAAGAGCAACGTTGCGCCCGATTCCGCCGCCTGCCCAATAAACGCACGCGCGGCAAGCGACTCGGCATGGTCGACGCAAAATGAATCAACCCATACGTTGGCGTCCACCATGATCTTGAGGGGAGCCCCGCTCACTGGATCATCCCCTTTTGGCGATAATGCTCATCCATGGCTTCGAAATAGATTGCGTCCCAATCGCGGTCATCGGCTGCAGGCGATATATCGATGCCCAAGTCCGCATACAGCTGATCCGCCGCCGCCCAGGAAGCGGCAAACGGAGAATCTAGCACAGCACCGGGTTGCCGGTCGCTAACGGCCTCAAGGATTTCCTCGCACGAACCGCCACCCTGCGCAACCTTTGCCACGACCTTCTTGATGAGTTCGGGCAACGTCCCGCCCGAAAGCCGCAGCGCCTCTTCGGCACGCTCTTTAACCGAGCGGTCCACGCGAACATTTACCTGCACCATGCACCCAACAGCACCCATCTCATCCTCACCTCAAACATTTGCTATCCTTGCTAGCATAACTATATAGTACTGCTAGCACGCGGTCAAACGCAAAAAGCCTGCATACGAACGGCAACAATGCCGCTCGTATGCAGGCCATAAACGCAAGCAAAAGCGCTAGCGTAGATATGCCTTCGCGTTGCTCAGACTGTAGGCAATCGTCGAGCCATTGTGCAGCAGCGACGACGTCTGCGGGGTAATCGCGCCGGTAATGCCCAGTGCCAAGAGCGCTGAGTTGGTGAGCATCACCTTAGAATAGGAACTCGTCAGACGATCAATGAGGCCCTGGCTCATGCGGCGCAGGCGCACGATTGCGGCGAGATCCGTGTCGGCCAGGATGATGTCGGCGACCTCCTTGGCGATATCGCTTCCGCCACCCATCGCCAGGCCCACGTCGGCCAAACCGAGTGCCGGCGAATCGTTGACGCCGTCGCCCACCATGGCAACGTGGTGCCCCTCGCTCTTAATGCGCTCCACATAAGCGTACTTGTCCTCGGGCAGCAGCTCGGCCTTAAACTCGTCGACCCCTGCCTCTCGCGCAATGCGCTCGGCCGTGCGCTCGGAATCGCCCGTGAGCATGACCACGTGCTTGACGCCCAACGCGTGCAGGTCGGCGATGGCCTCGCGCACCCCAGGCTTGAGCGGGTCCTCAATACCGAGTACGCCGACGACCTTACCGTCAACCGCCAGATACAGCGGCGACAGGCCCTGCATCTGGGACTCGATTTGCTCTTGGGTCTCCGTCTCCAGCTGGGCATGCTCGTCCTCAAACGCAAAGTGAGCGGAACCGATAATCGCGCGACGGCCCTCGATTGACGAGGCAATACCGTGCGCCACGATGTACTCGACGGCGGCGTGGCGCTCACGGTGCTCGAGTCCGCGCTCGCGAGCGGCGTTAACGACGGCGCGCGCTACCGGATGCGGAAAATGCTCCTCCAGGCAGGCGGCAAAACGCAGTACCTCGTCCTCGCTCCAGCCGTCGGTCATCAGCACGCAAGCCAAACGCGGCTGCGCCTCGGTAAGCGTGCCGGTCTTATCGAACACGATGGTGTCGGCCTTGGCAAACGATTCAAAGTACTTCGCGCCCTTGACCATGACGCCCATCTTGGCGGCATCACTCATGGCAGTCATGACGGCAACGGAACCCGTGAGCTTGAGTGCGCACGAGTAGTCGACCATCAACGCCGCCGAAGTCTTAATGAGGCTCCGTGTGGTGAGCGCGACAAGGCCCGCAAGCAGGAAGTTCCACGGAACGATCTTGTTGGCGAGGTCTTCCATATGTGACTGGCCCTCGGACTTGAGCGAGTCGGCCGTCTGCACGAGCGAGACGATCGAGCGCAGCTTGGTCTGCGCCGTGTTGGCGCGCACGCGCACCAAGATGCTGCCGTCTTCCACGACGGTACCGGCGAACACGTCGTCGCCCACGCTGCGCTCGACGGCAAGCGGCTCGCCGGTCAGGGTCGCCTGGTTGACCATGGCGCTCCCCTGCTCGACAACACTGTCGATGCAAATGGACATGCCAGTGCGTACGGCGACCAGATCGCCGGGCTCAAGCTCGGTGGCGGCAACGCTCACCTCGGTGTCGCCGACCACTTTTTGTGCCTTATCAGGCACGTCGAGCAGCGAGTTGATGAGCTCGTTTTCGCTCATGGCGCGGGTGTAGTCCTCGAGCAATTCGCCCACATTGAGCAGGAACATCGTCTGGCCCGCGGTGTCGACATCACGCTTGACGAACGAAATGCCGATGGCCGAAGCGTCGAGCACGGGAACGGTCAGACGCGGCTGCGCGAGCTCACGGAGGGCAGCGCGCAAAAATGCCATGTAACCGGCCACGACAAACACCGCACGCAGAGGCGTCGGCAGGAACCAGCGACGTGCGTAATGGGCGCCGACGAGTGTCGCCAGGTCCATAACGAGTTTGTGCTTGCGCGGCTCGAGTTGCATCACGTAGCCCGACTTGGCATCGGCGATAGCTTGAGCATCGAGTGCGCCCAAGGCGTCGAGCACGCTCGCGCGGCGCGGCTCGTCGTACTCCAGCGCCATCTGGCCAATGCGGCCATACACGCGCACCTTGTGCACGCCATCGATGTCGCCGCCGAGCTTAAGAAGTGCATCGAGATCGCTCTCTGGCACAGGACCCGCCAATTGAAGACGGGTCCTGCCGGGGATCTCGCTAATAATCGAGAATCTCATAGTTTGTGCCTGGGAGCGTTACTCGGCTGCCTCGTCAGCAGCGGCCTCGCTCTGGGTGATGTAGGCCGCCTCGGCAACCATGTCGTCGACATTAGCCTTGGCCTGCTCGACCATGTCCTGGTAGCCGTTCTTGATGCGCATGCCGCACGCGATACCCTGCACGCAGGCATTCTTGACCGGAGCGCTGGTGAGCAGCTTGATGCCGGCCGTGCCAAGCAGAAAACCGCCACCGACAAGCAGGGTATTGAACGTCGACTTCTTCATGTTGCTTCTCCCTTTTGCCGCATTGGACGCGGCACGGTGCCTCAGCACCCGAGTAAACAGGTTTGCTCGAGCACGCTTTTGGAAAATAGTTTAGTTTATCTAACTATTAAGGTCAACAAAGGTTAACTTTTTTGGAAATCTTATGGTGCGGACCAGCCAGCTTCTGGCGATCCGCCCGCCGCGATGCACATCTCCGGCATCCAAGAAAGGCTCTCCCCCGGCCCAACGAATCGAGGTCTAATACTTTTCCGCGAAGTGAACGAGCAAAATTGGAACCCCCGAAGCATCCGCATTTTTTCGCAGCAAAACCGCGGGAAAAACTCGACAAAACCGCAGGAAACCGAGCCAGAAAAGTGTTGATGTTTCAGGAGTCCAAAATAGGTCGTTCACTTCGCGGAAAAGTATTCACCTTCGTTTTCAACATCCATAAAGAATGAGGGCGCCAATGGTGCCCTCATCACCAAATTCCATTCAGCCCTGCCCGTCCGATGGCCTTCCCCGCCCGTGAGCTACGCGAGCGCCTTTCTCAGCAACTCGTTGAAGAGCTTCGGGTTGCCCTTGCCGCGGCTTGCCTTCATGCACTGGCCCACCAAAAAGCCGATGACCTTCTGGTTGCCGTCACGATACTGCTGCGCCTGCTCGGCACAGTTTGCCAGCACCTCGTCCACAATCGGCTGCAGCGCGTCGGCATCGCTCACCTGACGCATACCGCGCTCGTCTACGATCTTGTTGGGGTCGTCGCCGGTCTGGGCCATGGCCTCAAAGACCTCGTGCGCCTGGTTGGAGCTGATGGCATCGGTCGTCAGCAGCTTGGCGAGTGCCGCCACTTGAGCCGGCACGATGCCGGACTCGGCGAGCGACACGCCCGCGCCCTTAAGGTAGGCGATCATCTCGTTCACCAGCAGGTTTGCGACCGTCTGGGCCTCCTTGCCAGCCATACCGGCAGCGGCGGCCTCAAAGAAGTCGGCAAACTCGGGGTCGCCGGCAATCTGCTCGGCGTCGGCCGTCTTAATGCCAAAGTCAGCCTCAAAACGGGCGCGCTTGGCATCGGGCAGCTCGGGAATCTCGCAACGGCAGCGGTCGATAAACCCGTCGTCCAGATCGAACGGCGCCAGGTCGGGATCGGGGAACAGACGATAGTCGTCTGCCGTTTCCTTCACACGCATGACCACGGTGCGCTTGCGGCTGGGCTCCCAGTGGCGGGTCTCCTGATAGATGATGCCGCCCTCCTCGAGCACCTCGGCCTGGCGGCAAATCTCGTAGGCAAGGCCGTCGTGCAGACTCTTAAACGAGTTGAGGTTCTTGAGCTCGGTCTTGGTGCCCAACTTGGTCTCGCCACGGCGACGCAGCGACACGTTGCCGTCGCAGCGCATGGAGCCCTTCTCCATGGAGCAGTCCGAAATGCCCAGCGTCACAAAGATGCGACGGAGCTTCTCCATAAACAGGCGAGCCTCCTCGGGCGTGCGCAGATCGGGCTCAGTCACGAGCTCAATCAAAGGCGTACCGCAGCGATTGTAGTCGACGAGCGACTCGGCCGCGGCGGTAATGCGGCCCTCGGCACCGCCCACGTGCACCATCTTGGCGGCGTCCTCCTCCATGTGAATGCGCAGGATGCGGATGGGCACCGTGTAGGAACCGTCCTCGCGGCGCTCGGGAATCTGCAGGTTGGAGGCATCGTAGCTGGCCAGGTGGCCGGCACGCTGGTTGCCCTCGCGCATGGTCGACGTCATGGACGTGGACAGGCCCTCTGCGTTGGCCGAAGCGCTCGCCAGGCTCTGGGCCTCGGCCTCGCCAAATGCGCAGTCGGGGCGCTCGGCGGCACCGCGACCGGTCACATCAAGATCCAGGTGGCCGTACATGGCAAAAGCGACCGGACCCTGCGTGGTCTGGAAGTTCTTGGCCATATCGGGATAGAAGTAGTGCTTGCGATAGAACATCGAGTGGCGCTGGATCTCGCAGTTGGTGGCGAGGCCGGCCTTGACAATGCTCTCGATAGCGCGCTTGTTGGGCACCGGCAGAGCACCGGGCAGGCCCAGGCACACCGGGCACACGTTGGCGTTGGGCTCGTCATCGTGGCTGAGCTTGCAGTTGCAGAACATCTTGGTATCGAGTGCGGTGAGCTCGGTATGGATCTCCAGGCCGATCACGGCCTCCCAATCCTGCAGGACCTCGGAAAGCTCCTTCATTACAGCTCGCCTCCCTTCCCGGCAAAATCGGGCGCGACGGAAAGCGCGGGCGCACCCGTGGCGGCATCGGCAAAGCCGCGCTCCAGGGCGCGGGCAAATGTGAGCAGCTGACGGTCCTTAAAGGCAGGTCCCACCAGCTGGGCAGAAACGGGCAGCTGAGTGTCCTCGCCCAGGCCCAGCGGCACCGAGATGCCACCGTTGCCGCAAATGTTGAGCGAAATGGTGTACAGGTCGGAGAGGTACATCTGCGTGGGGTCGCTGATCTCACCAAACTTAAAGGCCGTGCGCGGCGAGGCGGGCATGAGGATGGTGTCCACCTTGGCATACGCGGCATCGTAGTCCTGCGTGATGAGCGTGCGAGCCTTTTGCGCGGCATAGTAGTACTTGTCGTACACGCCCGAGGAGAGCAGGTAGGCGCCGAGCATCTGACGGCGCTTGGCCTCGGCACCAAAGCCGTGGGCGCGGCTGAGCGAGCTCTGGTCGGACAGGTTGGCGCAGCCTTCCTCCTGGTAGCCGTAGCGAATGCCGTCGAAGCGAGCCAGGTTGGAGAACGCCTCGGCCGGGCCGATGACGTAGTAGGCGGCGATGGCAGCGTCCAGGTGCGGCAGGTCGACCTCGACCAGCTCGGCGCCCTGGTTCTGCAGCTCCTGGGCGGCGCGCTGAACAGCGGCCTTGACCTCGGGCGTCAGGCCCTCGGCCTCCATAAACGCGGGGATGATGCCCACGCGTTTACCCTCGATGCTGTCGTTGAGATGCTCGGTAAAGTCGACGGCGCAATCCTGGCTGGTGCAGTCGTACGGATCATGGCCCGCGCCGGTAAGCGCGTTCATGGCCAGCGCGACATCCTCGACCGTGCGGCCAAAGGGGCCCACCTGGTCGAGCGACGAGCCAAAGGCAACCACGCCGTAACGGCTCACGGCGCCATATGTGGGTTTAAAGCCCACCACGCCGCACAGGCTCGCCGGCTGGCGAATGGAGCCGCCGGTGTCCGAGCCCAGCGAGAGCGCGACCTCGCCCGCGGCGACGGCGGCAGCGGAGCCGCCCGAGGAGCCGCCGGGCACGCGCTCGGTATCCCAGGGGTTGTTGGTGCGGTGGAACGCCGAGCTCTCGGTGGAGCTGCCAAAGGCAAACTCGTCCATGTTGGCCTTGCCCATGGGCAGGCAGCCGGCATCGAGCATGCGCTGGACGCAGGTGGCGGTGTAAACGCTCCGGCAGTCCGCGAGCATGCGGGAAGCGCAGGTGGTGCGCGTGCCCACGAGGTTCATGTTGTCCTTGATGGCCAGCGGCACGCCCGCGAGCGGGGGCAGCGGCTTTCCGGCGGCACGGTCGGCATCCACGCGCGCGGCGGCCTCGAGCGCAAGCTCAGGCGACACCTGTAGGAAGGCCTGGACCCCGCCCTCGCGCGCCTCGATGGCGGCAAGGGAGGCCTGGGCCACCTCGGTAGCGGTAAAGTCGCCGGCGGCAACGCCCGCGGTGATCTGGGCGGCGGTAAGGGAATCGAAGCTCTGCGCCATTACTCGCTCTCCCCCTCTCCCAAAATGGACGGCACGCGGAAGTAGCGGTCGCGCGCGCTGCCGGCGTTTTCGAGCGCGACGTCGAGCGGCAGGTCGCGCTCAGGCTCGCGCAGGTCGTCGCCCATCACGTTGGACAGGCTTCCGATGGGATGGAACGTGGGCTCCACGTCGGGTAAGTCATATTGCAAGACGGGCTCGAGCATCTGGACGGCGTCGTTCAGATAGGACGTCATCTGGGTGAGCTCGTCATCGGTCAGTGCGATCTTTGCGTACTCGGCGATGCCGCGCACGTCTTTCTCGCTGAGTGCCATAGGCGCTCCCTTCCGCATAACAGATAAACCGCTCTAGTATACAAGGCAACGCCGGCTTGGAGCAGGCGCTTTACCAAAATGCAGCGAAAACGTAACGAGGGCGGAGGGTTGGCAGGCGGCGGGCCGTCGGTTCTGGAGCGAAACCGCACCGTCCATAGCGAAAACCATCCCGCCCACAACGATAACCATCACAACATTCGACGCTTTTCGTCAAAATCGCGATTTTCATCGAATGTTGTGATGGTTTGGAAGCCCCCGACCACCACAAAGGTACCTGTCCCCATTGTGGTGGTTCTGAACGATGTCTTATGCCGAGGCCTTGGCCTTGCGGCGTTTGCGGACCGCGTGGATCACGATGTCCAGCAGCAACAGCACAATGGCGACGACCACGATAAGCACGGCAAACTCGCGCTTGCCCCAGTGGCGGCCGGCCAGCGACTTTTGCTTGTCGACGTCCTTCTTGCTGTACTTGGTGCGCACGCAATGCACCAGCAGGCGATGGTCGTTCACGCCATAGGGCGTGCAGGTGACGAGCGTCACTTTGTCGGCGCCGGGCTCGATGGTCAGCGACTCCATCTCCTCGGGCAGCACGACCTCGGAGTCCACCATCTTATAGGCGAGCGTCTTGCTCATGGTGTGCAGCAGCACCAGGTCGCCGGGCTCCAGCGAATGGATGTCGTCGAACATGCTCAGGTTGCGCATGCCCGAGTGCGCCGTGAGCACGCAATGCGTCGAGGTGCCGCCCACCGGCAGGCTCGTGCCTTCCAAGTGCCCGACGCCCGCCATAAGGACTTCCTCGCTCGTGCCGTGGTAGATGGGCATGCTCACGTCGATGGAGGGGATCTCGACCCAGCTCATCATGGGGTCGCGGTCAAAGATGAGCTGCTGGGCGTAGGGCTCGATCTGGTCGGCGGGGAGCTCGGTGGCCTCGCCCGCCAGCCGCTCGTTAAAGGAGCGCGCCTGGAGCAGGATGCGCTCGCGCTCCTCGGCAGACAGCGCGTCCACGGTGCTGGACACGGTGCTGATCTGGTTGAACACGCCCGAGGCCTCGAGCCGGTCCAAGATCCACGGCCAGGTCATAAGGCCCACGCCAATAAGGATGATGACGATGGTGATGAGCCGATCGGCCCAGCGCGGCAGTCGCTTGCGACGGCGCTTGGGCTTTGGTTGAGGTTTGGGCTGAGGGCTTGAGCCGCCGTTGTCCGCGGCGTTATTGCTCTTCATATGTTTGGCGCCCTGCACCATCGCCGGTCACTCCTCTACAACTCAAGTTGTCTAAACAAATAATAGCTGATTAGCGAACCTCTGCGCCGGACAACGCAGCTAGATTGCACCGTCCGGGCCACGTAACCCCACTCAACCAATCAAGCCATATGTTGTTTTCATCGTCTCGAGCAACTGCGCCATCGTTACGCCCGCAACCCCGATCTGTTTCAGATTGACGTCGCCCACCTCGCAATCTTTAACAAACGCAAGCATATCGTCCTTCAGTTCTTCGCCCAGGTCTACACCTTCCGACTCGCCAAGCAACTGAGCAAGCCTCAGCGCATCGCGTTTATGCTTTTTTAACTTCTTCGAATCAACGTTCTCCCCCGCTTCCCTTCTGGCTTTTAGGTCGAGATACGCCTTCGCTTTGAACGGGACAATGTATTCCGTACCCAGGACCGAAACGCCGTCTACGGTCCGAATTCCCTGAAGGAACAAGCTGTAGTAAGCATCGTCCAACAAAATTGCCGAAAGACTGCTTATGTTTTCATCAACGTGAATTGGCGCCACATCAATCCCCTCACGACCCTTTAGAAAGTCGGGGCACTTCGCGAAGAGTTCGATCATATGGGGGTAACCCGGCCTCTTGGGCTCTGTAAACCGATAAAAACATGAGCCTTTGCCTTCGCCCCAGCCGCAGCGGTAACCGCCATCACGCACCAAAGTCCATATAGCTTCTGCCGTCTGAGGCAACCGGTCATCGGCGACGATTACCACATCAAAATCGTGAGTCATCCTAAACGGAAGTCCCGCCTCCGCGAGCAAAATGTCGCATGCCGTGCCGCCGATAAGAGCATACGATCCTGCAGCTTCTTGCATATGCTGCTGAAATTCTTGGAGACCCTCTACAGCGCTTCTTGCCATGGATATTCCTTTCCAAACATGCGATCGACTTCGAGCTGAATTCGCTCATCGTCGATTGCCGCCAAAGATAGCGCAAGCGAAATGTCGTCGACACGGGAGGAGCCGGCAAACACGGGTGCATAGCGCCACACTTGAATCATCGCCGTTTCGTTATCCGGCAACTCCCCGTCTGCGACTTCGAGGTCGCTCAGTTGACGCCATGCACTTCTTAAGACGGCCTTTTGTTCCATGCCCGGTGCAGCGAGCATCGAACGCGCGGCGAGCGCCGTCTCCCCGGCGTCAACAAGATAGTCGATCTGCGGCGTCTTCCTTGCAAAAAAGACCTTCGAGACAGGCGAGGAGAGCTCTGCCATGTGCTCGCTGAGCAAAAGATCAACGGCGACAGGGAGCACGACGACACGTCGCTCGCGACGCTCGCGCCTCGCGAGTCCCCTGTCAACAAGCTCGGTTATGGCCTCACTCGCGCGGCTTGCCGAGATCCCAAGCGCACGACAAAGGTCATGGGGGCGATATGGCTCCTGGGCTGCTCCCCAGATTGCGGCAGCCTGTGCGTTGGGTGACATCTTGGTCGCGTGATTGCGAAACCGGGCACCGCCCCTCTCCGTGCAGGCCGTGCCCATAAATGGAAGAAAAGCCTGTCTGCCGGGGCAAACAAACGGAATCCCTTGTGCGACCAATGCTTTGCGCTGACGTGCATCGGCATCAGGAAACGAAACGACAACAGGAGTCTCCGCACGCAAGGCTAGCTGACTATAGACCCTCTTAGCCTCGGGAAGCCCGACGCCAGTAGGCAAACTTGCAAGCAAAAACGAAAAACCGTTTGCGTCAACAGCGCGGACTTCAATCGCCCGCAGATGCAGCGGCAAGCGTGCGGATCCAGGCCAAGTTTTGGTCTTGGCGGAGAGGCCTAGTGCTTCTTGTAAGTAGATTAACGCTTCGTTCATTTCCATTGTTTTCGTTCGATTCCAGTTTGTATTGGAATTATACATAATTTTCGGAATTAAAGAGATACCGTTCGTGCCTAAGCCTACATTTGAGTTTTCAAAATGTCCCGGATCGGCGGGGCGATTCGGGATACAATGTCAATAGAAAACGACGCACCCCGCGTAAATGTTTGGGAGCGCGGGCGGCCTAGTTTTCAGCTTTTGTTAAATGCCCGGGATCCTACCCCCGGGCATTCTTATTTGCGCTTGTTGCGGCGCAAATGCCTTCTACCGTCCGCACCGCGCGTGCGCCTACGGACCTTAAACCGAACCTCATACGAGTCAAGAAACGCGATGACGAACGTGCCCACCGCCGCGAGGGCGGCGAGCGCGTTAAGGAATTTCAGCATTTGGGGACCTCCGATCGAGTCGTCGGCCGCCCGCGCACGGGATGCGTCGCAAGGGTATTTTACTGCGAGCGTATGCACCCACGGCTGGTAAACGCAATAATTGCAAACATCTGTTCGATATTCATACGCTTGATCCATCGGACGATGGAGGCTGGCTGCGTTATCCCGAAAAAAACGGGGCAGACTCCAGTGCGGAGTCTGCCCCGAAAAGAGAATGGCAAAGCAAGAACGTAGATAGACGAGAAAAGTGTCCGCAAGTCTCATGGCCATCACTTCTCGCCTGCCAAAGGGATGGGTGGGTGAGCGCTACTCCTGCTCGGACTCCTCAGCCTGCTTACGGCTGCGGATGAGGTGAGCCACGCCAATGCACAGCACCGCGCCGCCAGCGATCCAAGTGAAGGTCACGCCGTTGAGACCGGTCAGCGGGAGGCCGGAGCCCTTCTTGTTCTGGATGGTGACAGGAATCATGGTCGAATCAACTTTTTTATCGAACTCAGAAGTGACCATATCAGAACTGTCTTTTACGGTAAGTTTTGTCAGTTTGCCGGTCGCCTTGTCGTACGTAGGCGTCACCGTAATGGTAAAGCTGATGGAGTTATAACCCGCGGGCGTCGTGCACTCTGTAATCTCGTACTTACCCGCAACAAGACCGGGAATAAAAACCTTGCTGTCAGTCTCACTGGTCGTAAACACTCCAGCTTTACTTGCCTCGCTGGTAAGCCCACCAGTCTGCGTCAGCCATTGATCACCAGAAACAGGAGTGGTACCTTCCCCGATCATTTTAACCTTAAATCCAGCAACAAGCTTCTTTTGCGGATCATCCGAAGCAGTCTTAGTGACATCGAGACCAAAGACGTAGTCAGTGACCTTGTCCGACTCAGAAGTGCCCTTATCATCAGTCATGGGATTGTTGGAATAGACAAGCTTGACCTCATTGGTGGCTCCATCGGCCCTGTATTCGACTTCGCTGTTGAGCTTAGCCTTGTAGGTTACGACCACGCTAGAGTGAGCATCAACAGCAATCTCGGAATTGCTGGTGCTCTTAACGGCTTTAAGGTTGTCAAAAGAAATAGTGAGCTTTTCCTTCTTTGCGTTCTCGTCCTTTGACGAAGTTACCTTATACCCATCCTCGTCATCATGCTTAACCTCAATCTGGGTGCCATTGTTGACTATGTAGACGCGCAGGTCCTTCGGCGTGCCATCGTCGCTCTTCGCGACTTCAAGACCCTTGCTCAACGTGTCCTGAAATACGTACTCATACTTATTGAACGTAGCGATGTTGCTCGCGACGGAGCCAGTCAGTTTATATTCGACCTCCTCGCCAATATACGAGTCACTCACCTTTCCCCATGACGTACCCTCACAAACTTCCTTGTTGACGGTAGGAATGCTGGTCTTCTCGCTGACAATCACATCGCCGGCGCCCACGACGGCATAAATCGGCGAAGTAGCAGTATTCTTGCTGCCGGTCGTCGACTCATCCGAAGCCAAAGTGTCCGCGTCAGTCAGAAACAGGTAATAACCAGATTTATCGAAAGAAACCTTGGTATCCGCCCCAAACGAAGCCACTCCAACGCCCGTCGGGTTAGTCGGAGTGACATTCTTCGCAACCAGTCCAGCAAGCATATTGAGCAAATCGGTGTCTTTGAGAACCGTCGTATTTGTGGTCCCGGTAATGTTGGCAGTCAGCCAATTGGCAACATCCTGCGGGCTGGCATCGGTTTTCAGATCGTCTGCTTTATCTTTATTATAGTCGTTGATGACCTTAATAATGGCTTTTTGCGTCTGGTCATTAACGCCAGTTGCCCACTTAACATTCGAAACGACCTTGTCAGTCTTGCCAGTCTTGCCGCTCTCATCCACGACATCGGCCTCGAAAATCTGGTAGGCCTTGTACTTCACGCTGCCATTATTGGCATTCTTGTTGATGGTGATGCTGTGGCCGGAGCCGCCACATTCTCAGCAAACGCCATGGTCACCGGTGCCATGACTCCGCCGAAGCTCAGGGCCGCGGTGAGGCCGGCGGTTACTGCCAGACGTGCGATGTTCTTACTCATGCTCATCTTCTTTTCCTCCGTTTTCCGGTTGGTTCTCATTCGATCGGTGATCATCTGTCTGTGTCTTAGCATCTACTTCGCTACGTCTCGCCCCGCTCTCTGTGGGGCTGCCAGCTACTCTTTATGGCTGCCACCTCCCCGCTTGACCAGGAGCGCGACCACGATGAGCGCGGCTCCGGCGACCGCTGCGGCGGCCGCGGCGTACATTGCCATATCGCCAGTCGAGGGCATAAAGCCTCCGGTGGTAATGCTAGGGGGTGTGCCGGTGGGCGTGTTGATGAGCGACGCCTCCAGGCTGCCTGTCGACCCGTCCGCGCTGTCGGCGCGCAGGGGCGACTCGGCCGTGATGGTGAGCTTGGGCTTGGCGGCGGCCACCTGGTCGACGTCCAGGCCCTCGGCCTTGACCGTCACACAGCGCGTGCCCTCAAAGGCGGTGTAGCCCTTGGGCGCCTTGAGCTCGCGGACCTCCAGCTTGCCCGAGTCCACGCCCGAGACGGTCACGCGGCCATCATCGCCCGTGGTGACGGTGGCCTTGCCTTGCGCATCCCACGTGCCGCCGGCCGCCAGCGTGCGACCGCGGTCGTCGGTGATGCTCAGGACCGCCCCGGGCAGCGGCTTGTCGCCGTCGCTGCCGCGCTTGGTGAGCGCGAGGTCCCAGGTGTAGACGCTCGCGTCGTCGCTCGGCGTGTGGGTGAAGCCGGCGTCGCCGGACTGGTCGGCAAAGGGAGAGCGCGGGTAGCGCAGGTAGACCTCGTTGGGGTTGCCCTTCGCGATGCCGTGGTTGCACGCGCTGTTGAGCGGCGCATTGTACACGGCGACCACGCGGGCGCCCGCGGTAAAGGCGTCGGCCCCGCCGAGCGCGGCGATGAGGTCGCCGGTGCGCACGGTGAAGGTCTTGCCGTCGGCCGCTACCTTGGTGGCGCACTGGGCCGTGATGTCGGTCCAGCCCTTCGCGGGCTCGGTGCCGACGTGGCCGTCCTTGCCGGTCTGGACCGCGTCAAAGCCGCCGTCCGCGCCCGCCGCCACGTACACGCGCATGCTCGCGGCCACCTTGGAGGGGTCGAGCCCCGCGCTCATGGTGTCGACGAACCGCACCGTATAGGTGTCGTAGGCAGCAAGACCCGCCGGGACCGTGGCAGAGAGGCGCCAGTACAGGTCGTCGGCGACCGTGGCGTCGGCGGCCTTCTGCCAGGCGGCGGTGCTGTCCTCCAGCACGTGCTTGGACACCTTGGGGGTCGCGGCCTTGGGCTTGACGGTGACGGCGCTGCCGCCGACCAGGGCCATGATCGGCGCGGTGCCGGCCTCGCCCTGAGCGATGGCGTCGTCGTCGGCGACGATGAGCCAGTAGCCGCAGGGTAGCTCGGCCGTCGTGCCCGCGTTAAGGGCCACGGACACGGCGTCGGAGCTCTGGAGGGAACGAGCGAGCTGTGCGCTCAGCGCGCTCGTAAGGTGGGAATCGGCGTTGAGCCACTCGGCAGCTTCCTGCGCGGTGGTCTGGGAATTGGGCATGCCGGCGCTGTGCAGCACAGGCAGCGCGGCGTCGCGCGCGGCGTCGCTTGCCCAGGCGAGGTCGGTGGCGATCTTGGCGTCGCTGTCGCCGTCGACGACGTTGGCGCTAAAGATCTGGTAGGCGTCGTAGCTGCGCGCCACGGTGCCGCTCACCGTGATGGAACCGGTCGAGGTCGGCGCGGCCTGCGCGGATGCGGGGAACACAACCGCGCAGATGCCGATCAGGAGGGCAAGCAGCGCAAACAAGATCGGGAAGGAGCAAACTTTCTTATTCACGACGCTCACCTCCCTTCGCGCTCGCCTTGCGACGAACGTGCATCCAGGCCGCAGCAGCGCAAAGCACCGCCGCGCCGGCAAGGTACGTCAGAGTGACGCCCGACATACCAGAAAGGGGCAAAGAGGTTGAGTAAGTGTTGGTGAAGGTGGGGGTGGACTCGGGCTTGGTGCCGTCGAAGTTGACAGAATGCTGGTCTTTCGTGGCGATATCCTTGCCGTCGGCGTCCTTGATCTTGGTGTAGGTCACCGACTCGGCCTCGATCGAACCGTCCTCCTGGTCCTTCATCCTGACATCAAATCGATAGACCGACTTGTCGTACTTATATTGCGAGAACCACGAAACCTCTGCACTCTCGCGCACGTAGTACGTAAAGTCTTTGCAAGCACCACGACCCGGATCAGCAGAATCACTCTGCTTCAATTTGTCAAGTGTGTAATCAATCTGTGAGAACTCAAGCATCTGGAGCTTGTCGCCGTCAGCAGTGGTCGTAGCCTTCTTGGCATCAGTCGTACGCCTCTCAGCGCTCTCGAATTTTTCGTTATCCGCAAATTCGAGCGTGAACTTCTTCATCTCGCCACCCTTAACGACCTTGGTCGCTGCAGGCGTCCAGGAACCAAGAGAGTTATAGGGCTCAATTTTGTTGATGAAGGTCGGGCTATCATTGCCACCGATAACAACCGTAGTCGTCGTGTCATCCGACGAGTTGTTATCCGATGGACACGTAACGGAGTAGTTTGCGCGATCAAGTTCTACGAAATCCTGATACCCCCTTGGCCATTTTTATTGACGGTGACTTTATTCACCTTGTAATAATTAATAGGAATCTTCATGAGACGGTCAGCTTTGTATGGTTTGTTATCGACTGTTGCCACGATCTTGTAAATGGTCTTATCGAAATTGGTGTCCAATTCGTTGACGCCGCTGATGGGCTCCTCAACTAGATAGAAAACGTACTGCCCCGAAGAATAGTCCTTGCCAGAGTCGAAGGTGATGCTGCCGTTTGACTGATCAACAGTTGCCTCGCCTGCAACGCTGCAATCGCCCATATCAATTGTGCCGTCATCTTTCCAAGAAGGTGCTGTACCGCCGTCCTGACGCAGCAGCATAAACTTGTATCCGTGTCCGTTAAGGCTTTGCGAGACACCATCTTTTTTCAAGCACCTTGGTGGCGATGAGCTTCATGTTCGGATAAACGCTCAGCTCAGCGACCTCGCCAACGGTGAGATCGCCGTTGGTCATGATGCCACCGCCGTGGGTGTACGAGTAGTTACCGCTGATAATGGTCGTAGCTGCTGCTTGCGCCTTTTCTACGGCCTCGTCAGTCGGATTGGCCTCCAAGCCGAACATGTACTTGGCCTCGGCACCGCCATTCGGATCGATGGTGATCTCCTGGCCATCGCAGGTACCCTTCCAGCCAGCAGAACCATTGCCGAGCATCTTGCCAAGAACGACTGCAACTGTCTTATCGCTGCCCTTCTTGCGCACGAGGAAGAAATCCTTGTGACCGGCATTTTTGAAGGTATCGGTAATGTAATCAGGATTACTGTCCTCATCCTTGCCATTACCACCGGCAGACATGTGATTGCCATCACCATGATCCGTATTGTTATAGATTGCGGCACCATTTGAGTGCGAGACAATCGTCTCGCCCGTAGGGCAAGCACCAATGCCGCCACCCCAGCCGCCAGCTTCATTCTGAGTGATCAGTGTCCTTACGATGTTGAGCTTACCGCCCTTCTGGATAAAGATGCCACCGCCGCCCCAGTCGCCACCACGACCCTGGGTGCTACCCGTCATCGTCTTGTTGTTCGTAATAAAAACCTTGCCAGGTCCAGCAGCGTCAATTTTTGCATTCGTGCCGACGCTATCGCCGCCTGCGACACGCAGACCGCCGCCTTCGGCGTTCTCGGCCATATTGCCGGCAATCGTGCCGCCAGTCATTTTGAAACTGATGCTCTGATTGTAAAAACCAGCGTAGACGCCGCCACCGGCCTCATGGGAATAGTTGGCAGTAACAGAACCGCCCGTCATGGTCAACGTTCCTCCGTTGACGGAAGCAATGCCACCGCCACCGAGTAGACCATTGTTGTACGATTCAGTGATATTGGAATCGACACAATTGTTGGTAATGTTTGCCGAACCGCTGATTCCAACAACAGCATTATTGGTAAAGACGCCGCCGCCATAACCATTACTGGGATTACCGCCGTCGTTGCAAGTATTTGCATACGTAGCGTTGCCAGAGATAATTCCGCCCGCAAGGTTCAGGTTGGCTCCTTTGTCAGCATAGATACCGCCACCAGAACCCGCCTTATTTCCCGCGATCACACCGCCTGTCATTTCGAGGCTGGCCTTCGTACCCGTTATGCACAGGCCACCGCCCCAGCCGCCGCCGTTGCCGTTGGTGACATAGCCGCCAGAAATATTGACAGTGCCCTGAGAGAAAATAACGTGACCGTCGTTGCTCAGACTGGCAGCTGTGGTAATCATGCCGCCCTTAAGATCGAGCGTGCCACCATCTTCAACGTAGACCACATGCTTTACGGAACCGCTGTATGGCGCCGCATCGATAGCGCCAAAGCTCGTAACGACATGCTTAGTCGTAGTCTCGGTGGTACCGAGTCCATCTGGATTGGGGGTACTCTTGGTCTCATAGTAAGTAAGACTCTGAGGAGCGCCTCTGTTAGAGCCGCTCTCCCTTTCCCATGTCATAGTCGCAAGCTGCCCCGCCCGCGTTTCGACCTGAGCCTGTCCATCTTCTGGTTTATGCGAGTCCTCGATAGTGAGCGTGGCTCCATTTTTGACCACAAAGAAGGAGTCTAAGTTGCCGGAACTGCAGTAAAGCATGTGCCCCGCAAGATCGATGGTGGTGTTTGCGGTGATGGCGATCCGCTTATCCGAAAAGGCAGAATCCGTCAGTCGAAACTTGCCGCCATTGGCAAATCGCTCAGCAACATCACCGCTTACCTCGGTATAGCCATCGGCACTGACGCTGGCGGGAGCAATCGTGTTTTCGTCGTTCTTTTCATCATCCGCAAACTGCGCGTCGGAAGGCTGCGCGGTACCCTCGGCCTCCGCGTCATCGGCGGTCGAGTCTGCTGCAACGGAATCTTCGCTCGCACCATTCTCGGCATCGTCGCCATTCTGGTTTTCGACATCACCATTAGTAGTGTTGCCTACATCAGTAGACTCACTTGAGGAATCCCCCCCCCATCACAGTTTCCTCGGCAGAAACCGTCTGGGCATCGTTGGCAATGGCCTGCGAGATCGGGGGCATGACGAGCGACAGTACCAGGCTCAACACGGAGGCTCCGCACAAAACGCCTGCCAGCACACGGCGCGTCGATTTATTACTCTGCTTAGATTTGTCCGAATTCGCTTTCATCGATGTCTCCTCCCCAAGAGACCGCGATCTTACTCTTTCACTATCAAACGTATCTGCGCAATCTGTAATTGCGCTCGTTTAGTAATGCAATTATAACGATTGTTTAAACATCTGAGCAACAAAAACCGATAGTTTTGTAGTGAGTTCTCAATTCCTTGATTATCGACTTTATCCGAACACCTCCCACATTCATCCGTACATGTACGGATGAATGTGGGAACCCGATACCCTGAGGGCCGGATCGGCCGGCCCCGGGAGATCGGAGGACGGCATGTCCGGA
>ENA-OQES01000212-OQES01000212.1-human-gut-metagenome-genome-assembly--contig:-NODE-212-length-25255-cov-9.505651_pt1 | contig 25255 bp, 31 predicted proteins | sample MGYA00242798_ERZ504641 | MGnify/ENA primary metagenome ERZ504641 (study PRJEB26092, sample SAMD00036327) | human gut metagenome | host: Homo sapiens | study: EMG produced TPA metagenomics assembly of...
CCAGAATACTTTCCAGTTCATCAGAACTCAGATTCAGTTTTCGCAGATAATCATACGCCCCCAACTTCATTGCCTTCTTTATCAACATCGAATTCTTCCTGGCAGCTTACCACGATTACTCTGGTTTTGCATTTCTTCTTTCTTCAAAAATTCCAGAATTTCTAGCCCGCTGACTCTGGGGATATTCAGATCAAGAAGAATGATATCCGGACGGCTGTTTCCGGATCATTTCCAATGCTTCTTCTCCATCTGTTGCATCCGGCAGCAGTTCCAGATCCAGTTTCTTCCAGTCTACAAGCTGACGCAGTCCAAGTCTTGCCAGAATTTCATCCTCTACGATCAATACCTTTTTTCATAGAATATTTCTTCCCTTCATCCGGATAATAATTGCTATCTTTTTGTCCTATTTTATCACCTTTCTTCTGATTCTGTAACTTTTTTTTTGGAAGACGTATCCATATTTCAAATCCATTTCTGACCTTTTCATTATAGATCAGTCCATAAGATTCGCCGTACAGCAGCTTCAGTCTGGAATTTACATTGTAAAGCCCGATCCCCGTCACAGCTCTCTGGTTCTTCTCTCCCTTCAGAAGATCTTCAATCTTCTTTTTATCCGCAGAATTTCCATTATTGAATACAGATATGACAAAATCATTCTCATACTCTATTGCAGAGACTATAATCTGCCCTGCTGTCACACCTTTTACTCCGTGCAGAATCGCATTTTCTACAATCGGCTGCATGGTAAATGCAGGATTTCATAATAGAACAGTTCCGTTGGAATTACATTATAATACTGAAACGAACTTCCAAACCGCATCTGCATGATATCTACATATGACTTCAGAAGTGCCGTCTCCTGCCCCACAGTAGTCATGCCATTTCTATTACTGTACACTGCATGCAGAATATCTCCCAGTGCCTCCAGTGCTTTTTCCGTGTTTTCATTTCCGCCTACCCGGTCCTGTCCTTCTTTTACGGCCATAATCCTTATGGAATTAACCGTATTAAAGATAAAATGAGGGGAAATCTGCGACATAAGCATCTCATAATGAGCTTTTTCTTTTAATCTGCTCTCTCTTTCCACATTACCCAGAAGCTCTTCTATCTTTTTCCCAGCCTGATTATAGCTGGATACAAATTTACACATCTCCTGAAAGGAGCCTTGAGGTTCTTCCAGAACTGTCATTCCATTGGGAGCTTTTTCCAGAGTCTGTGCCACTTCAACCAGAGGTCTGGCGATTCTTTTGGAAAAATATAACATGGTACAAACGGTAAATCCAATTACCAAAAGTAACATTTCCAGAATTCTCTGAAGAATCTTTCTGTTTTCTTTTAGGAAAATTTCCTGGGGAATAAGGTAGACCAGTTTATTGGAAGCATTCTCCAGTTCGCCTTTCATATAATAAAAATCATTTTTCAGATTACCGGTCGTAATTTCATCCTCAGAAATCTCCTTTACAGTTTCCTGTTCTCTCAATTCTTTCAGCTGTTTCTGATATTTCTCATTATACCCCATCAGTATATCATTGTTTCTGTCCAGGATATAAAGGGCACCGCCTTCCTCTGTCACCATACTTGCTGCCAGTTTTCCCCAGATTTTTTTCCCGGAAAGACGAATCAGCATGACTCCCAGATTTTTCCCGGAATAATCCAGTATTTCCCGTCCCATATAAAAATATTTCTGTACATTGTCATATATTGTCATTTCCTGGAATATGGTTCCTATACCTGTACTGCAAGTTATCTTTCTTCCATTCTCCAAAATCTCCTGATACCACTGTTCTTTCTCATAATTCGTTTCTGTTCTGCTTAATGTGTAAGAACCGATCATATATCCATTTTTTCGTAAGTATAGCTACTTTTCCGCCAACGGCATTTAAGACGGAGCTCTCTACATCCGAAATATCATTAGAAAGTTCTCTTTTCGCCTGATAAATCTCGTAGGAATCCCCGTCTTGCTCTAAAATTCGCAGGTTCTTCAGTGTATTTTTATTTGTCATCAACATGCATGTAGCATAGTTGGTCACTTCAATCATCTGATCTGTATTATCCCTGATCTGGGATAGCAAATCTGTCTCATTGTTGATCTTATTTTCCGTGGTAACTTTCTGAAGATAGAAATTCAGAAGCATCAAAGCCAGGCACAACGGCAGCACCACAAAAAGTCCCATATAAAATGTGAGCTGCCTTCTTATGCTCTGGTTACCCGGATTTTTACGTTTGAAACTCATACGCAAATTTCCTCTTTCTACATCTGATCTGTATTTATCCCTTCACTGCACCGGCAGAAAGTCCCTGCACCAGATTCTTCTGCACCAATGCAAAGAAAATCAGAATTGGTATCAGACTGATTACTACCGCTGACATCAGCAGTCCCCAGTCTACAGAATACTGTCCTACAAAGTCCTGCATACCAACCTGAATGGTTTTCTTTGAAGTTGTATTAATAAAAATAGAAGCATACATATATTCATCCCAGGATGTCATAAAACAGAACAAGGCTGTAACAAAAAGTCCCGGCTTAGCCACATGAATAATCACATGGAAAAAAAGATTTCAACCTGCTGCAGCCATCAATCCTAGCAGCTTCCTCCAACTCCCAAGGGATGGAAATAAAAAATGCACAGGTATTCCATATGGCAAAAGGCAGGGTAAAAGAACAGTACATCAGGATCAGTCCTACATAACTGTCAATCAGGTTCAACTGTTTCATAATAATATAGTAAGGAATACACAACAGAATTCCCGGAAACATTCTTGTCATAAGAACCGCCATCTTGATTTTCCCGGCACCTACGATTCTATATCTAGTAAGTCCATATGCTGCCATTACTGATAATATCATACAAATCAGTGTTGTGACCAGTGTAATAAAAATACTGTTCATAAAATATCTTACGAAATTCGACTGAAACAGCACCTGTCTGAAATTGTCAAATGTGATATGTGTCGGTATGATCTGCGATGGATCATATATCTGTTCCTTTGTTTTCAGGGCAGTCAGTACCACATAGATAAACGGGATCACTGCAAGGAAAACCATAGCTATTGTAAATACATAGGCTACCACATGCCGTATGGCTTCATTTCGTTGTTTTGCATGCATATAGTTTCCTCCTCCCTATTCTTTCTCACTTACCATCTTCAGATAAACTCCGGAAAAAACAGCCATGAATACAAACAATACCACAGATGCAGCTGCTGCAGTTCCGAAATTATGGTCAATAAATGCTCTTCTGTATGCATAGGTATAAACAATCTCTGTGCTGTACAGCGGTCCACCTTTGGTCATCAGCCAGATGGTGTTAAAACAGGACACAATACCGATCAGGTTCAAAATGGTTGAAATAGCCAGAGGCTCTTTAATGATCGGAAGTGTGATTCTCCAGAAACACTGCCAACGGCTGGCACCATCTATTTCTGCACTCTCATACACATCCCTGGAAATTCCCTGCAGTGCAGCCAGAATAAAGATCATCTGAAATGGAATTCCCTTCCAGATTGCCACCAAGATTACACACCAGAACGCTGATCCCACATTTCCAAGCCAGGATACAGATTCTGTAATCATTCCCAGTTTCACTGCCAGAATATTAATGATACCTACATTTGCATTGTATAAAAATGTAAAGGTCATAGCTGCTATGGCATGGGGAACTGCCCATGGAACCAGAATCAGGGTTCTGTATACAGATCTTCCTTTCAGGTTTTTGGTTCAGTGCAAGTGCAAGAAGCATGGCTGCCACAAGCTGTACCAGAAGATTCACCACTGTCCACTTTACTGTATTTCCAATAGACTGCAGGAACACTTTATCTTTAAAAATATTAATATAATTTTGTAAACCTGCAAAGGTATTAAATGCAGGATCATTTGGGCGTACAAGGTTATAATTTAAGAAACTCAGATAAATACCTCTGAAAAGAGGGTACACAGAAAGCGCCAGTACCGCAATCACTGCTGGTGCCATCAGAAAATATCCCGGAAGATTTTTTCTCAGCTTCAGGCCTTCTTTTCTACGTATTTGGGACATGATCTTCCTCCCTTCTCAATGAAGAAGCGCTGCCGCCATTTCACGCCAGCGCCTCTGTTATCATTTCATGTTTATTTTCCAGACATTTTTACTGATAGTTAGATGCAATATTTTCATTAAGCTTCTGTGCAAGAGATGTCAGCGCATCTTCAGCTGAGGACTGTCCATAGTCTACTTCCAAGATTGCATTAATAATCAGTTCATCAATGGCTTTTTCATTAATAACAGCAGGTCTTGCCTTTGTATATGAAAGTTCTTCTGCAAAAACTTTTAACTTATCCTTTCCTTCCAATGATTTAACATAGTCATAATCCTTGCGTGCAGATGCTTTTCCCTCTACAGCCAGAATAGAATCTCCTTTTTCTGAGTTCAGATACTGAAGCAGATCATAGGCAAGTTCTGGTTTTTTGCAGTTTGCATTAATGTTCCAGGTCCAGCCTCCCAGTACAGTCGCTTCTGTTTTCCCTTTCACCATCGGGGCAATACCATAATCCATATCCGGATTAATATTTTCCACTTCAACAGAACACCAATCTCCACCCAACAGGAAGGTTGCTTCTCCATTTGCAAAGCTTTCATATACTTTGTCCCATGTGGTTGCTTCTTTAAAAGACTCTACCAGACCACCTTTGGAGATCAGATCACAGATATAATTCCATGCTTCTTTTCCCTCCTCATTGTCAATTACTACCTTCGGAACATCTCCGCTTGTATCAATTACCGGACACTCATTTTGATAGAAGAATGAGTAGAACGCATATGCACTCTGATAAGTGATAATTCCACCGTAACCTGCCTCTTTCACTTTATCTACTGCGTCCGAAAGCTCTTCCCACGTTGTAGGGACATCAATTCCCAGCTCATCCAGGCGTTCTTTATTATAATAAAGACCTGTACAGTCCATATTCCATGGTACTGAATAATATTTGCCTTCGAATTTGCCGGAATCAAGAGGTCCTTCCTGATACTGTGCAGTGAGTTCTTCATCTGTAGTAAGTTCTTCCAATGGATACAGAAGCCCCATAGCAGCAAGATCAATGGCATGTCCTGAATTATCCATCATCACAATATCTGCACCTCTACCCGCCAGAGCAGCTGTCTGGAAAGATTCTTTAATATCCTGCTGTGAAGCACCTTGTAAGGTAATCTTAACTCCCGGATTCTCTTCTTCATATTGTTTAATTACTTTTTTAAATTCTTCACTATTCGCTCCTGACCCATCAATCAAAGTATTTGTTAGCAGAAGTGTCAATTCCCCTTCTTTTTGATTTGATGTATCAGATGCAGCCCACACACCTGTCTGTGCACCTAAAACCATACCCCCTGCCAACATAACAGCTAATACTCTTTTCTTCATTATATAGTTCCTCCTTCTCATCTTCTCTCTTATATCTCTGTATTTCTGATCTGCTTTCCAATCGATTGTTCTGCTATGCACTTATTAAAACATGAAATCCCTGATTTTTGAATAACGATATTATTCTTTCTTTTTCCATCTTTTCTAAAAAAACGTAAGACTGATCGGAACTGGTATTATTTTTATCTTTTTTTGTCCAAACATCTAAATTATCTTTATTCTCTTTTCTTTTTTTCCATCACGTATAATCACAGACATACAAAAGCAGATGCAGGATTCCTGACATCCTGATGATTTTTTCTATATTAATTTTTTCAAGGAGGATTTTCCATCATGAAAAAATCTGAATGTCGCTTTAGTAGGCTTAGGCTTCGGACTTGAATTCGTTGCTATCTACTGTAAACATCCTGATATTGATAAGGTGTATGTCGTAGATAAAAATGAGAAACTTCTGAATATTGCAAAAGAACGATACAGCATTCCGGATGAACGCTGTTTCACAGATCTGCAGGATGTACTGGATATTCCTGAAATTGATGCAGTTCATCTTGTAACACCGCCAGCAACACATGCTCCGTTTTCTGTACGTGTCTTAAATGCTGGTAAACATTGTGGCTGTACGATTCCCATGGGAATGAGCATCCAAGAATTAAATGACATCATTGCAGCCCGCAAAGCCTCCGGCAAAAATTATATGTTTATGGAAACAACTATTTTCCAGAGAGAGTTCCTCTATATTCAGGAACTTTATAAAAAAGGAGAATTCGGACGTCTCCAGTATATGACCTGTGCACATTACCAGGACATGGAAGGATGGCCGGAATACTGGGAAGGCTTCCCTCCACTGATGCATCCAACACACGCCGTTGCTCCGTGTCTTATGCTTGCCGGACATCTGCCAGACAAGGTTTATGCAAGAGGTTCCGGAAAAATCCGCAAAGAACTGGCTGACAAATACGGCTGCCCATTCGCGTTCGAATCTGCATTTATTTCTCTTCAGGACAGCGATGTGACTATTGAAATGGAACGTTTTCTGTATGGTGTAGCCAGAAACTATTCTGAATGCTTCCGGGTATACGGTGAAAACGAGAGCTTCGAATGGCAGCAACTTAATGAAGAAAATCCAGTTCTCTTTACCCGCACAGGAGAATTTGAAAAAGCAGAAGATATCCTGGATGAAGACAGCGAGAAATCCAGCCGTGGAACAAAAATTGCAGAAAAACGAATCCAGATCCCGGATTATGCACACCTTCTTCCGAAGGAAATCGCATCCTTCACCACCAACACAGTATATAACAATGAGAACACCCATCTTTCCTTCACCCAGGGAGGCGGTCACGGTGGTTCCCATCCACACCTTGTACATGAATTCATCCGTTCCATTCTGGAAGAACGTAAACCTGCTATTGACGACATCATGGGTGCTTACTGGACAGGTACAGGAATCTGTGCGCACGAATCCGCTATGAAGGGTGGAGAAGTTATTACAATTCCTCGTTTCGAATAACCTATATCATTTAACTTTATATCATAAATATACCAAAGGAGCTGTCTTGAAATAGACAGCCCCTTTTTTCTTTATCTTCTATTATTAATAACCTCTTTCGCCATATCTGCAAGTTCTCCGGCAGATAATTTTCCATCTATTTGCAGCAAATCATACTGGATGTCATCTTTATTCCAGTTAACGCTTTGAACCTGACTGACTTCAATCTGAGAAGCACTGTCATCGTAACTGAATACGACTTTTCCACTGGCCTGGTCTTTTTTATCCTGTTCTGTTAATTCGTAATCATCCGATACCACCTTATTTATATAATGTACATAATACAGATTTGTTCCATTTACAGTGGCAATAATGTCACCTGGCGAAATAAGTTTTGAGTTAAATTTCTGCTGTTCAAACGATACGACATCTCCATTCTTCTGATAATCAAAGGACACGGATTTAAACTTCTCAATTACATTTGCATTGTCATCCTTAAAACTGTTTTTTATAATATTGCCCTTTTTGAAGCAGTACCCATTCTCAAATGTATCAATCAATATCGGTCTATACCCAATATCCTTTGTAACCTGTTCTACTGTTGGAAGAGATGTATAATCAGCACGTGATGCAGATGAACCTGTCCACATTGAAATCTTTCCTGTTGCCGCCACAGCAGTAACTCCAATTGTAAGTGTTGCAGCTATCAACAAAGGTAATATTTTCTTTTTTGATCTCATAGTCGTTTGTTTCCTTTCTGTATCTGCGAAGTCAAGTTTTGCATAAACTCTCTGTCTGACATTCTCTGTGTCAATATCAAGAGCATTGCAGGAAGTATCTGCCTGTTTTTGTATTCCCAATTCTTTAAGCAAAATTTTTTCTTCTCATAATCTTTCCTCCGCATTCAATAACATTTTTCTGAGTTTTCTTTTTCCTCTTGAAAGTCTGGTCTTAACTGTAGAAATATTAAGTCCCATTGCTTTTGAAATGTCCTTGATTTTTTCATCAAATTTATACCGCCTTACAAAAATCTCGCTGTCAGGTTCGCCAAGGCTCATAACTGTTTCCCATACATAATTATTGTGAAAATTCTCTTCAATGAAATCTTTGCCATCTGACAGTTCAATATCTTCAAGAACTGTATGATCCGTTTTTCTGTTTATCCGTTTCAGAGCAAAATTTCGGGCAACAGCAGCAAGATATGACCGTAATGTACCTTTCTGCAAATCTATCCTTTCAGCATTCTTCCAGAGTACAACAAACACGTCTGCCACAATTTCTTCAATATCCTCTTTCGGCAGTGAATTGCCGGCCATATGATACAAAACAGTACTCAAATACGGCGTATAAATTCGGATTGCTTCATCTATTGAATTTTTTTCCTCTGTTCCTGAGACGTTGCAAAAGCTCTGCTTCATCTGTCATATCAACCCTACTTTCTTTTTAATACTTTCAAAATTAAAAGCTTTTAACCTTTACATTCTTATATATCCTGTCAAAGAGCAAAAAGTTTCATTTTTTAATAAAAAAAAGTATACAGAACTCGTGTTAAATTCTGTACACTCTCAATAAACTGTTCCTTTTCCATATCCTGAAAACGGCTTCAAAATTTTTCTACAGTATATTTTTATTCTCTACAGCATATAATAATGCGGAATAATATCTTCATAATGTCCATCCGGCATTCTGAATCCCTGGGGAATTACGCCAAGTCTGGTAAAACCGATTCTTTCATATAAATGTAATGCATGGGTGTTATTTGCAACCACTGCATTGAACTGCATAATACGGAAGCCTTTTACTTTCGCCTGTGCGAGGCAGTCAAGAACTAGTTTCTCGCCAATGTGTTCACCACGGACTTCTCTTCTTACTGCATAACTGGCATTACAGATATGTCCGCATCTTCCTACATTGTTCGGGTGCAGGATATAGAGACCGACAATTTCATTGTTGTCAGTGTTTACTGCGATTCCTGTATAAGTCTGTTCTTTGAAAAAAGGCATCTCCTGTTTCTTCTGTCAGGTTTTCTTCCTGTGGAAATGCTACACCATCCTCTACTACCTGATTCCATATTGTAATAGCAGCTGTTAAGTCTTCTGTCTGATATTCTCTGATTACAATACTCATTCTTCTGTCCTCCATTTTCCATATCATACCGTCAACTACCAGTTTTCTGTTTCTTTACATACATCTGCCCGCTGCTTATTGCTTTTCGCAATTGAAACATGGGACTTACTTGATTCAATTAAAATCCCAGAATCCAGTCCCTGTTTCAGGATCATATTTGCGGCGGATCGTTCCGCCTGTTACCGGATGAAGTTCGATTTCTGCAGTATACAGTACAGTAATTGATTTCATATGACCTGCTGCCATGCAATGTCGTTCACCATCTTTATAAGAAAATACTGCATGGGTATGATGGTAACAGGTATTATTTTCACCTGTGACCACGTTGCCGTTTAAAGATACCAACTCAAGCATTCCTGAAATGCGCTGTTCTTCGAAGCTACCTGTCTCTGGGATAAAGGTTTGGATTTCTGCATCCTTACATCCTCCGATCCCGGAAAAAGTGGCTGATCTGATATTTTTCTTTTTTACATATTTTGAGGATTGTACTGATGATCTCATCATTACGATCCATTCTTATGTAATAGCATTCGCCGAATTTTCTGTAATCCATTTTTTACCTCCATTCTGTTACAGCAATTTCTCGCCACAGGCAGAATCAATGATCAGCGTATTAATAAAACCACCTCTCAAAGCTCCTGCAACAGCAGCTGCTTTCGCTTCTCCATAAGCAACACAGACTACATTTTTACACCTCTCCAGATCATTATACCCAATTCCTATCATTCTGTCATTTAAAGAAGTGTTGATTTCTTTTCCATTGATATCATAGAAATGACCGCCAATATGTCCAATCGCTCCTTTATTTCCCAGAAGATGAAAAGTGCTTTCCCCAAGGTAATTCTCCCAGGTTTTATATTCCACAGAACCGACACTTGTCAGAATTACATCTGCATTCTGTGCAAGCTGCAGAGCTGTTTTAATGGTATCATCCTGAACAAGGATTTCTTTTAATTCTTTATTTTTCACAAAAAGAGGGGCATAGATATACTGATATGTTCCACCGTATGCAGAAGCCAGGTCTTTTGCCAGATCCATGGCATCCCGTTCCGGGCGTTTCACATTTGAGGCACCCATAATCGGAACCACTGTAATAGGAATATTTTTCTTATTATTTGCATCAATATATTTCACTATATGATAAAGGGTATTTCCCCAAGAAATTCCTACTACCATCTTTTCTTTAACAACAGAATCCAGATAATATGCGGAAACTTCTGACAGGCGGCTGGTAATCTGCTCCTTGCTGATATCTCTTGAGGAAACAGCTCTTACTGTTTTGACACCGTAAGTCTGCTGAATTTCTTTTTCCAGATTCAGATCACGTTCCCAGGGTTCTTTAATGGAAATTTCTACAATACCGAGTTCTCTTGCTTCTTTCAGCATTCTGGAAATTTTGGATCTGGATGTATACATCCTGTCTGCAATTTCGTTTTGTGTCATTTCTGAATTGTAATATAAATTCGCTACCGTGGCCAGGATGCTCCATTTCTCCTGAACGGTCATATTTTCATATTTTTTCATGTCTTCCATTGCTGTTCCATATCCCTTTCCATTATATCAGTATCAAAAGAGGTTTTAACTCTGACCTCATTATATTCGAAAAAAGGATAATTTGTAAAGTCTCTGCAGACTTTCACAAACTATCCTCTATTTTTGTCATTTCCATTTTTATGGTCTGACTTTTCTGATTACACGTACTATATTACGTTTCACACATTCTGTCCGTAGTATGCATTTGCACCGTGTTTTCTATAATAATGTTTATCCTGTAATTCCTGCGGTGCAGGTTTTACCTGTGGATTGATAAGTTCGGCACGCATTGCCATTTTTGCGCATTCTTCAAGGACTACTGCATTGTGAACTGCTTCCATGCCGTCTTTTCCCCAGGTGAATGGACCATGGTTTTTACATAAAACTGCCGGAACTGCAAGAACATCTTTTTTCATTTTCCTGAATTCATTTACAATCAAAAGACCTGTATTTTGCTCATATGCCTGGTCAATTTCTTCTTCTGTAAGACATCTGAGACATGGGACTTCTCCGTAAATATAATCTGCATGAGTGGTACCGTAACATGGGATGTCTCTTCCTGCCTGCGCCCAGCTTGTTGCATAGGAAGAGTGGGTATGCACAATACCGCCGATTTCCGGAAATGCTTTGTAAAGTTCAATATGGGTTGGAGTATCAGAAGACGGATTATATTTGCCCTCAATTTTATTGCCATTCAGATCCATGATTACTATGTCCTCTGGTTTCAGATTTTCATATGGTACACCACTTGGTTTAATGGCAAAATATCCACTTTCTCTGTCAATTTCGCTGACATTTCCCCATGTGAATGTTACCAGACCGTGTGCAGGAAGCTGCATGTTCGCTTCATATACACGCTGTTTCAGTTCTTCTAACATTATCTGTTTTCCTTTCTATAATCAACTACATTATTCGTTATCTGCTGTCCAAATCGTAAATCCTAACTCTTATAGCAAAAATCAAAGAACAGTTTTAACCTTTTTAGTCAAATTCATACATAGCAATCTCATTAATTTCACGGTTTGTAGAAATCACATAGTCTTTCCCATCCTTATGGAATCCATAAGCATTGGCCGGACCGCAGTCGTAGTCTATCAGTTCTGCGTGATACTGTCCGTTTTCCCAGCAGAATTTCAGGAGATCTCTGTTTCCTTTTCTGTGACCGATCATGACTACCGGTTTTCCCTGAATTTCCCCGCTCCAGATTGCATGGAGAAATTCGATTTTCTTCGGATATTCATAGTCAAGTTCATATTTCCCGTCTTTTTCTCTGTAGATCAGAACAGTGTCACCGTGGAATGGAGATAATACTAGCAATTCATCTTTTCCGTCTCCGTCAAAGTCGATGAGAGTGGCATCGCTTGCAGGAGTTTCCAACAGGTTTTCTATTGTCCATTCCGGGTTTGCAGATGTGGGCGGATAGAAACGGAAGACTCCGCCATCACAGCAGACGATGGATGACATTTTCCCATCTCTTACTACTCTGTAGTATCCGTGGTTTTTCAGCATATCGTCTTTAATTACTTCCAGTTTCAGCTGATGATCATCGTCAAAGCTGCTGAGATCATCCGGAAGAAGTGCTGCATATACTTTTCCAGGGCTTGACCAGTCGTCCTTGTATTCGTGTCCGGATTTGAGACAGCATGCAATCAGATAATGTTTTCCCTCGCTTTCAATGATATCAAATCTGTGTACAAACGGCAGATCTGTCAGAGTGCGGATTTCCCATTCTCCATCCTTTGGTGTAGCAATGATGATCTTTGCTTCTTTGGAATCATTAGGAGAATAGAATTTATGGGTTGCCAGAAACTGTCCGTCTGTTCCCGGAACCTGCACCATTGTCATAACTCCGCCAGGACCCTCCCATACGGTTTCTTCTTCATTTCCATTGATATCAAACAGAATACATCTGTCAGTTTTTTCTGCTGCTACCAGAATATGGTCTGCATTTTTATAATGTAATGGAGCTATGGAATAACATTTTTCCAGATTTGCCAGTACTTTTTTATTCATTGTGATTACTTCCTTTCTGAATCAAATACTTTTGTCTGATTCATCTAAAAATAATTTTCTTTATCCGATTTTGCATACTGGATCTGCGGAATCAGAAGCATCAGTATGATAGCGATGATTGCGCCTGGAAGTCCAAGCCATTTCAACAGTGCAGAAATTCCAAGCCATACAGTCGAGAAGTCAGTTGTTCCATGCCATCCGCCGTACGGCACCAGTTCTACAAGCCATACAGTAACTGCGCCCAGCAGTACCTGGATCAGGCCACAGATAAACGGGATGATCATGGCTGCTTTTACACCGCCCCGTTTGTTTGCAAAAATAGCGATAATAGCGTTGTCAAAGAATACTGTAGTAAATCCCATGATAATGATAACCGGGGAATGGAACACGATGAGTCCCAGAATTGCAATCACCTGTCCTACCATTCCACAGAGAAATCCGATGGTTACTGCATTTCCCGGTGCATAGTTGAATGCAACCGCACAGTCTACTGCCGGAACTGCACCCGGGAGAAGTTTATCTGAAATTCCCTTGAATGACGCTGTCAGTTCACCTACAAAGAGCTTCACGCCCATATTTAAAATCTGAAGATATACGGTAAAATATAATGACTGAATCAGAATATATACCGGAAAAGCCGTTGTTTCTGCGAATCCGCTGTCAATCTGGCGCATGAAATCTTCACCGAGGATTGCCATGATGGTTCCGAAAAACACAAGCATTAAAGTAGATGTTGCAGTAATGTTGTCCTCAAACATTTTGAGGAATCCCGGAAATTTAAGGTTTTCAATGGAGTTTTCTTTTTTTCCGAATATGTGTGCTACTTTATCCGTGATCCATACTGCAACCATCTGCTGATGCCCGATTGCAAATCTGTCTTTTCCGTCTGTAAGGTTGAGACAGGCATCTACTGTAAGATTAGAGCTGACTGCCTGATAAGTACCTACCAGCATTCCTACAAGGATTGCACCTGTAATATTTCTCAGATATGGAATAAACAGGAATACGATCCAGGTAACTGTAGTAGCCTGCTGCACCATAATGTGTCCGGTGAGAAGAAGTGTTCTCAGCTTCGTCCACTTTTTGAAAATCAGTAACATAATGTTCCAGATAAATGCAATAAGAAGTGATGTCATTGCCCATGCAGCAGAGCAGCCGATACTCTCTAATGCTTCATTTGCAGCATTCAGTCCGAAATACGGATCAATTACAACTGCATTTAACTGAAATCTTTCATTTAATCCAACAAGGATCGGACGGAATGTGGTAATCAGTCCGTTGGCACCTACCATCAGGATCAGATAGCCAATCACACCCTTGAAAAATCCGCCTACACATTCATACCACTTTTTTTCGCTGAAGAATATATCCAAGTAAGATGATCAAACCTACAAAAAGCTCTGCTCTTGTCAGAATATTGCTTGTTAAAAAATTAAATATGGAATTCAAACCTGCCATCTTTTTGCTTCTCCCCCCACACTCTCTTATAAATACGGTTCATCTGTGCTCTGTATCTTTCGTATTCTAGAATCTTTTTATCATCCGGAAGATAAATTTTCACTTCGTCCTGACGGCTGATACACTCAAATGCTTTTTCTACATTCTCAAAAATTCCCATTGCTGTGGCTGCGATCATAAGTGCACCTCTGGCTGTAGCATCTGCTTTTCCCCTGCGGATGATCTTCATACCATAGACATTGGTCTGTATGTCATTAAATGGAACACTGTTGGAAAGACCTCCGTTGATGTAGATATCAGAGACTTTTACATATTTGTTCATAATATCGATTCCGTTGCGGATTTCATAGCAGATTCCCTCCAGAAGGCTTCTCAGCATATCCTGCTTTGTTGTTCCGAGAGTTACATTTGCAAACTCTGCTTTTGCCATATTGTTCCAGTCCGGTGTGGACCTTCCCATAAAGTATGGAATACAGAGACATCCGTGGGAACCGATCGGTGTCTGTTCTACTTCACGGTTAATCTCATCAAAAGAACTGTCCGGATAGAACTGTCTTCTGAACCAGTCAAATGCAGAACAGCAGGTTAATACACTGGATTCCAGAATATACTGGCCTTTTAACAGATGAGAAATTGCAGATTGCATCCTGTTCCAGATTTTCCGGCACCTGATCTATTGCTGTGATAAGATAACCGCCTGTTCCGGTTGTTACAGACATGACACCTTTTTTGACTACTCCCTGTCCAATGGCTCCGCACTGCTGATCACCTCCGGCTGTGATCACAGGGATTCCTTCCTGGCATCCCGTGATCTCTGCAAAAGCTTTTGTAATATGTCCGCAGACACTTCCCGGTTCTATCAGTTCACACAATTTTTCTTTTTCCACATGGAAAATTTCCAGAAGTTCATCATCCCATTCATGAGTACGGATGTTCATCAAAAGTGAACGACTTCCATATGTATAATCTGTGCAGATACGTCCGGTCATCAGATAAATGAGATAATCCGGGATGACCATGAATTTATATGTTTTTTGCATAGATTTCCGGACGTTCTTCACGAATCCACATCATCTTGGAGCCTGAAAATACCGGATTGACCCTGGAACCGCATAGGGAAAATACCTTGTCATTCAGGTTTTCCATAGATTCGCAGATATAATTTGTTCTTTTATCCTGCCACATGATCGCATTACTTAGTGGACGGATATTCTCATCTACCGGAATTACAGAAGAACGCTGTGAAGTAATGGAAATTGCATCAATCTTCTCTCCCATATTCTCAGCTTCTGCTACGGACTGTTTCAAAATGCTGTACAATGCATTTTCCCAGTCCGCCGGATTCTGTTCTACCCAACTGTTTTCCAGATAGGTTGCCTGATAGAATTCCTGTTTCTCTGTCAGACATTTCCCCTGATGTTCAAAAAGTATTCCTCGCATACTTGATGTTCCTACATCAATTACCAATACATTCATTCCAAATTTCTCCTCATACATTTTTGCTCCACATGATAACTCTTTACCAACCGTTTCCAGACAATTCTGTTTTTATAAGCAGGAACGGAACGGAATATTCTGTGGTGCTTCGAAGCAGTCTTCAAATCCTCTTCTGTGGTGATAGTAAATCTTGTCCTTGTCTGCCGGGTATGTGTATTTGCCGCCTACCTGCCAGAAGAACGGATGGAATTTATATTCATTTCTGTCTTTCTTGAAATCATACAGAACCTTAATCTCATCGCAGTCTGCCTGGAAGTTTGTCCATACATCCCAGTGGATTGGAACTACTACTTTACATTTCAAATTTTCTGCCATACGAAGGATATCGATAGATGTCATCTTATCCTGCATACCGATGGGATTTTCTCCAAATGAACCGAATGCTACATCAATATCATAGTCTTTTCCGTGTTTTGCAAAGTAGATGGAGAAGTGTGAATCTCCTGAATGATAAATATTTCCGCCTGGTGTTTTTACCAGATAGTTGACTGCTTTGTCGTCCATGTCTGTCGGGCATACGCCTGTAAGTTCTTCTCTGTCCGGACCTGTGGAATCTGTTGTTACGATACAGGTTCTGTCAAAGGAATCCAGTGCTATGATCTCGATGTCTTTGATCTTAATGGTGTCACCAGGTTTCACTGTAATGCAGCGGTCTGCCGGAAGCCCCCCATTTCTGCCAGAGTTCTACGGATTTCTTTGGTCCGATAAATGGCACCATGATTTCTTTTCCGTTTTCATCTGTAGTTGTCATTCCACTGTTGATCACATGTGCCGCCCACTCCGGTGACATATGATCCTGATGATAATGTGTGGCAAGAACTGCATCTACTTTCTTAAATGCAAATGGATCAATTACAAATGGAACGTTTCTCAGGTTTGGCTGCATGGCTCTTCCTCCACACATATTTGCCATCTGATGTCCGACTTTCATTTTTCCATCACCGTGTGTACGTTTTCCGTTTCCGCACCAGAGGTCAATAGTAATGTTTGTGTCTGCCGGTGTCTTGAACCATACACCTGTACATCCTAACCACCACATTGCTACATTTCCCGGTGCTACTACTTCGTTCTCAATATCTTCTACCAACCATGTACCCCATTCCGGGAAAGTGCTTTCAATCCAGCTCTGTCTTGTCATTTCACTAATCTTACTCATAAATCTCTCTCCTTTTGATTATAACGTTTTTCTCTTGTTGAGAGTATATTATCACCTGCATTTTTATATTTCAACATATTTTCACCATCTGCACAAATGTGCATTTTACATTTTTCAGTGCTTGAACATTTGTAATTTACAGTGAACAAAAAAGGAGAAAGAAAAGAATATCTATCATTCTCCACTTTCTCTTTTAAATTTAATTGTTTATATTTCCAACTGCTTAATTTATGCTTCTCTGTCCAGAAGTGTACGCATACTCTGATTTGCAAAACAGATATCTTCTTTCCAGTTCTCTTTTCCTACGTCCCATAATTCAGTTACGTAGCGGCGGACACCCAGGCTCCATGCTGTGTTGATGATTTTTTCAAACTGTACATGACCTGTGAGAAAAGGAACTTCGCGGAAGATTCCCGGTTTTGTTTCTTTCAGATGGAGTGCGATCAGCTTTCCTTTACCCAGTGAGAGATCTTCGCATACATCGTGTTGATTCTCTACTGCTGCGTTTGTAATATTTCCTGCATCCGGGTAGATTTTCAGATATGCGGAATCTACCATGTTTACATATTGGACTGCTTTTCCGGTAGTGTTCATGAAATTATTCTCCATGGTTTCAAATCCTACCAGAATTCCCTCGCGTTCTGCGATTTCTGCAATCTTTTTTTACATTTTCCAGAAAGTATTTCTTTGTTTCTATTGTGGATTCTCCAAAGTAGATATCATATCCCGGAATCATAACTGTACGCACGCCCAGATCAACAGCAAGCTCTATGGACTTCTCTGCAATCTGCATTGCTTTCTTTCGGATTTCTTCGTCTGGATCACCCAACGCATATTTTGTCAGGGCACTTACACTCATGGAACCAATCGGAAGTCCCGCCTGAAATACAGCTTCCATGATTTCTTTTTTTTCTGCTGTATTCATGAAGATGCGGTTGATTTTTTCATCTGTGGCATCTATGCACATTTCCATGTAATCATATCCGCATTCCTTTGCACATCCTAGTTTTTCACTCCATGATAATGTATTTCTCATAGCTTTCTCATATAATCCAATCTCATACTTTTTCATCATGCAATCTCCCTTGTATTACCCCAACACTCATTTACTTGTGATTTCGATTGCATGATAGCATTTCAGATTCTGGTTTTCAACATATTTTCATTTAATGCACATATGTGCAATTTCAACATCTTCCACAGTTCCTGCACGGGTTGCATCTGGCTTTTTTTATATGTGGATACCATTCATGGATTTCCGGTAATGGATCGCCTTTTTTTCCATTCTTTTACACTATAGTGATCTGTAAAAAGCACTTTTTCTCCAATATATTCTATTTCCAGTGGATAAATTGTAATTTTATCAGGATTCATGCAGCTTTGACAGATTCTCGGGGACAATAACTGATTTCCAAATAACACTGCCTGATCCATAGTAATGATCTGCATATGGTTTTCGCTGATATATTCTATTTTCTGTTCTGCTGCACATGTGTATGCTGAGGGAATTTTCACTTTGTTGATCGTAAATATCCCCGCAGGAGTTTTACTGTTTTCATTAATTTTCCACCTTTTATATTCACTATGTTCAAAGAAGATAAAGATGAGTGAAGAAAAAACAAGTTCTTTGTATTTGTCCATAATGTCATCCGGCATTCTGAATCCCTGGGGAATCACGCCAAGTCTGGTAAAACCGATTCTTTCATATAAATGTAATGCATGGGTGTTACCATGAACGATCAGTTTTCTGTTTCTTTACACACATCCACCCATCCGTTTGCCTCTGCTACCTGTTCCAGTTCCGGGATTGTGAGCTTTACTGCACTGTGATCATTGCCGGCAGCCGGATATACTGTGGTAAATTGTTTCAGACTTTCGTCAAGGTAGACTTCAATTCCCTCATTAATTCCGAACGGGCATACCCCTCCCGGAGCGTGACCGATGATGTTTTCTACTTCATCAAATGGAATCATTTTTGCCTTTATATGAAAAGTATCTTTATATTTTCGGTTATCTACTCTGGCTGTACCCTCTGTTAAGATCAGGACTGCTTTATCGTTCTGCAAAAAGGACATAGTCTTTGCGATCATACCCGGCTCTACATGAAGGGCTTCTGCTGCTTCTGTTACTGTGGCAGTAGATGCTTCCAGTTCGATCACATGGTCAAGAAAGCCTTTCTCTTCCAGATATTTTTCTGCTTTTTCCAAAGACATTTTTCATTTCCTCCTGAGTTATATCTTATCTGTGTCCCAGCTCCCAGAATGCCACTGCACTTGCCGCAGCTACATTCAACGAATCTACTCCGTGGGACATTGGTATCTTTACTGTATAATCGCAATCTGCAATGGTCTGTGATGCAAGGCCGTCACCTTCCGTTCCGAGAATGACTGCCAGTTTTTCTTCTGACCGGAGTGCTTTATCATCAATTCCTACGGAATCGTCACACAGAGCCATTGCCGCTGTTTTGAATCCCAGTTTTTGCAGAATCTTCATTCCATCCTGTGGCCATACAGTTTTTTATCAAAGTATGTCCAGGGAATCTGGAATACGGTTCCCATACTTACTCTGGCTGCACGTCGATAAAGCGGATCACTGCAACCGCCAGTCAGAAGTACTGCATCCATATGGAGTGCTGCTGCTGAGCGGAAAATAGCTCCGATATTTGTAGGATTTACAACATTTTCAAGAACTGCTATGCGGCTGGCATTTCTGCAGATTTCCTCTACAGATGGCAGTGGATTTCTGCGCATTGCACATAGCATTCCGCGTGTGAGGGCAAATCCGGTCAGCTTGACCAGAAGTTCATATTCCGCGGTATAAACCGGCACATCCGGATATTGTTTCAGGATTTCCTGTGCCTCTCCTTCCAGATCTTTATGCTCCACCAGGAAAGAGATTGGCTGATATCCTGCATTCAGGGCACGTTCAATTACTTTCGGACTCTCCGCAATGAAAATTCCCGGTTCCGGTTCATAATATCGTAAAAGCTGCACTTCTGATGTTCTGGCATATACATCCAGTTCCGGCGCAGCGAAATCTTTTATTTCGTTAAACATAAAAATAAAACCTCCAAACTGAGTAATCTTATCTTACATCAGTTTGGAGGTTTATACAAGAATTCCTTTTCAACAGTGTTATTCGATTCTGTTTCTGTCTTTATATGCCAGAAACAGAATCGTCAGAAACGTAACTGTCTCCGCTACAAGAAGAGAGATCCAGATTCCATTTAATCCAAATAATTTCGCAAGTATAACTGCGCAGATAACAATAGCAACAATTCCTCTCAGGAATGATCCGACAATCGCGATTTTAGGTTCATCTACTGCTGAGAAATATGCCACCAGTACAATATTGATTCCTGCCACTATAAATCCAAGGAAATACAGACGCAGTCCTGTATGTGCATAATTCAATAACTGAACATTGTTTTCGCTGTTGAAAATGCTGATTAGCATGTCGGTTGAAGTCCAGATGATCAATTGGATCAGTGCTTCTACAGCAAGACATACGAGCAGGCTCCATTTCAGAAGTTTTCTTACCTGAGTGGGCTGACCTTTTCCGTAGCTTTCACTGATCAGGGGCTGTGCTCCCTGGGCCAGACCGTTGAAAATTGCAAATGCCACGATAGAAAGATTTGCCACAACTCCATAGGCTGCCACACCCATATTTCCCGCGATTCCAAGGATCAGAAAATTAAATACAATAGCAATCACACCGGAAGACAGTTCACCGACAAATGCGGAAACTCCCAGCTGACAGCAGGAAATCAGGTGTCTGAATGACGGTTTTTTCCAATGGAATCCTACATGGTTTCTGCTACTTCTGTAGTGTATGGTACAGACGCTCATTGTTACGATCGGACAGATTGCAGTAGCCAGTCCGGCTCCGGAAAATCCCAGACCGACCGGGAACATGAATATATAATCAAATATAATGTTAAAGATACTTCCACTGATGGAACCGATCATTGCAACAGAAGGCGCTCCATCGTTTCTGGCAAATGCAGTAAATGTATAATTTGACATGAAGAATGGTGTTGCGATCAGAATAATTCTCACATAGTTTCGTCCAAGTCCGATCAGTCCGGCATCTGCACCCAGCAAAGCCAATGCTTTGTCCGGAATAAAGATTCCGATCAGCATAAATGGAACTGCAGCCAGTATGCTCCAGGTTACTGACTGTACGAAATAATGTTCTGTATTTTTTCCTTTTGCCCTGCTTATGGCATACCTGGTAGCAGAACCAATCCCGATCATAGCCCCAATCGCATAGATCAGTCCATAAACCGGCAGAATCAAATTGAGAACTGCCAGTCCATCAGCACCGGAATATACAGATATAAAGAAAGTATCTGCCAGAACATAAACGGAAATCCCGATCATTCCGGCAACACTCTGGGTTACATATCTGGTGAATCTTTTCAGCATAATACTTCGCTCCTTCGTTATATTGTCAACATTGTCTTCCTTTCATCTGCAGACTTATCTCACCATTATACCCATATAAAACAAAAATACAACCACAAAAACTCCAGACATAAAAATCTCCTTAAGCAGATTTTTTAATGCTGCTCAAGGAGACTCTGTTGATATTCGCAATTCACTTCACGACACTCTTTATTTTACCCGGTTTTTTTCAGGTCTTCTACAATTTCATTGTAACGTTTTTTATTCAGGCGATAGAAAAACAGTACAATTGCTGTCACTATCCATAAAACTCCCGGAATTGTAGTAAAGGAATGTCTCATAATACTGAGGACAGCCGGATTCTGTACCTGATTTGCCACATATCCATATTTTCCAAGAAGTGCTGCAAGTAGCGCAGTTCCTATTGCCATGCCAATTTTATTTCCCAGTGACACAAATGCATATTGAAAACCATCATTCCTTAAGCCCGTTTTCCACTCTCCGTATTCTACGCAGTCGGGAATGATCGCATAGATTGCAGTGTTAAATCCAGAGAAAAAGAACTGTGTAATTCCTGCAAGTGTATAGAACGCTGCCGGTGTTTCTTTTACATTAAAGAAGAACATACAGAGCATGGAAATTCCAGTGAGGAGAGCAAAAATGGATGCAGTTCTTCCTTTATTGTTCAGTTTGCGGAATACAGGCTGGAAACATGCAGCACCGATAATGGATGGAATGATGATGCACATGGAATATGTAGTATAGTAGGATGCATTTCCCTCTACATAAGTGAAATAGTATAAAACATCTGCATTTCTTCCATAAAGTGTAAATCCGAATAACACCTGTCCGATTAATGCCAGAATATATGGGCGGTTCTGCATCACCGCTCTTAACTGCACTTTTATGGATATTTTTTCTTTTTCCGGCATAATCACCTGCTCTTTTGTTTTTTGCAAAAACAGAAGAAATGACAGGCTGCAAAAATACATCCGTATATGATTGCTACCAGTAGGTATCCGGTTTTAGCACTTTGACTGCCAAGTTTTCCAATCAGTGGAACTGTAATGATATTGATAATTCCAATTGCAACCATTGCAGATACTGAACGTGATGTATTAATCTTTGCACGTTCATCGATATCCTGTGTCATTGCTCCACAAAGGGTGCCATACGGGATATTTACACAAGTATATCCAAGTACCAGCAGACAGTATGTAATTACCATATAGATAACCTTTGATCTGTCCGACCAGTCCGGATGTGCCCAGAATGTCATAATCAGAAGCACGGCCGTGATCGGAGCTGCAATGAGAAGCCATGGACGATAACGTCCCCATTTTGTTTTGGTTTTATCTGTCAGTCCACCCACGATCGGATCATTGATCGCATCCCAAAATCTCGAAAACAGCATCAGGGCAGAGACTGCTGCCATACTGATTCCGAATACGTCTGTGTAAAAAATCATGAGAAAATTACTGACGAACATCCAGCTGAAATTACATCCTACATCGCCAAATCCATATGCGATTTTACTGATCAACGGAACTTTTGCATTTTCGTTTTTACTCTCCATAATTCCTCCTGCCTGCTGCCATCCTCCGTCTTTCCGTTTACTCATGTCTTCTCTACAGCAGTCTTTTTTATTATATCTTTGTCTTACATAATACTTATGATCAGCAGGGCATTTTATTTTTCCTGCACATTGATAATCACTTTCATTGTAGTCTCACGGTTATCGTCAATGTACTGGTATGCTTTCAGATAATCTTTAAATGCAAATGTTTTTGAAATCAGCGGTCTTAAATGCACTTTTCCTTCATTCACCAGTCTGATTCCGTCTACATAATCATCATGTCTGTACATCATTGTGCTCTTGATATCAAGCTCATGATCATTTGCAACTGCCAGATCAATCTCAGCCATTCCTGCAAAAACTGCAACCAGCACAATCACGCTTCCTTTTCTTGCATATTTGATCGCCTGTCCCATTGTAATGTTATTTCCTGCACAATCATAGATAACATCTGCCTTATCCGGTCCAAAGGCTTCTACCATTGCTTCCCCGAAATTTTTATTTCTTGTGTTGACACATACGTCAATTCCACACTCTTTTGCTTTTTCCAGACGAAGATCACTGACATCTGTGATCATAACTTTAGCTGCTCCCATCCCTTTTGCAGACTGCGCTACCAGATTTCCGATCGGACCGGCTCCTATCACCACAATATTCATTCCTGTTACATCTCCCATCTGTTTAACACCATGAACAGCTACTGCCAGAGGCTCGATCATTGCGCCCTCTTCATAAGACATATCTTCCGGTATCGGTGTTACTTTTGATGCATCAACTGCAAAATACTCGGATGCAGTTCCTGTTGTCTGGAATCCCATTACTTTCAGCTCTTCGCAGAGATTGTATTTTCCGTGACGGCATGGATAACAATGTCCACAATATACCTGTGGCTCAATTGTTACTTTCTGTCCCACATGAAATTCTGTTACTGCATCACCTGTTTTTACCACTTCTCCTGATACTTCATGTCCCTGGGTTACCGGATATTTTGTAAAAGGATGTTTTCCGTGATATACATGGATATCAGAACCACAGATACCAATATTCATAATCTTAACCAAAACCTGGTTGTCTTTAATCTCTGGTACGGGAACCTCTCTGAAAATAATTTCTCCTGGATTTGTCATAACCTGCTGTAACATAATATTTTCCTCCTTATTTGTTGAATGTACTTTGAGCCTCTAGTTGTTTATTAACTTTTATTAAATGTTTTATTAAAGTAATTACATTATTATTCAAATCGCTAAATTTGTCAATAAACATTTAAAAATATTTCTCATTTCTACCAGTTGCACAAAGTAAAGATTTTATTTTTATGCAGATGTTACTATAACACTCCTCATAATTATCTGCTGAATTCCCGCACAATAACAAATACCCTGATCACAACCTTTCTTTGTTGTAATCAGGGTATTTTTTATATTCAGATATTTGTTTAATATAGTATATCAGCAGATCATCAGTGATTCAAGAATGCTATCGGCTATATCTTTCCGATAAAATCCTGCAGGAAATGCTTTGCTGCACCTACAGCTGAGGCTTCTTTCTTATAAGAACAGTTTTTCAGATATCTCAGATCATGATCAAATCCATTATACTTCATTACTTTTTCCCCAAGAGGTATCATATAATCTGAGAGATATCCACCCATTTCACCTCCAAGAATGATATCCATATCATATGCCATGCGCAGATTTGAAATCAGAACTGCAAGATAATCAAGATACTCTTCCCATTTTTTCTCTGCCTTTTCATCATTGTTTTGAAGCAGCTGCATAAACTGTTCCACAGAATCCTTTGACTCACCAACAAGTGCGCCTGCAGCGCAATAAGCATCTGCACAACCTGATTTTCCACAATAACACTTGCGGCCCTGAGGTACAAGTATCATATGTCCAAATTCTCCGGCCTTCTGATTTTCTCCGGAAAACAAATTTCCCCCTATGCAAAATGCACCGCCAAGAGTCTGATTCAACGAAAGGTAAATTGCATTCTGATAGATGTTCATATCTTCTGCCATCATTGCCGCATTGGCATCATTTGAAAAATAAACCGGGACAGAAAATGCCTGTTCCAGGAAACTGAGACTATAGTTTTCAAGTTTCAGTGCGTGGGATTTTATCACCAGTTTCTGCTCCTGATTAATGATTCCCGGAATAGAGATTCCAACACCCAGAAGCTTTTCTTTCTGTTCTGCATCATTCATATGATCCAGAAATTTCGTCGCAAAATCTGCCACCTGACTGCAATATGACATATCAGGTACAAATTTCAGACGGATCCTCTCTGATTTCACGATCTCATACTTCAGATTTACCAGCACCATTCCCAGATGATTTGCAGTGATCACAATTCCCATTGCATAACGATAGGATGGATTGATTCCAATGCTTTTAGCCTTTCTTCCTCCTGTGGATTCATATTCTCCAGTTTCTATTATGATGCCTTTTTCCAATAAATCTTTTACATTAGACAGAACTGTTGGCATACTCAGATTCAGTTCTTTGGATATTTCCACTTTTGATGTGGATTCTCTATTTGTAATATAATTTACGATTTTTCGATTTCGTGGCAAATTTCTTTTCCAGTCCGCTCATTCTGTTTCTACCTTC
>ENA-OQES01000213-OQES01000213.1-human-gut-metagenome-genome-assembly--contig:-NODE-213-length-25220-cov-3.029650_pt1 | contig 25220 bp, 26 predicted proteins | sample MGYA00242798_ERZ504641 | MGnify/ENA primary metagenome ERZ504641 (study PRJEB26092, sample SAMD00036327) | human gut metagenome | host: Homo sapiens | study: EMG produced TPA metagenomics assembly of...
GACGCTCCAGCGTGATTTTGCAGGTTGTGCAGACGGCTTTTCGTGGTCCAAAAATCCTCCCACGTCAGCAGCATCTGGGCCACGGTATGGTTGTATTGGCCGAACAGTCGGTCATAGGTATACATCAGCTCGCACTGGCCCACCGCGGCGGCAGCCTGCTTGGTGACAAGGTCGCCGGGCTTTTCAATTTGCAGCTTGCCTGCGCCGAGGCCCGTGGCCGCCGACGATACGACGATGAGCTGATGTCCGGCGTTCTGAATATCGCTCCACACCCTGACCAGATCCTCGGTGTGGCGGATGTTGAGCAGCCCGCCGGGATGTGCCAGCGTGCTGGTGCCTACTTTAACGACGATACGCATAAAATTTCTCTTTCTATTCCTGTTTGGCAACCGCTTTGTAGGGGCGAGCATTGCTCGCCCGTCAGGCGTCTGCCGCGCGGGGTATTTTCCTGGAAAAGCACTTTTTTCCGTCAGGTCTGCGGGCGAGCAATGCTCGCCCCTACATTCTCGGAAGGGGTCACTTCTTCCCCAAATCCTTTGTCTTTTCAAACGCGGCCAGCACGGCGTCGGTCACGGCACCGCGGAAAGCGCGCTCCTCCAGCAGGCGCACGCCCTGAATGGTCGAGCCGCCAGGGCTGCAGACGGCGTCCTTCAATTCGCCCGGGGTGCTTGCCGGTCTCCAGCACCATCCGCGCGCTGCCCAAAAGCATCTGGGCGGCGTACTCCTGTGCCTTGGCGCGGGGGCAGACCTGCGGCGACACCGCCGTCGGCCAGTGCCTCGATAAACTGGTACGCCCAGGCCGGTCCGCAGCCGGACACCGCGCTTGCGGCGTCGATCAGGCTCTCCGGCACGGCGTCCAGACGGCCTGCAGGGGCCATGGCGGTGAGCCACTCGGCCAGTTTTTTCCGGCTCCACATCGTCAGAGCAGTACTGGATCATGCCGTCGCCCAGCGCCACAGGGGTGTTGGGCATCATACGGATGATGGGATAGCCGCTGCCCGCCATCTGGCGGATCTGCTGCATCGACAGGCCCGCCGCCATCGTGACCAGCACAAAGGGGCGGCTCTCGGCGCGGGCCTCCAGCGTTGGGGTCAGCTCGTCGAGCATATCGGCCATCATCTGGGGCTTTACGCCCAGAAAGATGAAGTCGCAGATGCCGGCGACCTCCTCATTCGTGCCGCAGGCGCAGCCGAGCTCGTCCGCCAGCGCCTGTGCCTTGGCAGGCGTGCGGTTGGCCAGCAGCACATCGCCGGACCCGGCGCCCTTGCAGACCGCGCGCGCCACAGCCCCGCCCATGTTGCCGCAGCCGATAAAACCGTATTTCATGGTAAACCCCCTATTTTATACTTTATATGCAGTATTTATAGTAGTGCAAGGGAGAAGGTTTGTCAACGGGAAAAACGGGCTTTCTCCGGGGGAAAGATACAGAAAGTCCATCGCATCTTTTTCTTGCCCTTATCCTGCAAACGCGGTATAATAAAATAGAATATTTGTAAAATTCCGTCCGCCGCTGCACGGCGGGCACCAGGATAGAGTTTGGAGGCAGTACCATGTCTGAATTTATTCCTCTTTCGGTTCCGAATTTCGGCGCGCGCGAGGCCGAGCTGGCCGGGCAGGCCATCACATCGGGGTGGGTGTCCACCAGCGGCGGCAAGGTCACGGAGTTCGAGGAAGCGCTGGCCGCTTACGTGGGCATGCCCCGCGCCGTGGCCTGCAACGCCGGTACCAGCGCGCTGCATCTGGCCGCTATGGCCGCCGGCATCACCCGCGGGGATGAGGTCATCGTCCCGACGCTGACCTTCATCGCCGCCGTCAACCCGCTGACCCGCTATGTCGGCGCGGAGCCGATCTTCATCGGCTGCGACGACTCCCTGTGCATTGACCCCGACGCCGTCGAGGATTTCTGTGCGAACCGCTGCGAGCTGCGGGACGGCAGGCTGTACAACAAAGCCACCGGCGCACACATCAAGGCACTGGAGGTCGTGCATGTGTTCGGCAACATGGCCGACATGCCCCGCCTGATGGCGATAGCCAAGCGCTACGGCCTCATCGTCATTGAGGATGCCACCGAGGCACTCGGCACCCGCTGCACCGACGGCCCGTTTGCCGGTAAGTTTGCGGGCACCATCGGCGACATCGGCTGCTACAGCTTTAACGGCAACAAGATCATCACCACCGGCGCAGGCGGCATGGTCGTGTCCAACCACGCTGACTGGGCCGAGCACGCCAAGCATCTGTCCACCCAGGCCAAGACCGATCTGCTGCAATTTTTGCACGATGAGGTCGGCTACAACTACCGCATGACGAACGTGCAGGCATCCTTAGGGCTTGCCCAGCTCGAGCGGCTCGAGGGCTTCATCGCCCACAAAAAGGCGCTGTATGACCGCTATGTGGCCGCGCTGGACGGCGTGAAGGGGCTGCGCATCCTGCCCTTCCGCGAGGCGGAGTGCCGCTCCAACCACTGGTTCTTCAGCCTGTATCTGAAGGATTCCGGGCTGGACCGCGACACTGTGATCGAGAAGCTGCAGGCGCAGCACATCCAGACCCGCCCGGTGTGGGCGCTCATCCATGAGCAGGCCGACTACCCCCGCAACGAGGCTTACGGTCTGGACAAGGCGCTGGACTACCGCAAGTATATTGTCAACCTGCCCTGCTCCACGAACCTGTCCTTTGAGGACTGTGACCGCGTGATCGAAGCGGTGCTGGGGCTGTAAAAGGCTTCCCCCGCGGGGCTGCGCCCGCAGGCGCGTGTCGGAGTGCAACCGCCGTAGGCGGCACTTGGCACGGAGACTGAAGCTGTCCGCGAAGCGGACTGATGAGGGCAAAGTCCACGCCGCAACCCATTTCCGGGCGGCGGAGACACACTCGCCCCTCATCCGGCGCTTGCGCGCCACCTTTCCCCCCTCAGGGGAAGGCTTTAATAAACGTCAAAGGGGGACCACCCTTGATAAAAGTAGAAGAACTTTTTATTGCGCCCACCGCCACGGTGCTGGAAACGCTGCGCAAGCTGGACGAGACCGGCCAGCGCATCCTGTTCATTGCACCGGAGGGACATCTGAAGGCCGTCATCACCGACGGTGACATCCGCAAGTTTTTCCTGCGCGGCGGCACACCGGACCAGACCGTGGACCACGCGGCCAACTATCATCCGCTGAGCGTCTCGGTGTCCGAGCGCGGCAAGGCCCGCAGCATTTTGCAGGAGCATTGCATCGACGCGCTGCCGGTCCTGAACAAGCGCGGCATCATCACCGACATCGTCTTTGCCCACGGCCTGGATCTGGACAACCGCAAGCAGGTCGATATTCCCGTTGTGATGATGGCGGGCGGGCTGGGCACGCGGCTGTACCCGTACACAAAAATTTCTGCCCAAGCCGCTGATCCCCGTGGGCGAGCAGCCCATTGCCGAGCTGATCATGGACCGGTTCCGGGACTTCGGCTGCCACGATTTCACGATGATCGTGAACTACAAAAAGGGCATGATCAAGTCCTATTTCAATGAGCTGGAAAAGGACTATACCGTGGACTTTGCCGACGAGGAAGTGTTCATGGGCACCGGCGGCGGGCTCTGCCTGCTGAAAGGAAAGATCAAAGCACCGTTCTTTTTTGACGAACTGTGACACGCTTTTGGATGTAGACTTCGGCGACATTTATGAGTACCATAAATCCCACGGCAACCTGGTCACGATGATCTGCGCGTTCAAGCACTACACCGTGCCCTACGGCGTGGTGGAGCTGGGCGAGAACGGCAGCATTGCCGCCATGCGCGAAAAGCCCGAGCTGGACTTTTTGACGAACACCGGCGTCTACGTGGTGGAGCCGCGCGTCGTGGAGGAAATGCGCGACGGCGAGAAGATCGGTTTCCCCGATGTGATCGAGCGCTACCGCCGGGCCGGGGAGAAGGTCGGCGTCTATCCCATCAGCGAGAGCAGCTGGATGGACATGGGCCAGCTGGAGGAGCTGGAGAAGATGAGAAGAAAGCTGGAGAATCAGCAGTAGAAAAGAGAGGAGTTAGGGAGAGCGGAGAGAGCATCACCGTAAGGCCGAAGCCTTCCCGGTGCGTCATCTCCTATCTCCTCACTATCAAAAACCGGAGGGTTTTTACCTATGCCTGTAACGATCATAGCCGAGGCCGGGGGTCAACCATAACGGCAGTCTGGAAATGGCCAAGGAGATGGCCCGCGTTGCTAAAGAATGCGGCGCGGACATTGTAAAATATCAGACCGCCGTGCCCGAGCTGGTGGTCAGCAAATTTGCCGAGAAGGCCGAGTACCAGAAGCAGACCACCGATGCCGCCGAGAGCCAGCTGGAGATGATCCGCAAGCTGCATTTCTCGTTTGAGGCGCATAAAGAATTAAAGGAATACTGCGATTCCATCGGCATCCAGTATTTAAGCGCGCCGTTTGACGTGCCGAGCGTGAAGTTTCTGGGCACGCTGGGTCTGCCGCTTTTAAAAATCCCCTCCGGCGAGATCACGAACCTGCCGTATCTCGAGGCCATGGCTGCGCAGAAAACGCCGGTGCTGCTCTCCACGGGCATGAGCACACTGGACGAGATCACCGACGCGCTGGGCGTGCTGGATGACGGCGGCTGCCCCGAGGTGACGATTTTGCACTGCAACACGCAGTACCCGACGCCCTACGAGGACGCGAACCTGACCGCCATGATCGAGCTGTACGACCAGTTCGGTCTGCCGGTGGGGCTGTCCGACCATACGCCCGGCTGGGAATGCGACGTAGCCGCGACGGTTTTGGGCGCGCAGGTCATTGAAAAGCACTTTACGCTGGACAAATCCCTGCCCGGCCCCGACCAGAAGGCCAGCCTGGACCCCGCCGAGTTTGCGGCGATGGTGCTGGCCGTGCGCCACGCAGAAGCCGCCCTTGGCGACGGCCACAAGCACCTGACCGCCAGCGAAGCCCCCAACAAGGCCATTGCCCGCAAGAGCATTGTGGCCGCCCGGGAAATCAAGGCGGGTGAGGTTTTCACCGAGGAAAATCTCACCACCAAGCGCCCGGGGGACGGGATTTCGCCCATGCGCTGGCATGAGATTTTAGGCCAGACCGCGAAACGCGATTTTGCCGAGGATGAGAAGATCGAGGTGTGAGGAACGCCTTGCCGGGAGGGATGAATCCCCCTCTACAACAGGCAAAAGGCTGTAGGGGGCGGCGTCCCCGACGCCCCGCTGCGTGGGGCGCCTTTTGCGCGGGCGAAGCCCGCGAGAGAAGCCTCCCCATCAGGGGAGGTAGCCGCAGAGCAGACCGGAAGGGTTCAGCCCGTTGACGGTGGGCATAGCAAAGTTGCGGGCCGGGCATGCCCGGCCCCTACGGACTGCCGTGAATCGTTGTGCACGAGAGGGGCAAGGGAGGGTGGCAGCCCGCCCCTACGGTTGGCGGAAAGTTCGCGGCCAAGGATGTAGGGGGCGGCGTCCCCGACGCCCCGCGGAGGGGTCAAGACCCCTCCCTACGATGCAAACCGTTAAAGGGGATACAACGGCAAGGCTGCGGGCCGGGCATGCCCGGCCCCTACGGACTGCTGTTTCCGGCAGCGGGGGTTCGGGGGAACGCCCGAATTTAAGGTGGAGGAAGGCTCGGCGGCGTTAAGAACGGACAGTAATACTGCGTCCGTTTAGCCGCCGAGACTTCCGACTTCCTCTTTGGGGTTCTTAGGGGCGTGCAGCCCCTAAGTCGCGGGTCCGCTGCGTCGAAACAGCGGCAGTTTTCTTTGCGAGCTTTCTTTTGCTGCCAAAAGAAAGCGACCTTCCGGGAGACTGCCGTTAAAAAACGAAAGCGAGAAGCATAACCATGCGTACCATCACCGTCGTTACCGCCACGCGGGCGGAATATGGCCTGCTGCGCCCGGTGGTGCAGAAAATCGCGGCGTCCGATGTGCTGGACTTGCAGCTCGTCGTGACCGGGGCGCATCTCTGCCCGCGTCTGGGCGAGACCGTGCATGAAATCGAAGCCGACGGCCTGCCCATCGCGGCAAGACTGCCGATCTTCACCGACAACGCCGATGAGCCTGTCGCCAAAACCATCGCACGCACGATGGAAATTTTCGACAACCACTTTGCCGCCCACCGCCCGGACGCCGTGCTGCTGCTGGGGGACCGGTTTGAGATCTTCGCCGTGGCCGCTGCGGCAGCGGCGCGGCATATCCCGATTGCCCATATCTCGGGCGGCGACGTGACCTTGGGCGCGGCGGACGAATACTACCGCCACTGCATCAGCAAAATGGCGGCGGTACACTTTCCGTCCTGCGCCGACAGCGCCGCACGGCTTGTGCGGATGGGCGAAGCGCCCGACACCGTGTTCTGCGTCGGCGGGCTGGGGGATGAAAACATTCGCACTCTGCCCAAAATGAGCCGTGAGGAATTGCGCAAATCGACTGGGTTTGACCTCATGCAGCCCTTCGCGCTCGTGACCTACCACCCCGGAGACCGCCCCCGACGCAGGCTCCCCCGACTGTGCAGGTGCAGGCGCTGTGTGACGCTATGGCCGCCGTGGACGGCGTGTTCTGGCTCATCACCGGGTCGAACGCCGACGCGGGCGGGCAGGTCTGCACCGCCATGATGCAGACGTTCGCCGCCGCCCACCGAACCGCGCCGGATTTGTGCAGAGCCTCGGTCTGCGGCGCTACCTCTCCGCCATGGACTGCGCGGCGCTCGTGGCGGGCAACTCGTCGTCCGGTGTCGTCGAGACGCCCGACCTTTAAGGTGCCGACGGTCAACATCGGCAGACGGCAGGCCGGGCGCGCCATCTGCGCGAACGTGCTCTGCTGCGACGCCGACCGAGCCGGCCATCCGAGGCCGCGCTGCGCAGGGCGCTGTCCCGACGTTTGCCCCCGTGGCGGCCGGCGCCGTCAGCCCGTATAACGGCGGCGAGACCAGCGAGAAAATCTGCGCTGTGCTGGCAAAATTTGATTTCGCAAGACCCAAAATCTTTATGACGGCCCTGTGCCGGAATTTGACCCGCAAAGGAGCGTTTTGGTATGAAACTTCTCATCGTCGGTTTAGGCAGCATGGGCAAACGCCGCGCCCGGCTGACCAAAGGCATTGACGCGGCTATTCAGATCGTCGGCGTGGACACCGCCGAGAGCCGCCGCGACGAGGCCCTCCGGCTGGGTCTGGCGGACGCAGCCTATGCCACCATCGGCGAGGCCGTCGCCGCCGAGCACCCCGACGCCGCGCTGGTCTGCACCGCACCGCTGGCCCACGCGGCAGTCATCGGCGCGCTGCTGGACCACGACCTGCCCGTCTTTACCGAGCTGAATCTGGTCAGCGACGGCTACCGGGAGAATATGGCCAAGGCTGCGGCCAAAAAGCTGCCGCTGTTTTTGTCCTCCACGATGCTGTACCGCCGCGAGACGCAGTATATTAAACGGCAAGTCGCGGAATTTGGCAAGCCCGTACACTACATCTACCACATCGGGCAGTATCTGCCTGACTGGCACCCGTGGGAGAATTATAAAAACTTCTTCGTCGGCAACGCCCGCACCGGCGGCGTGCGCGAGACTTTTCGGCATCGACCTGCCGTGGCTGCTGGACGCCTTCGGCGACGTGGAAAGCGTGACCGTGCAGAAGGACACGATCAGCGACTTAGGGCTCCCCTACCCCGACTGCGTGACGCTGCTGCTGCGCCACAAGGGCGGCGTGCAGGGTGTGCTGGCCGCCGACGTCGTCAGCCGCAAGGCCGTGCGCAGCTTTGAGTGCTTCGGGGACGGCATCCACCTGTTCTGGGAGGGCAACCCCAAGGCGCTGTACGAGTTCAAGGACGGCGACAAGCGGTTTGTCAACACCTACGCCAGCTTTGAGCACGACAGCCGCTACAGCGACAACGTTGTAGAAAACGCCTATGTGGACGAGCTGACGAACATTTTTTGGCGTGCTGAAGGGCGACGAGCAGCCGAAGTGGAGCTTTGAAAAGGACCTGAAGGCAATTGATCTGATGGACTTTATTGAAAGTCACTAAAGCCTCCTCCGCTTGCGGGGGAGGTGGCCCGCAGGGCCGGAGGGAGAGAACCTTGCCATAGCCCGGTAAAATTTCGGATAGCCGCAGGGTTCTCTCCCCCACCGCCTACGGGCGGAGCCCCCTCGCAGAGGGGGCCAAGAAAAGCTACGTGCGGCAGCCTCCGGGGTTCCGAGTCGATGCAGGCATCGACCCCTACAGCGTAGGGGCGGATTCCATATCCGCCCGGGCACCTTGCGGTTGCCGCAAGCCCCGCGGGAGGCATAAATGCCTCCCCCACAAACCTGCCGTAAACTTGTTATAAAAAGGGGATCTCCTATGCGTACCATCACCGCGCTGTTCGTGGGGCTGGGCTCCATCGGGACGCGCCATTTAAAAAATCTGACCAACCTCTGTGCGGACCGGGGCTGGACTTTACAGTCCGACGCGCTGCGCAGCGACCTGTCCCGCCCGCTGCGGGACGGCGTGGCCGCGCTGCTGCACGCCCAGTACACCGATTTGGCTGACGCGCCCGCACACTATGACATGGTGTTCATCACGAACCCCACAAGCCTGCACGCCGACGCTCTGACCCGGGTCAGGGCCGCGGCGGGGCACTTTTCATCGAAAAGCCGACTTTTTTCCGCCGACCAGACCGGACTGGATTTGGCCGACTGCCTGCCCGCGGGGCAAAAGGCCTATGTGGCCGCGCCCATGCGGTGGTGCGGCGTCATGCTGGCGCTCAAGGACCGGCTGCCCGGTCTGCACCCCTACTGCGCACGGGTCATCTGCTCAAGCTATCTGCCCGACTGGCGGCCCGGCGTGGACTACCGCACGGTCTACAGCGCCCACAAGGCGATGGGCGGCGGCGTGACGATTGACCTCATCCACGAATGGGACTACCTCGTCGAGCTGTTCGGCGTGCCTGAAAAGCTGTACAATTTCAAGGGCACCTACTCCGACCTCGAAATCGACTCCGACGATTTGTCGGTGTATATCGCCAGATACCCCACATTGCTGGCCGAGGTGCATCTCGATTACTTTGGCCGCGGATACCGGCGCAGCATCGAGCTTTTCTGCCATGACGGCAGCTATCTGGCCGACTTTGGCGCAGGCACGCTGACCCTGCCGGACGGCACCGTGCAGCACTATGAGGAGGACGTCAACCGCCGCTATGAGCGGGAGATGGAATATTTTGTGGACTACGCGCTGACGGGCAGCGGCGAGAGCTGCAACCCGCCCGCGCTGGCACTGAACGTGCTGAAACTTACCTTGGGGGAGAACGTACAATGGAAAAGACTGCTCATTACAATTTGCGGCCGTGCCGGCAGCAAGGGCGTTTAAAAACAAGAATCTGAAAAATTTCTGCGGCAAACCGCTGGTTTACTATTCGCTGAGCGCCGCGGAGCTGTTCATTTAAAAAGCACCCGGAGCTGGAAATCGACGTTGCGCTGAACACCGACAGCGAGGACCTGGCCAGACTGGTGGCCGCCGAGTACCCGGAGGTCATCTACCTGCCCCGCGGGGCCGAACTGGGCGGGGACCGCGTGCCGAAGGTCGAGGTCTACAAGGACAGCTTTGCCCGCATGGAGGCCCGCACCGGAAAACAGTACGATGCTATGATCGATCTGGACATCACCAGCCCCTTGCGCACCGAGCAGGACATTGAGAACGCCTTTGCCAAAGCGCAGGAGCGCGAGGACCTGCAAATCATTTTCAGCGTCTGCGAGGCCCGCCGCAATCCGTGGTTCAATATGTTTAAGATCGTGGGCGACCACGCCGAGATGGTCATCGAGAGCCAGTTCACGGGCCGTCAGCAGGCACCCGAGGTATACGACGTCAATGCGTCGATTTACGTCATCCGCCGCGCGTTCCTTGTGGACAACCCCGACCCGATTTTGTGGCACTCCAAGTTCGGCGTCAGCGTTATGATGGACACCGGCATCATCGACATCGACTCCGAGCATGACTACCTGCTCATGGAGGCCATCGCGCAGCATCTGTACGCCCATTACCCGGAATTCAACGCTGTGCGGGAGAATATCCGTGGCTGATGCACTGTTTGACCGTGCGCTGGAGCTGGTCATGGACGCGGGCCAGACGCTGCTGGAAAACGGCGGCGAGGTGTTCCGCGCGCAGCAGACCATGGAGATCATGGCCGCCAGCCTCGGCGTGCGGGACTTCCATGTCTATGTTCTGACCAACGGCATCTTTGCGTCGGCGCACCTGCCGGGGCGGGATGCCGTCTCGCTGGTGCGGCACGTGCCCACCGTGTCGGTCCATTTGGGCCGCGTCGAGGCCGTGAACGAGCTTTCCCGTGAGCTGGCCGCCGGCAGGCTGGGCGTCGTCGAAGCCGAAGCACGGCTGAACACGGCCCGCACGCTGCCGCGCAGCACACCGCAGCTGGAAATTCTGGCCTGCGTTGTCGGGGCAGCGGGGTTCGCGTACCTGTTCGGCGGCACGCTGGCAGACATGCCGGTGGCCGCGGTGGCGGGCCTGCTGGAGGCGCTCGTCTGCCAGCAGTTTGCGAGGCACGGCATCAACCGGATATTCACCGACATTGTGGCGGCGTTTTGCGGCACGATCTGGGCCATTGCGGTGCAGACCGTCGTGCCCGCCGTCAACGCCAACGCGGCGATCATCGGCGCGCTGATGGTGCTGAGCCCCCGGCGTTGCCCTGACGATGGGCGTGCGGGATATTCTGAACGGCGACTACCTGTCCGGCTCCATCCGCCTGCTGGATGCCCTGCTGATTGCGGGCAGCATTGCGGGCGGCGTGGTGCTGGGCTGGATCATGCCCGTGGATTGGGGGTGGCGTGATGCCGGTCTGGACACATTATTTTGCCCATTTTGTGGTGGCCGTCATTGCAACGATCAGCTTTGGCATCACATTCCAGATGCCGCGGCGGCACTACCTGGCCTGCGGCCTGACCGGCGCGGTGGGCTGGATGGTCTACATCTTCGGCGTGGAGCTGTTCGCGTTAAGCCCGGCGATTGCGACGCTGGTCGCCACACTGCCGCTGACCGGCTGCGCACGGTTCTTTGCCATCCGCCACAAGGGCCCCGGTGACGATTTTTCTGCTGCCGGGCATCTTTCCGCTTGTGCCGGGCGCGGGCATCTACTACACGGCCTACTACCTTTTTGCAGGGCGAGCAGGAGCCTTTTTCGCCAGCAAAGGCGGCGAGACCTTCAAGGTCGCGCTGGCTCTGGCGCTGGGCATTGCGCTGGTGTGCAGTCTGCCGCTGCCGGGCGGGCATGAGGGAAAGCGCAAATCGTAGGGGCGGATTCCATATCCGCCCGCGGGCGTTACTCATTGCCGCACACAGCCACGGGCGCATATAGAAATGCGGCCCCCTACGGGGTTGAAGCTGACAACATACTAAAAGCCGCAGATGCGATTTTTGCACCTGCGGCTTACTTTTTTACCACAAATTATACGTCAGGATCGGCACGTTATAGCTTACGCCCTGCAAAAGCATGACTAAGAAGCAGACACCGCTGACGATGTGCCACGCCAGCGCGGCGGCGCAGACGGCCAGCCGCCAGCGGGGCACGGCCCCGGTGCGCGTCTGCTGCAAAAAGACGCTGACGGACTCGAGCCAGAACACCCAGAAGCAGATGAACGGCCCCCACCAGAGGTTGGCGTGATAGAGCCGCTCACCGCTTTCGACCAGCAGCAGCGCCTCGGCCAGCGAGACGGCGAAGGTGAAAAGGCTGAACCGGTAGCGGAAGCGCTGCCACGCCGCGCGGCCCAGCAGCAGCCCCACTGCCGCCACAAAGACAAAGGACCGCGCCAGCCCCAGCACACCGGCCTCGTTGAACGGCCCCCACAGCATACGGTGGTGGTCAAACGGGACGGTGAAAATCAGGCGTATGCCGGAGCCTTCCTCGGCAAACAGGACGTTGGCCTGGATAAAGCAGAGCGCTACACCGGGGAAAACGCTGCACCCCATGACGATCTCATTTTTCAGAATTTTTGGCGCGGGTGCGCACAAAATCGGCAATCAGCAGCACGAGCAGCGCCGGGGCGAATGCAAAGATCAGGCTGGCCTTGAAGCTGGTCGCCACGGTCAGCAGCACCGTGTAGACCGCGTAGGCACGCAGATCCAGGTCATCGCGCATCGTCGGCCAGACACGGTAAAAGGCCAGCATCGCCAGCAGTGCAAAGGGCGCGAGCATAATATACGTTGTGTTGTGATAAATCGTGCCGCCGACAGTGCCCTGGTACCAGTAGCCGCCGCGGGGCATCCAGACCGCCGTGGCAAGGTTGACCACCAGACTGACCAGCAGCCGCGCCGGGCGCGGGGCATCGGGCAGGGCAGTGCGCAGGCCGTAGGCGAACACGGCGACGGCGGCCAGATGGAACGCCGCCAGCAGCACGGCAATGCCGACGCGCCCGGCCAGTGCATACGCCGGGCCGATGAGCAGCGACACGGTGGAGTAGACCATGCCGCGCTGCGCGAAGGCCAGGTGCATACCAAGGTCGGAGGTATAGGGGTCGCTGCCGCCGCCTGGGGGAGCAAAGCTGCTGATAGTGCAGCCAGACCATGGCCGCAGCAAATGCCGCCAGCGCCGCAAGGCAGACCGCCCACAGCAGGCGGCGGGATTTATTTTGTGCCCAAGGGCGGCACCTCCTTGAATTGATAGAGTACGCAGGAGCCGCATAGCTGCGGCCCGCGGCGGGAAGATGGACGGGCTTTTGCGGGAGGGCAGCGGGCCGGGCATGCCCGGCCCCTGCGGGGTGGCAGACCAACAGGCTTTGCACTTCCGCAAACGGGCACGGCGGCCTGTGGGCAGGCCGCCCTACAGGCCCCGATTTACGTTATGCGTAGGGCAGGGTGCCCCCCCTACCTTGATGCCAGCCGGATGCTGTCCGCGAGAATTTCGCCGTCCAGCGTGATCATGGTGCCGTTCTTGTCGGGGTAGACCTCTCTGCGCACTTCCTCGCCGTCGGTGGTTGTGTAATAGAGCACATCATAGAGGAAGGTGCCCGCGGGCAGCCAGACCTCGACATCTGTCAGCACATCCGGGTCTGCCCCGTGGCCAAGGCCGCACCAGGCAATGTCGTAGTGCCTGTCCTGCCCCAGCGTGAACCCGACGCGGTACACTGCCTCGTCGTCGGCGTGGTCCTCGGTGCGCCAGACCTGCAGGGCGTGGGCATCGGCGTCCAGATTGCCGTAGCGCAGGAAGAAGGCGTTCTCCGCGACCTCATGGCCGCCCCAGATCATGTAATCGGTCACCACCGGCGTGTCGCCGCAGTCGGCGGCCAGGCCCGCGGCGACGCCGTCGCCAAAGACCGTGTAGGCGCGCCCGCCCTGGTCGTAGGCCGAGCGGGTCGCGGCGCGCTGCCAGACCACCGACCCGGCCATGCAGACGGCCAGCAGACCGTAGAACACCGCGCGGCCCCCGGGCCACCAGCTCTTGCCGCGCGCCCGGCGCAGCAGCATCACCAGCACGGCCAGCGCCATTAAACCGACGCCGAAGCTCTCCACGGTCTGGGGAATGTAGCCGTGCCGCCAGTCCACCTGACCGGGCTGCTGGTACTTGGGCGAAAGCCCGATCAGCAGTGCCGGGGCGGACAGCATGGCAAGGCCGCTTAAAAACAGCAGCAGATTTTGCTTTTTGTTCGGCAGCTTATCCAGCGCCGCCAGCGCGGCCACTGCCGCACCGGCCACCATGACGCCGCACAGCACGTCCACGGGATATATTTTCCCGGGGCGCATCTTGCCGAACAGCATCGCGTTCAGCGGGAAGCCCGCCGACATCTGCATGGCCCAGGTGCGCAGGATGGCAGGCAGGTCAAAGTTCGGGGAGATGCCCTCGATTTGGGAGACGCTGCCCGCGAGAATGCCCGCGGCCCGCAGCGTGTTCATGAGCCGTGCGCCCATATTGAAGGCCAGCGTCACGCACTCGCCCAGCAGCGCCGGGATGCTTAACCGCAGCGCGTCGCGGGCCTTGTCGGTGTAGAGCCACGCCAGACCAAAAATCGGTACGATATAGGTAAAGCCGATCTCAAACGTGGCGCAGCACTGGAACATACAGTAGCCCGCCAGCACGGCCCACCGCTTGTGGCCGGTGTCCTGCCAGCGCAGCACGGCCAGCCCGGCGACGAGCGCGGGCAGCAGCGTGCTTTGCACCAGTGCGCCGTAGGAATAGAGGCTGTTGCCCGTGGAGTCCTGCCAGACGCTGAACATCATCGGCAGCAGGCAGAGGCAGGCAATGCCCAGCTTTTTGCTGCGGGACGCCTTGCCGACGAGCCACGCCGCCAGCACAATGTCCGCGTAGGTCCACGCAAGAATGTAGAGCCGGTAGCCGACCAGATCCCCCAGGAACCAGCTCGTCAGGCCGCGCACCGGCGGCGACGAGAAGGGCCGGAACCGCCCGTTCTGCAGGCTGAACTGCTCCCACAAATCGCCAAGGTAGTCCAGCACGCTCTGGCCAAACGAGGTGTGCGTAATATAATAGTAGTTCTGCAGGTTGATAAGCTCATCGTCGCCGCCCAGCGGCGCGCAGGTCACAATGCTTAAATACCACCAGCCGAACACGACGGACACCGCGCAGACCAGCGGCCAGAACCATCGCTTTTGCGTTATTTTTTGGCAGTTTCATGCGTTACTCCTGCCCCAGCGGGATGTAGCAGAGCAGCCCGCTTCCGCTGTGGATGACATCCTCCGGGCCGCAGCCGGCGGCCTCGGTCAGGGCGGCCAGCGTCGATTGCTGCTCGTCCTCGGGGTAGCCGTCCAGATCCAGATAGATGCCGGTCATACCCTGTGTGCGCAGCTCGGCCACCATGGCGTCCGGCTCCAGCTCGCTCGTCTCGCGGTACCAGAGGTCATTCTTCGTACCGTAGCCCGCGCCGTAGGTGAATTTCAGCGTCTTGCTGTGCAGCGGGCCGCGCAGCAGCGTGTAATCCCACATGTTGTTCAGCGAGCCGTTCTCAAAATTCTTCATGTACGGCAGCGTGAAAAGCATCGCGCCGTCCCCTGCCGCAGCCTCGACCTCGTTCATAAAAGCCTCGTCCTGATACCACTTGTCCTGAATCTCCTCGTACTCAGGCCGGAAGAAGCCCTGCTGCTCCCAGTAGCCGTAGCCCAGCAGCAGGATGGCCACAGCCGCCAGCGCCTTGCGGCTGCGCCCGGTGCGCCGGGTCAGCTGTTTTTCAAGAGCCAGGCCGACAGCCAGCAGCGCGAAGAACGCAATGTACGGGCTGATGCGGTTGTACCCGCGGATGAACCGCACAAAGATGCCGATGATGCCGCCGAAGCCGGCAATCGTCGCCAGCAGCAGCGCCATGACGTTGAGGCGGCTCAGCAGCCAGAGGCGGTCCCCCCAACTCGGGGCGTTCGGTGCGGCCCGCCTTCCAGTCCCGGCTGCGCAGCAGCATGAGCAGCAGCGCGAGAAAGCCGAAAATGCCCACAATGCCGAGGTAGCCGTAGGCGTTCTCGTTGTACATCGGGCCTTCGTCGGTGGCCAGAACATGGAAGTAGCGGCCCATCCAGTTGGCGAGCTTCTGCAGGCCGAAGCCGTTGGGCGACAGCAGCAGGCTGCTGATGCGCAGGCTGTAGATGTCCGCGCCGACGGGGCTGCGGTAGACGCCGTTGGTCAGCGTGCTGCCCTGTCCGTTCAGGATGCCCAGCACCATCGGGAAGAAGTCGGGGATCATCCAGGCGACGATCTCGGCAATCGTGACAACGCAGGACGTGCCCGCGCGCCACCTGCGGTCCCGCAAAATCAGGCAGAGCGCCGTGACGCAGAGGAAGAAGCAGGTGCAAATACGGGTAGTAGGCCGCGCCGTTGTTGGCGATCCCCCACGCCATGGCCAGCGCCAGCCAGTTGCGCTTGATTTTTGAAGAAGGCCCCCTGCCCGGGCGGTTGAACTGTTCATCCTCGGCGCACCAGAGACAGAGCAGCACCGAGAACGGCACAAACTCGCAGGCGGCCAGCATCATGTGCCCGGCCATGCGCTGCTGGACGTAGGGCGTCAGGCCAAACGTCAGACCGAACGCAAAGCTCAGCCAGCGACGCAGCCCGACCATGCGGAACACCGCGTACCCCGCCAGCGCGTTGGCAAACGGGATGACGAGGACATACAGGTTGAACACCGTGCCGGTGTCCTTGGTGAACAGGCCGACGAACCAGACAAAGATGTCGTAGATCAGATCATAGTTCGGGTCGTATCTGCCCGCGACCTCATAGAACGGCCAGCCGAGGGAGCCGGACAGCTCGCCATAGCTGCGCTGCACCTGACCGACCCAGTAGATGCCGTCGCCGCCGTAGAACATCGGCACATGCCAGTCCAGCCGCCACAGCTGGAAGAACCAGTATTCCGTGGCCGCCACCGCCGCCAGCAGCAGGATAACGGTCAGGATTTCCCGTGTAAGGTTTTGTTTTTTGGTCAGCATGGGGTCTCCTTTGTGTTGCTTACTTGGGCTGGGATGTCTTCCCCCCTTGGGGAAAGGTCAGCGTGTCGAAAAACCTCCCTCTGCGAGGGAGGTGCCCCGAAGGGGCGGAGGGAGAGAACCTTGCCATAGCCAGAAATATTTCGGGCAACCGCACAGTTCTCTCCCCCACCGCCTGAGGGCGGAGCCCCCTCGCAGAGGGGGCCAAGGGGTGAGCACACCTCTTTCGACAGTCTGAGCCTTCCCCCTCGGGGGAAGCCTTTACTCGCCCCGCTCCATCGCGGCTACATAGGCGTTGCAGACCTCCTCCGCGGGGCCGTCGCCGCGCAGGTGGCCGTGGTCGATCCAGATGGCGCGCTTGCACAGCTGCTTGACCTGATTGATGTCGTGGCTGACGAACAGCAGCGTTGTGCCGCCGGAGAGCATCTGCTCCATCCGCTGGTGGCACTTTTGCTGGAACATAAAGTCACCGACGGACAAAATCTCGTCGCAGGCCAGAATGTCGGCCCGGACCTCTGTCGCAATTGAGAAGCCCAGCCGCGCGATCATGCCGCTGGAATAGTTTTTTACCGGCACATCGACAAAATCCCACAGCTCGGCAAAGTCGATGATGTTCTGGAAGTGCTCCTGCATGTAGGCGCGGTCATGGCCGAGCACCGCACCGTTCAGAAAGACGTTCTCCCGCGCGGTCAGGTCCAGGTCAAAGCCTGCGCCCAGCTCGATCAGGGGCGCGATCTCGCCGTTGACGGTCACGCTGCCCGTCGTGGGGTACATAACGCCGGCAATCAGCTTCAGCATCGTGCTCTTGCCGCTGCCGTTGCGGCCAATCAGCGCCACCGACTCGCCCGGCTCAATTTTGAACGAAATGTCCCGCAGTGCGTAAAATTCGTTGAAAAACAGCTGATGCTTCAGCAGCTTGACGGTGTATTCCTTGAGGGTCTCGGTTTTCTCCTGCGCGAGGTTGAAACGCATCGAGACATCCTCCACCTGAATGATGGACATGAGGGGGAAACTCCTTACAGATACAGAATAAAGTTGCGCTGCAATTTACGGAACGCGGCCAGCCCGACGCCCATCATGACCACGGCACTGCCGATGCAGGCGATCCAGGTGTTGGGGCCGGGCACCGTGCCGTACATGACAAGGCACCGCATACAGTTGATGTAATGGTACAGCGGGTTCAGCTTGATGACGGGCACCATGAAGGGAGGCAGCGCCGAGAGGGGATAAAAATCAGCGGTGTAGCGTACATCCAGGCCATCGTCAGGATACCGTACAGGTATTGCAGGTCGCGGAAGTAGACCGCCAGCGCCGAAAGCAGCACGGCCATGCCGCAGCAGAACGCCAGCAGCAGCAAAAGCGGTGCCCAGACGAGCAGAATCGTCCAGTAGAACGGCGAGCGGGTGATAAGCATGACCAGCAGGATGGCCGCCAGGCTGAACAGCAGGTTCACAAAGCTGGACACCACGCGGCTGATGGGAAAAATGAACTTGGGCACGTATACTTTTTGATAAGCGACGCATTGCCCAGCACGCTGCCCATGCCCATGTTCGTGCTCTCGTTGAAGAAGTTGAACAGGGTGTTGCCGCAGATGAGATACAGCGGGAAGTTCGGGATGTCGAACCGGAACATGTAGGAGAAAACGAGCGTTTGCAGCAGCATCATGAGCAGCGGGTTTAAAATGCTCCACATATAGCCCAGCACACTGCGGCGGTATTTGACCTTGAGGTCGCGGGTGACCAGCTCGCGGATGAGCGGGCGGTACTTGGAAAAATTGTGCCAGCTGTTGTGCAGCTGACCCTGGGTGGATTTCGACATGGGGTAATTGGCTCCTTAAAATTACAACTTAAACGGCGTATCTCCCGTCAGGCCATCGGCGCGGAGCATGTTCTCCATCACGTCGATGTCTGTGCTGACGTCGAGGGCGTCGCTGGCAAACAGCTTATCCAGCTGCGTCTCAAACGCCTTGACCAGCGTGTCCATCGTCTGCTCAATGCGGTGCTTGGACTCCGAGATATTCTCGCCCTCGATGCCCTGCTTGTCAAGCTCGGCGTAGGTATTGAGCAGCTTTAACGACGTAGGCAGGTAATAATCCATAAACTTGCGCATCTGGGGCAGCTTTTCGGGGTCGGCCTTGGCCTGCTCGAAAAATTTTTGGGTGGACACGGCCTCCAGCCGGCTGATCTTGTCCGTCATCTCCTCGTCGGGGATCTCGTCGTTGACCCGGCGCAATTCGTCCAGAATCTTCTGGTATTCGTCCTTTTCCTGCGCAGCGGCGGGCTTGGCAGCCTTCGCCTTGCGGGGCTTTTTCGGCTCCGGGGCGGGGGCTTTGCCGCTCACCACCAAGCATTTGCGGCGCATGTCGAGGTAGGCCTCAGGGCCGAAGACGCCCTCGTCGATGTAGCTTTCCAGATATTTGCAGCACTTTTCATAGCTGCAGGGCACCGCGCTGGCAATGTCCTGAATGTACATATATTTTGCGTCGCCGACGATGTTGTCGATCCTTTTTGCGCATCCGACGGGAGGTGCGGATGTGCTGCGCGCCGAACAGGCAGCCGATGCCGGTCGTCGCGCCGAGTAGCACCGGCATCAGGGCGGACAGCAGCCAGCGCCAGTAATAGTCGCCCTCGGCCAGCGCGTCGGGCAGCCAGTAGACACCCTCCGGCAGCGCGGCCAGCGCGCCCAAGCAGCAGTACGACGCCCGCCACGGTCAGCCCCGTTGCGAGCCATGCGTTTTTCCCTTTTTGCCCTGCATCTGCGGCTTTGCGCTCGCGGCGTTCGGCGTCTGGGCGTCCTGCTCATAGACAGGGCGGCTCTGCGCCGCATAGACCGGCGTCGTGCTGACCTTATTGAAGCTCTGCACCCGGTCATGGGCTTTCTGCTCCAACCCGCCGAGCTTGCCTTTTTTCATGGCGTTGTTCAGGCCAATGAAGATAAAGCCCAGCGGATACCACACCACAAAACCGATGATGATCGCCCACCATGGGAACTGGAACGGGCCGTCCCCGGCGTGGTATTCGTCGCGGTTATAGTTGTTCTGGTAGCGGCGGCCGCTGCCGGAGTAGGGATGCTCCGGGTCGGTGTAGCGCGGATGTTCGTTGTCGTTTGGCATGTGTGGCTCCTTTACGGAATATCGCTGAGTAGGTTTTTCATATCGTCACTGAGGTAGTAGGTGCTCCCGGCCTGATAGGGGTTGTCCTTGCTGTAGGGCACATGGGTGCAGAGATAGCTGACCCACCTGCTGTAGCCGGAGACTGTCAGATGCACGCCGTCGGGCTGGGAGAACTCCGTCGAGAGATACCCGGCGTCGTCGGCAAACTCGGCGCTGAGGTCAAGATAATAGCACCCACGCTCGGCACAAAGCTGCTGAATGGCCGCGTTGATGACCGCCAGACGGTCCGGGGCCAGACCCGGCAGACTGTCGGCGACCTTCTCCTGCGTGGCGGGCAGGACCGACTGCACATAGAACACCGTGTTCGGCAGGGCGGTGCGCAATTCGTCCAGCATTTTGCCGTAGTACGCCAAAAATGCTGTCATCGTTGCCGGGCTGGACCAGGGCGTTCGTGCCAATCAGGATGTACAGCTTCGCGGGCTGGGCCGCGGCCAGAACGTCCAGCGGCACCTCCTCGCCGCGGTCCGGGTTGGTGACGGTGGCGCGGTTGACGACGGTGTTCGGGCTGATGCCCTCATAGCCGCAGACCAGCGCACCACCCACATCAATGTTGTATTCGTTCACGCAGAAGCCCGCGGTCAGCGAATCGCCGAGGAACGCGGCGTCCGCAAACCAGCTGGTGTCCACCCTGCCGAACTCCGGCAGGGCGGTGGGCGCAGCGGGCAGCGCCGTGTAGGTGTATCCGGCGTCGGCGTCCTGCTTCTGCGGGCCGACGGTGCCCCAGTTCAGGGCCTGTGCCGTGCCTGCGCTGCCGTTGCTGCCCGCGTAGGGCACGGGGGCCACAAGGCGCGTGTTGGCGGGGGCATCGGAGGTGAGCGGCGCGCCCGCACCCTTAGCGGGCAACAGCGCCGTGATGACGCCCGACACGACCAGAATGCCGCACGCCGTACCGATCAGCGCCAGCTGACGGAGTCTGCGGCGCTTTGCCCGCGCGCGGCGGGCGGCGGCGCGGCGCTGCTCCTGCGTGGAGGTGCGGCGCGGCGGCGTCTGCGGCTGGTCGGGCACCGCCCAACCATTCTCCACATGGTACTGTATATTTGTGCGCGGGCGGTGGGGCCCGCGGTCATCGGGGTCGGCATAGCACAGCCCCCTTTCGTTAGGATTTGTTAGGATTTGTTAGAACGGCAAATCTTAGGCATTGTAAATCAGTATTGATTATAGCACAAACCTTTTATAAATAACAGTAGGTGCAGGCAAGCTTTTTACCTCTTGCTAAATGATATAAACCTATGTATAATAGTAAGATAATCAAAGCTAGCGTACCTATAGCCTTGCAGCGGGTCGATGCAGGCATCGGCCCCTACAACAACGTGACGCTTACTAATTTTGGGGTGTAATCATGGCAGACGAAAAATTTCCAACTTCCTGACGGATATTATCGATGCCGACCTCGCCGAGGGCAAGGTCGATGTCGTGCATACCCGTTTCCCGCCGGAGCCGAACGGCTACCTGCATATCGGCTCCGCCAAGGCGATCTTCATCAACTACACGATTGCCAAACACTACGGCGGCCTGTTCAACCTGCGCTTTGACGACACGAACCCCGCCCGCGAGGGTGACGAGTACGTGCAGAGCATCCTGCAGGACCTGAAATGGCTGGGTGCCGAGCCGAACGGCGGCATTTTCTACGGCAGCGACTATTTTGAGCGCTGCTATGAGTACGCCGAGCAGCTTATCAAGGAGGGCAAGGCCTACGTGGATGACCTGACCCGCGAGGAAATGCAGGAGTACCGCGGCAACGACGCCGGCAAGCCCAGCCGCCCGAGCCCCTACCGTGACCGCACGCCGGAGGAGAACCTCGACCTGTTCCGCCGTATGCGCGCGGGTGAGTTTGCCGACGGCGAAAAAAGCGCTGCGCGCCAAGATCGACCTGGCCAGCCCGAACATGAACATGCGCGACCCGACCATCTACCGCATCAAGCATGTCGAGCATCACCGCCAGGGCGACAAGTGGTGCATCTACCCGATGTACGACTTTGCGCACCCCATTCAGGACGCCATTGAGGGCATCACCTTCAGCCTGTGCAGCCTTGAGTTTGAGAACCACCGCCCGCTGTATGAGTGGGTCATCACGAACCTGTTCGGCAAAGAATTCCCGAAGCAGCGTGAGTTTGCCCGCCTGAACGTGACGAACACCGTCATGAGCAAGCGTTACCTGCGCGAGCTGGTCGAGAAGAACATCGTGGACGGCTGGGACGACCCCCGTATGCCGACCCTGTCCGGCCTGCGCCGCCGCGGCTACACGCCGACGAGCATCTTCACCTTCGTGAAAGAGGCCGGCATCTCCAAGGCTGACAACCTCGTGGATATGCGCCAGCTGGAGGCCGTGCTGCGCGCCGAGCTGGAGCTGAACGCCCAGCGCCGCGTGGCCGTGCTGGAGCCTGTCAAGCTGATCATCGACAACTATCCCGCCGACCAGTGCGAGTATTTTGACCTGCCCAACAACCCGAACCGCGACGCCAACGACACGACGACCCGTAAGGTCGCCTTCACGAAGGAGCTGTGGATCGAGAACAGCGACTTCTTTGAGGTGCCGCCGCCGAAATTCAAGCGCCTGACCTTGGGCAGCGAGGTCCGCCTGATGGGCGCGTATCTGGTGCGCTGCACCGGCGTGGACAAGGACGAGAGCGGCAGGGTCGTGGCCATCCACGCCGAGGCCGACCTCGAGACCCGCAACGGCAACCCCGCCGATGGCCGCAAGGTGCGCGGCACGATCCACTGGGTCAGCTGCGCCCACTGCCTGGACGCCGAGGTCGAGCTGTATGATAAGCTGTTCACCGAGGCCAACATGAACAGCATCCCCGACGACGCGGATTTCAAGGATTACCTGAACCCCGACAGCGTCAAGGTGCTGCAGGGTGCGAAGCTCGAGGAGAGCCTGAAGGACGCCAAGCCCGGTGACCGCTTCCAGTTCGTGCGCAACGGGTATTTTACCCCGGACAGCAAGCATGAGGGCGTGTACAATCGAATCGTCACGCTGAAGGACAGCCTTTAAGCTGTAATTTGCGAAAAAATGAGCCCCCATCGGATGTTGCTCCGATGGGGGCTTTTGCTGTAGGGGGCGGCGTCCCCCGACGCCCCGCGGCAGGGTGAGGTCAGCCCCGGCCCTACGTATTTTTTGTAAGGGAGATGTAGGGCGGCCTGCCCACAGGCCGCCGCGGAGGGGTCAAGACCCCTCCCTGCAAAGCCATCCTTAAAGGGGCGGCAACGCAAGCCTGCGGGCCGGGCATGCCCGGCCCCTACAGGGGCGGCGGCAATTTACGCGGCATCACCCTGCCTGCTTCTTCTCCCACTTCTCCGCGCACCGCTGCATCCAGCCGCCCTTGACGTAGTACAGAATAAACAGCGCGGACGCGAGGGACCAGGTGATGGGATAGCTCATCTCCACCGTGGCGACCTCGTGGCGGATGGGCACGGCGATGAACAGCCAGAGCATCCGCAGACCGCAGACAAAGAACACGGTGATCAGCGTCGGCACGCGGACATCCCCGCAGCCGCGCAACGCACCGGCCAGCACCTCAATGCATACGTAGGTGATGTAGACCGGCGTCAGGACGTGCATCATGCCGACACCGACGGCGACCACCGCGTCGTCCTGGCTGAACAGGCGGAACAGCACCTCCGCCAGATTGTAAAATGTAAAGCTGATGACCAGCGTCGTACACGCGGCCATTGCCAGACAGACCCGCACGCCGTTGCGCACGCGGTCATACTGCCGTGCGCCGAAGTTCTGCCCCGCAAACGTCGTGATGGCGATGCCCAGCGAGTTGATCGTCATCCAGAACACAAAGTCGATCTTGCCGTAGACGCCCCACGCCGCAATCGTGCTGGTGCCGAAGCTGTTCATGCTGCTCTGGATGAACATATTGCTGATGTTGTACATGGCGCTTTGGGCGGCGGCGGGCACGCCGATGGTGCAGATGGCCGCGAAAACGTCGCCGTGCAGCCGCAGCTTTTCGGCGCGGATGTGCCACGGCATCCCCTGAGAGCCGACGATGCAGCGCAGCGTCAGCACCGCGCTGGCCACCTGACTGAGCACCGTTGCCAGCGCCGCGCCCATGACGCCCCAGCCGAACACCGCAATGAACACGACGTCCAGCACAATGTTGACAAGCGACGCCGCGATCAGAAAGTACAGGGGGCGCTTGGAATCGCCGATGGCACGCAGGATATTGGTGCCCATGTTGTAGAGCATCTGCGGGATCATGCCCAGAAAGTAGATGCGCAGATACAGCGCTGCGTCGGGCGAAAAATCTCGTCCGGCGTGCCCAGCAGACGCATTATCGGCGCGGCGGTCACAAGGCCCAGCACGGTCAGCAGCGCGCCAACGGCAGCGCTCAGCACCAGCGCCGTGTGCACCTGCCTGTCCACGGCATCGGGGTCATGTGCGCCCCAGCTCTGGGCAATGACGACGCCCGCGCCGCTGCAAAGCCCGACGAACAGGCCCACCAGCAGGTTGACGAAGGGCCCTGTTGCGCCCACCGCGGCCAGCGCGTTTGTGCCCACAAAGTTACCGACGATCAGGGTGTCCGCCGTGTTGTACAGCTGCTGGAACAGCGTGCCGAACCAGATGGGCAGAAAGAACAGGAGCAGCTGTTTGGGGATGCTGCCCGTCAGAATATCCGTTTGTTTGACGCTTTTCATAGAATTTCTCTCACTTTTCTGTTTCTCGCAACCACATTTTATGCTATAATGGCCCTAATGTAAAGAGGTGATTTTTGTGGGTCTTTATTGGGAGCCCTGTCCCGGCGGTGCGCGGCTGCTGCGGCTGCTGGGCGACACCCCCTGCCCCGCCGTGCCGGGCACAATTGAGGGGCTGCCCATTGCGGAGCTGGGGCCGTACTGCTTTGCGGACAGGCCGGTCAGGCCCGGGGCCCGGCGCACCGGGGACGACACGCATGAGATCACCGGCAATTTTGTGGAGGAGGTCACCCTGCCCGACACCGTGCGAGTGCTGGACAGCGCGGCGTTTTACAACTGCCGCAGGCTGCGCCGGGTCACGCTGGGGCCCGGGGTCGAGGGGTTCGGCAGCGATTTATTTACGAACTGCCGCCAATTGCAGACCTTCCGCCTGCGGGCTGCCGCCGATGCCCCGACGGGCTTAAAAAAGCTGCTGGGGGCCGTCAGCGCGGACATTACGGTGGAATTGGACGGTGCGCAGCTGTTTTACCCCGAGTATTCGGAGTTTCTAGACGAGAACACGCCCGCGCATATCTTCAACCACAGCATTGAGGGCGAGGGCTACCGGATGCGGCAGTGCTTCACGCCCGGCGGCGCGGTGGATTACGCCGCGTTTGATGCGTCGTTTGCGCAGGCCTGCGTCGGCGAGAGTGAGGACAAGCTCTGCCGGTTAGCACTCGGGCGGCTTGTGCAGCCGTTTGGACTGGGTGACGACGCCCGCGCGGACTACGAGCTTTACCTGACCGCCCACCCGGAGGCAGCGTTCCGGCGTGCCATTGATGATCGGGACGAGGCCGCTCTGCGGCTGCTGGTGGGGCTGAGCCTGCCGACAGCAGATGCCGCGGTCTATTGCGCCCGCGTCGGGTGGAGCGCCGGGGCGGCGGTGCTGTTAGGCAGGGCCAAGCGAGCGAAAAAAACCGTATGATTTTGACGATTTGTAGACCATAAGCGGGTGGCAGCGCAAGGCCCGTCAAAGCCCGCGAGGAAAGCTCCCATCAGGGGAGTGGCCGCGAAGCAGGCCGGAGGGG
>ENA-OQES01000214-OQES01000214.1-human-gut-metagenome-genome-assembly--contig:-NODE-214-length-25156-cov-3.315754_pt1 | contig 25156 bp, 36 predicted proteins | sample MGYA00242798_ERZ504641 | MGnify/ENA primary metagenome ERZ504641 (study PRJEB26092, sample SAMD00036327) | human gut metagenome | host: Homo sapiens | study: EMG produced TPA metagenomics assembly of...
TTAGATGCAGCAGATTCAAATGGAATCCACCACACTACAGCAGAAGATCTTGCAAGGATCATGCGTTATTGTATTATGAATTCTAAGAAGCAGGAAGATTTTCTTACGATCACGCGTACCGAAACCTATCAGTTTCAAGATGTTGAAGGAAAACGGTCGTTCAGCTGTTATAATCATAATGCATTTTTAAATATGATGGACGGCGCTCTTTCCGGAAAAAATCAGGATTTACTTCAGATGCCGGATATTGTTATGTCGGTGCGCTGCGTAGAGATGAGCGGACATTTATTGTTGCGCTCCTTGCCTGCGGATGGCCAAATAATAAGAGTTATAAATGGTCCGATATGAGAACTCTTATGACTTATGCTTTGGATCATTATCAATATAAGACATTTGAAATTGAATTACCTGTCCGGCAGATATTTATTAATAATGGGATAAAAGCACATTCAGATACGATAGCTTATCCCGGTAAAAACGGAACCAAGATTTCTCTTACTGCAAATCTGACACCTGTTTCTTTCCTATTGAAAGAAGATGAAACGATTTCTGTTGACTATGAGATTCCTGATCAGTTGGATGCTCCTGTAAGGAAAGGAATGCAAGTCGGCAGGATTCGCTGCACGTTAAATGACAAATTGATCCGTGAATATCCCGTCTATACAACACAGAATGCAGAAAATGAGAACCTTCAAAAAATTGTGTGGAATATATTTTCCACCTGTTTTCTATACAAAATTCGTAGCCCAAAAAGCAGGAAATATTCAAAAAAGATCAAGTGATGTGATTGAAAATAGTCACTACAATCTAAGACTTTCCTGTGCTAATATAAACGAGTGTTCAAAAAACAACAACTAAATTGATTAAATATAAGAGAGGTACACATTATGGAAAACTGGAGGAAATACGAAAAGACTTACTTTATGCCACCTGAGCCATGTTATGACTGGGTAAAGAAAGATTCAATTGACAAAGCACCAATCTGGTGCAGTGTTGACTTGAGAGATGGTAATCAGGCACTGATCGAGCCGATGAGTCTGGATGAAAAGTTGGAATTCTTCCAGCTGCTTGTGGATGTAGGATTCAAGATGATCGAAGTTGGATTCCCGGCTGCGTCTGAGACGGAATATCAGATTTTTAAGAACATTGATCGAGCAGAACATGATTCCGGATGACGTTACGATCCAGGTTCTGACACAGGCAAGAGAGCATATTATCAGAAAAACATTTGACGCTGTCAAAGGTGCTCCACATGCTATTATCCATGTATATAATTCAACATCTGTTGCACAAAGAGAACAGGTATTTAAGAAAGATAAAGAGCAGGTAAAACAGATTGCAATTGACGGTGCAAAGCTTTTGAAAGAGTTAGCAGAAGAAACAGATGGAAACTTTACATTCCAGTACAGTCCGGAAAGTTTTCAGGGAACAGAAGTTGACTATGCCTTGGAAGTCTGCAACGCAGTTCTTGAGATCTGGCAGCCAACAGCTGATAACAAAGCGATCATCAACCTGCCTACAACAGTGGAAAATGCTATGCCTCATGTATTCGCAAGTCAGGTAGAGTATTTTAACAAGCATCTGCGCGACAGAGAGAATGTAATTCTTTCTCTGCATCCGCACAATGACAGAGGATCAGGAGTTTCAGATGCTGAGCTTGGAATCCTTGCCGGTGCTGATAAAATTGAAGGAACATTGTTCGGAAACGGAGAGAGAACAGGTAACGTAGATATTATCACACTTGCAATGAATATGTTTTCTCAGGGTGTGAATCCGGGACTTGATTTCTCTAATATGAGTGACATTTGTGAAGTCTATGAACGCGTGACAAGAATGAAAGTTTCTCCGCGTCAGCCATATGCAGGAGATCTTGTATTTACAGCATTCTCCGGTTCACATCAGGATGCGATCGCGAAAGGTATGACCTGGAGAGAGGAGCATGACTGTCAGACATGGACTGTTCCATATCTCCCGATCGATCCACAGGATGTTGGCAGAAGATACGATTCCGATGTAATTCGTATTAACAGCCAGTCAGGAAAAGGGTGGCGTAAAACTATATCCTGAAGCAGAGCTTTGGAATCAGCTTACCGGAAAAAGATGAGAGAAGAAGTCGGATATCTTGTAAAAAGATGTTTCCGACAAGGCTCACGAAGAACTTACACCAGACAATGTATATCATATCTTTGAAGACCATTACATCAATGCGAAACCAAATTTTCAAGTGTTGATGAATGCCACTTTAAACAAGAAGATGGAATTGTCGCAGAAGCAACGATTCACCACAATGGAAGCAACCGCAAGATCACAGGTGTTGGAAACGGACGTCTGGATGCTGTCAGCAATGCGATCAAGCATTATTTTGATATCGAATTTGAACTTGCATTTTACGAGGAGCATTCTTTGACAAAAGGATCTTCTTCCAGAGCTGTTGCTTATGTCGGTGTTATTTCCAACAAGAAGCGCTACTGGGGTGTCGGAGTTGATGCCGATATTATCAAAGCATCTATTGAAGCACTCGTTGTTGCAGTGAATAAATTGGATAGCGTACAGAGATCCCAGACATGCAAGGATGAAAGATTATTAGATATTACAAATTATATTTACGCAAATTATAAAGAAGTTACATTGGATGATCTTGCTGAGAAGTTCTTCCTTTCAAAGCCATATTTGTCAAAATATATTAAAGAAAAATCAGGAATGACATTCGGAGATATTCTGAAAGAAATCCGTATGAAAAAGGCAAGAGCAATGCTTAAGAGCAGCAGTGCAACTGTAGAAAGTATTGCAGAATCTGTGGGATATCAGAATGTAGAGCATTTTAACAGAACATTTAAAAAATCTGTATAATATCACACCGGTACAGTATAGAAACAAACCTTGATCCCGATTCGAGTTTGACTAAATTTAGAAATGTAATCTTAAAACAAATCGCCTGACAGTTACCATAAGTAGTAGCTGTCAGGCGATTACTGTTATGCAGATTCATTATTCTGCTAATTCTTCCCACAATTCATACAATTCTTCTAATCTTGCTTCATTTGCAGCGCGTTCTGTTGAAAGTTTCTGGCACTCAATAGAGTTCGAATAAACTTCCTCTTTTGTCAGTTCCTCGTCAATCTCTGTGTTGCGATCTTCAAGTTTTGCAATTTCTTCCTCTGTTTTCTTCAACTCATTTTTACGTTTACGTTCACGTGCCTGCTGTTCCTTCTGTTCCTGCCAGCTTAATTTTGAATCCGAAGCAGGAGTGGATGCAGCAGAATTGCCTGAATTGGATACATTTTCTGCATTTGTTTCATTTCCAGAAGCATAAGCAAGTGTCAGTGCTTCATTTTTTCTCCAGATAATAATCGTAGTTTCCGATGTAATTAACAAATGTCTGATTCACCAGTTCAAGGATTCGGGAGGCTGTCTGATTGATAAAATAACGGTCATGGGATACATAAAGTATCGTTCCGCTGTAGTTATTTAATGCTTCTTCCAGAATTTCTTTGGAAGTAATATCCAGATGGTTGGTCGGCTCATCAAGGATTAGAAAATTTGCTTCCGAAAGCATAAGTTTGGCAAGTGATACGCGGCCTTTTTCTCCACCGCTTAACGTATGAATTTCTTTGAACACTTCATCTCCGGTAAACTGGAATGCAGCGAGCGTATTTCTGATCTGTGTATTGGTAAGATCAGGATAGTCATCAGAAATCTCATCAAAAATGGTCTTATCATCATGAAGTACGTGATGTTCCTGGTCGTAATAACCAATCGTCACTTTGGATCCAAGTGTGAATTCGCCCTGATCCGCTGCAATAACCTGATTAATGATCTTTAAAAGTGTTGTCTTTCCGGTTCCGTTATCACCAATCACAGCGACATGTTCGCCACGTTTGATTTCAAAACTGATATCACTGAAGAGAACCTGACTGTCAAATTGCTTTGAGAGATGTTCCACTGTAAGAACATCATTTCCGCTGATCTGCGATGGTTCCAGCGTAAAATGCATTTCTTTCGTACTGTCAACCGGTTTGTCCAATGGCGTAATCCTGTCAAGCATTTTCTCACGACTCTCTGCACGTTTGATTGATTTTTCACGATTGAAAGACTTTAATTTATCAATAACAGCCTGCTGATGTTTGATCTCACGCTGCTGATTCATGTATTCTTTCAGCTGTGCATCTCGGATCTGCTGGTTTTTTCATTGCATAATCTTTATAATTTCCAAGGTACATGCGAACCTGTGCATTGTCAATCTCAACAACTTTTGTGACAACACGATTCAGGAAATAACGGTCATGGGAGACGATAAATACCGCTCCGGAATAATTGATCAGATATGTTTCCAGCCAGGCAATGGAATTCAGATCCAAGTGGTTTGTCGGCTCATCAAGCAGGAGGATATCCGGATTTGTAAGCAGTAAATTTTCCGAGAGAAACACGCGTCTTCTGACCTCCTGAAAGTGTATCTGTCTGTTTATTAAAATCGTCTTCCGTAAACCCAAGTCCCTTTAATACACCTGTAATCTCACTTTCGCAGGCATAACCGTTTCTTGCATCAAATTCAGACTGTAGACGATTGTAGGTCTCCAGGCGGCTCTGCAAATTCCTCACCTTCCAAATGCTTCAGTTCATGTTCAATGGAACGAATCTGATCTTCCATTGCCAAAAATATCCGCTTTTGCACATTTTACTTCCTCATAAATGGTATTTCCGGATTTTAAATCCTGACGCTGCGCAAGATAACCGAGTGTCTTTCCTTTCGCGAGAATAACATCTCCGCCATCAAGAGGTTCTTCTCCGATGATCATCTTAAGGATTGTTGATTTCCCGGCGCCATTCACACCGACAAGAGCAGCTTTCTCACGATCTTCAATATGAAAGGAGCCGTCTCGTACAATTTCGCGTTCCCCAAACGCCTTTTTCTATATTGTGACATGCGAGTATCATATAATTTTCACCTACGTTTTTTGACTTCTTAACATTATCATTATATAGAAAATGTCGAAAATACAAGGAAAATATATGGATTTTAAAGGATTTTTGCAAAACAAAAGTTTGACAGAACTTTAACTCTTTTATATAATAAAGGGTAGTTTAAGAGTGGAGGGCTCAAAAATTGGAACAGAGAAAGATATCACGTGCAGTCATTTCCAGACTTCCGAGGTACTACAGATATCTGGGAGATCTGCTGGAGGCTGGCGTAGAGAGAATTTCATCCAGTGACCTGAGTAAGAAGATGCATGTAACGGCTTCACAGATACGTCAGGATTTGAATAATTTCGGTGGATTCGGCCAGCAGGGGTACGGATACAATGTGAAATATCTTTATACAGAGATTGGAAAGATCTTGGGATTGGATAGATGTCATAATTTTATTATCATTGGTGCCGGTAATTTAGGACAGGCACTGGCAAACTATGCTTCCTTCGAAAGAAGCGGATTTATTCTGAAAAGTCTTTTCGATGTGAATCCTCGACTGGAAGGCGTAACGATCAGGGGGATTCCTGTACGTATGGTTGATGAACTGGAAGATTTTCTTAAGAATAATGACATTGAAATTGCTGCACTGACACTTCCAAAATCGAAAGCAATTGAAGTTGCTGATATTCTGGTAGATAACGGTGTGAAGGGAATCTGGAATTTTGCACATACAGACCTTTCCCTTCCAAAGGATGTGGTCGTTGAGAACGTACATTTATCTGACACACTGATGAAGTTATCTTACAACCTTTGTCAGCAGGATAAAGAATAGAATCTAGCAAAGCTGCAAGGATGCTGTGGGACCAACTGACAAAAGGAGGTTTCGCAGCATCTGTTCATGTTAAAAGGAATTAATAATGATAGAAAGGTCAGGCGATAAGCATGAGATATCTTCCAAATGGGAAGCAGATGAGTGAAGCTGATGCACACACAATTCATGAAATTGGGATTCCATCCCTTGTACTTATGGAACGTGCAGCACTTCAGATTGTCGAGACAATGCATAAGAAAAATATTTCCACAGAAAAAAGTCTGATTGTTTGTGGAAGCGGCAACAATGGTGGAGACAGGATTTGCAGTAGCAAGGCTCTTAACCGAACAGGGAAAGCATGCAGATGTACTATTTGCAGGGAAAGAAGCTTCTTTAAGTGAAGAATGTCGATGTCAGAAACAGATTGTAGAAAATATGGGGATTTCTGTATTCACAGAATTCCCGGATGAAGAATATACTGTAATAATTGATGCTGTATTTGGTGTTGGACTCTGCCGTGAAATCACAGGACATTATAAAGATGTGATTGACTGGATGAATCTTCAGGATGCAGAAAAAGTTGCTGTTGATATTCCATCCGGAATCTGTGCTGCAACAGGAAAGATTCTTGGGACAGCATTTCGAGCCGACCTTACAGTATGTATGGCATGTGTAAAATTAGACTGTGAGCTTTTCCCTGGCAAGTCCTATGCAGGAGAGAGCATTCCGGTTGCGATTGGAATTGATCCGAAATATTTTTCGAATCGCCTGGATGTTTGTTATACCTTTGACAAAAATGATCTTGGAAAACTTCTTCCTTCGAGAATGATGAATTCGCACAAGGGAAGTTATGGAAAAGTTCTTATGATCACCGGAAGTCCCGGGATGGCTGGTGCTGCATTTCTTTCTGCCTGTGCTGCCTATACAGTTGGTGCCGGGCTAGTACAGATTTATACAGCAAGTGAAAACCGTCTGGCACTGCAGGAACTTCTTCCGGAGGCAATCATATCCTGCTATGATTCTTATGATGACAGTCAACTGTCTCATCTTCTTGACTGGGCTGATGTGGTTTGTATTGGCTGTGGACTTGGAATGGGACAGATTTCCGAAAAGATATTGAAAAAGTGTATTGAAAAATTGTATCCTGTCCATGTGTCATAGATGCCGATGGACTTAATTTACTGAGCAGGAATATAGAGTTATTAAATCAATGTTGTGCACCTGTGATTTTAACTCCACATATGAAAGAAATGTCAAGGCTGACCGGATGGAGTATTGATACGATCATGGAAGATCGCTTCCAGGCACTTGATCAGATCATAAAACAATCCGGACCGGATACAAAATCATCCATAATCTGTGTGTTAAAAGACAGTCGTACTGTTGTCGCACAGACAAATCGGCAGAGATTTGTAAATCTCGCTGGTAATAACTCTATGGCAAAAGGTGGTTCCGGAGACGTTCTCGCCGGAACGATTGCAGGACTTCTTGCACAGCATATGGCACCATTTGAAGCCACTACTGTTGGAGTTTTCCTACATGCCTGTGGTGGAGATGAAGCGAAAAAGAGCAAAGGAAGTTACAGCGTATTAGCCAGAGACCTGATTCAGGGTATGGCCGATGCAATGAAGAATGCAAAGGAGTGCAGATAAATTATGAAACAGTATAACAGAGTATGTGCCCGGATCAATCTGGACGCAATTGCATATAATATGGAACAGATGAAAAATTCGCATTGGTCAGGAGGGACGTTTAATAGCTGTTATCAAGACGGATGCATACGGACACGGAGCAGTTCCTCTTGCGGAAATGTTTGAGGAAACGCCTTATATCTGGGGTTACGCTGTAGCATGCATGGGAGAAGCAAGAACTTTAAGAGCACATGGAATCAAGAAACCAATCTTGATTCTTGGCTGTGATTTTTCCTGATGAGTATGAAGAAATGGTTGAAAAAGAAATCCGTGCAGCAGTTTATACAGAAGAGATGGCCAAGGGAATGGCTGATGCTGCCGTAAGGTCAGGAAAGACCGCATTTCTTCACATAAAAAATCGATACAGGAATGGGACGAATTGGATTCAAAGTAAGCAAAGAGAGTGTTGAGACAATTTCTAGAATCAGCAAACTTCCTAATATTAAAATGGAAGGAATGTTCACACACTTTGCAAAGGCAGATGAATTTGACAAGTCTTATACATTTGCCCAACATGAAAAATTCCTCTGGATGAAAGAACAGTTAGCAAAAAAATGGAGTCCAGATCTCCTATTATGATTGTGATAACAGTGCCGGAATTATTGATTTTCCAGATATGAAGCATGACCTTGCCAGAGCCGGAATCTCTATTTATGGAATGTATCCGTCAGATGAAGTGAAAAAAGATGCTGTTGATCTGAAACCGGCACTGGAATTAATCAGCCATATCAGCTTTGTAAAGGATGTGGAAAAAGGAACTTCCATCAGTTACGGTGGAACTTTCGTCGCGCCAAAGAAGATGCGGATCGCTACGATTCCCGTCGGATACGGTGACGGATATCCGCGTTCCCTTTCAAATAAAGGCTATGTTCTTATCCATGGGAAAACGTGCAGATATTGTAGGAAGAGTCTGCATGGATCAGTTTATGGTAGATGTAACAGAGATTCCGGAAGCAAAATTCATGGATCCGGTTACTCTGGTCGGAAAAGACAAGGACGCAATTATCCGTGTAGAAGATCTTTCTGATCTGAGTGGAAGATTCAATTACGAATTTGTCTGTGATCTGAGCAAGCGTGTTCCGAGAGAGTATTATAAAAACGGTACGATCGTAAAACAGATTGATTATTTCGAATAACCGGAATAATTGAAAGAATCCGGTTGATATGCATACATCCGATAAAACCGGAGATACTTTAGTATGTTCTTAGAAGAAAAACAAAAGGTTCTGAGAAGAATCAGAGAACAAATACGAAAAGTAACTGGAATATCGGAGTGTGAATGAATTGATAATTAAGCGGGGCGACATTTATTACGCAGATCTTAGTCCTGTCGTTGGTTCCGAACAAGGTGGAATCCGGCCGGTACTTATAATACAGAATAACATAGGCAACAGACATAGTCCAACCATCATCTGTGCCGCAATTACGTCGAAGATGAATAAGGCAAAATTGCCGACACATATTGAAATCTGTACAAATGATTATAATATTATGAAAAATTCAGTCATTCTGCTGGAACAGATCCGTACAATTGACAAGAAAAGGCTGAGAGAATATGTCTGTCATATCGATCAGGAACGAATGAAAAAAAGTTGACCAAGCAATAAGAATCAGTCTGGATCTTACTACATAAATCCAACCAAATTCTTTACAGAACAAAAAAGGCGTGGTAAAATTATAAAGATAGTGCTTTACAGAACTTAGTGTGTATCTGTAAATGCAAATGAATTTATATAAAATACATTGATACAATAGAAAATGGAGAATCAGAATATGTCAGGACATTCTAAATTTGCGAATATCAAGCATAAGAAAGAAAAGAATGATGCAGCGAAAGGAAAGATTTTTACAAAGATCGGACGTGAACTTGCAATTGCTGTTAAGGAAGGTGGAAGTGCTGATCCGACAAACAACAGCAGACTTCGTGATGTTATTGCAAAAGCAAAAGCAAACAACATGCCGAATGATACAATCGAGAGAAATATCAAAAAAGCTGCCGGAGAAGGAACTGCTGATAACTATGAGCGTATTACATATGAAGGATATGGACCGAACGGAACCGCTATTATCGTTAAGACTCTTACAGATAACAAGAACCGTACAGCTTCCAATGTAAGAAATGCATTTACAAAGGGATGCGGAAACGTAGGAACACCTGGATGTGTATCTTTCATGTTCGATGAAAAAGGACAGATCATTATTGATAAAGAAGAGTGCGATATGGACTCTGATGATCTTATGATGACTGTACTTGATGCAGGTGCTGAAGACTTTAACGAAGAAGAAGACAGCTACGAAGTATTAACAGCACCGGAAGACTTCAGTGATGTTCGTCTGAAGATGGAAGAAGCCGGAATCCCTATGGTTTCTGCTGAAGTTACAATGATTCCACAGACATATGTTGATCTTACAAAAGAAGAAGATATTAAAAACATCCAGAAAACACTTGATCTTCTTGATGAAGATGATGATGTTCAGGACGTATACCATAACTGGAACGAATAATCAGTTATAAGAAATGGGGGACAATGATGAGTAATTACAAGATGGAAACTAAATGTGTACAGTCCGGTTACAATCCGGGAAACGGTGAACCACGTGTGCTCCCGATCGTACAAAGCACAACATTCCGTTACACCAGCAGTGATCAGATGGGAAGACTTTTTGATCTTGAAGAGTCCGGATATTTTTATACAAGACTTCAGAATCCGACGAATGATGCAGTAGCAGCAAAGATCTGTGATATGGAGGGTGGAGTAGCAGCAATGCTGACTTCTTCCGGACAGGCAGCAAACTTTTATGCGATTATGAATATTGCTGAAGAAGGTGATCATATCGTATGTGCCTCTGCCTTGTATGGCGGTACATACAATCTGTTTGCTCACACAATCCGTAAAATGGGTGTGAAAGCAACTTTCGTAGACCCAGACTGCACAGAGGAAGAACTGAATGCGGCATTTCAGGAGAATACGAAAGCTGATTTTTGGAGAAACTATCGCCAATCCGGCATTGACTATCTTTGATTTTGTAAAAATTTGCAAAAGCTGCGCATGCACATAATGTACCGTTGATCGTAGACAACACATTTGCAACACCGATCAACTGCCGCCCGTTTGAATGGGGAGCAGATATTGTTACTCATTCAACAACAAAATACATGGATGGTCATGCAGCTTGTGTTGGTGGAGCAATCGTTGACAGCGGTAACTTTGACTGGGCTGCTTACGGAGATAAATTTGCCGGACTTACAACACCGGATGAGACTTATCACGGAATTGTATACACAGAAAAGTTTGGCAAAGCTGCTTATATAACAAAAGCAACATCACAGCTGATGAGAGATCTTGGATCGATCCAGTCTCCTCAGAATGCATTTCTTCTGAACCTTGGACTTGAAAGTCTTCATTTAAGAGTACCTAGACACTGTGAGAATGCAGTAAAGATGGCTCAGTATCTCCAGGGACATGAGAAAGTAGCATGGGTTAACTGTCCTTCACTTCCAGGAAGCAAGGATTATGACCTCGTTCAGAAATATATGCCGGATGGAACATGCGGTGTTATTACTTTTGGATTAAAGGGCGGAAGAGAAGCAGCAGTTAAGATGATGGACAAACTGAAACTGGTTGCGATTGTAACTCATGTAGCAGACGCAAGAAGCTGCGTACTTCATCCTGCAAGTCATACACACAGACAGATGAATGAGCAGGAGCTGTTGGAAGCAGGTGTACAGCCAGATCTGATTCGTTTCAGTCTTGGAATTGAGAATATTGAAGATCTGATTGCCGATGTAGAACAGGCACTGGAAGATTAATATAAATAACATATGATTCAGGAGGTATGGATTCCCATGATTTTGTATCCATACCTCCTGTTTTTTGTATCCGAATTGCAGGTTTTAAACAGTAGTTAGCTCTTTTGCCTAAATCGTGGAGATTGATATGCAGAATTGGATACAATACATATTTTCCCCGTATTCTGTGCATGCTAGTAATAGTATTTATTTACTTTCAACAGGAGGCATATTTATATGAGCGAGGAAAAAAAGCAAAAATCAGATGAAATCAAAGAATTTGGTGCGTTAATCTTAAATGAAAATAAAAAGAATTACAAAATTCGTCTTCTGACAATTATAGGTGAAATTGAAGGACATGAAACAGTATCAAATAATACAAAAGCAACAAAGTACGAACATTTACTTCCACAGCTGGCTGAAGCTGAAGAAAGCGATGAAGTAGAGGGGGTTCTCATTTTTATTAAATACACTGGGTTGGAGATGTGGAAGCTGGACTTGCAATTGCGGAAATGATAGCTTCTTTGGGAAAACCAACCGTTTCTCTTGTCCTTGGTGGAAGTCATTCTATTGGCGGTCCTCTTGCTGTTTCGGCAGATTATTCCTTTATTGTACCAACAGGAACCATGGTTGTTCATCCGGTTCGTTCAAACGGTACTTTTATCGGTGTGACACAGAGTCTGAGAAATATGGAACGTACACAGGACAGAATTGCCAGATTTATTGCTGCACACTCTAAAATCACAGAAAAAACGTCTTGTTGATCTGATGTTGAACCCTACGCAGCTTGTAAAAGATGTAGGAACACTGTTAGAAGGAGAAGAAGCTGTAAGAGAAGGGATCATCGACGAAGTCGGAGGCATTCACCAGGCATTTAAAAAACCTCTATGAATTGATTGATGAAAAACGGGAAAAATCCTTCGGAAATGTAAATATAGAACAAAAAAATTGGCATCTGATCAAAGAAATTTTGTAATGACATGAATTTTAATTGATGTTATACTTGAAATAGTATGTATTCAATCTATCATTTGATTGAATCAGTACAATGGTATAATAATTAACGGGGGGAATCAGATGGCTGCAAAATCTACAAATACGGAAAAAAAGTTCTACGAACAACACAGCGAAAGCAGCAAAAAATGCAACAACTAAGAAAACATCGACAGCGAAAAAAAAGCTTCTGCCTCCACAAAGAAAAGTTCTGGCAGTAAGACAAAAAGAACTTCAAATCATATAAATAATACAGCACAAAGTCAGGAAATCCGTTCAGAGATCCTTCTATTGGGTTCCCTTGCCATCTGCATCCTTCTTATTCTGAGTAATTTTGGTATGGGTGGCATAGCGGGAGGAGCAATTTCTTCTGTAGGATTTGGACTTGTAGGAGCAATGGCATATTTATTTCCATTTGTATTTTTCGGAGCAGTTGCTTTTTTATATTTCCAATAAAGGAAATCCTCATGCTTACATAAAAGTAGGTGCCGCAATTGTTCTGGTCATTCTCCTTTGTGGAATTTTAGAATTGATGTTTCATCCATATACTGCCGGGACATCTGTTTTATCTTACTACAAAGATTCCAGTGCTGATAAAAATGCGGGTGGATTACTTGGCGGAATTCTGATCAGTATTTTATGTCCACTGATCGGAGAAGCAGGTACTTATGTTATTTTGATCATTTTCTCAATCATTTGTATCATTCTGGTAACAGAACGTTCTTTATTAGCTCCACTTGGAAGACATGGAAAGAAAGCTTACCAGGAAGTGAAACGGAAACATCAGGAAACTGCTGAGATCCGTACACTGGAGCGGGATGCCCGCAAAGAGGCACTTGCGTTGAAGCAAAGAGAAAAAGGTCGAAACTTCACAGGCAGATGCATCTTCTCCAGGTGAGAAAAAGAAACGCACAAAGCGGACAGACCTTAAAGCATCAGGTATTACGTTCGCCACAACGCTTCTTTCAGAGGAAGAATCACCTGTTGGTGGCTTTGGGCGGACTCCAAAATCACCTGAAATGACAGAACTTGTCCCGGAGAAAGAGCCGGATTCAAAAGATCTGACGGATTCCTTTGAAGATCATTTTGTCATTAACAGAGCAGAACCGGCAATGGATGTACAGGAAGAGATTCCGTTTGACGATGCACTGCATCTTGAACCGGTACAGACACCCGCTTCCCGACAAGAAAACGAGATGAGTTCTGAACATGATCCGGCTGCGGATCCTATGATTGAAAATAGCCCGGAGATAAAACAGGAGCATTCCAGAAAAAGCAGCAAAAAAGACGCACAGGCGGTTGCCGCAGAGACAGCCAGTGTAGAACAGACCATACGGGAACAGGAGCAAAAACCACGGCCGGTTTATCATACACCTCCGCTGAATCTGTTAAAGAAGGGGAAGAAAGGCGGCGGTGATTCGGATGAACACCTTCGTGCCACGGCTTTAAAACTGGAACAGACACTACAGAATTTTGGAGTTGGAGTACATGTAACAAACGCAAGCTGTGGTCCATCTGTTACAAGATATGAACTTCAACCGGAACAGGGCGTAAAAGTAAGCCGGATTGTTGGACTTGCAGATGATATCAAGTTAAATCTTGCAGTTGCAGATCTGAGAATTGAAGCTCCAATCCCTGGTAAAGCCGCGGTCGGTATCGAAGTTCCGAACAGTGAAAATACAGCGGTTATGCTAGGAGATCTGCTGGAGTCAAAAGAGTTCAAAAACAGTAAATCGCCAATTTCATTTGCAGTTGGTAAAGATATTGCCGGAAAGGTTGTTGTGACTGACATTGCCAAGATGCCGCATCTTCTTGTTGCAGGTGCAACGGGTTCCGGTAAATCTGTCTGCATCAACACTCTGATCATGAGTGTTATTTATAAGGCAGATCCTGATGATGTTAAACTGATCCTTGTCGATCCAAAAGTTGTGGAACTAAGTGTATATAACGGAATTCCACATCTGATGATTCCGGTTGTCACAGATATGAAGAAGGCGGCAGGTGCTTTGAACTGGGCAGTTGCTGAGATGGAAAAGCGTTACAAACATTTTTGCACAGTACAATGTACGTGATTTAAAGGGCTTTAATGAAAAGGTCAAGCATGGGGAAACCGGACCGGAGATTCAGAAAAAGCTTCCTCAGATTGTAATTATCATTGACGAGCTTGCTGATCTTATGATGGTTGCTCCGGGAGAAGTAGAAGGTGCTATCTGTCGTCTGGCACAGTTGGCCAGAGCAGCGGGACTTCATTTGATTCTTGCAACACAGAGACCATCTGTAAATGTTATTACCGGATTGATCAAAGCAAACATGCCTTCCCGAATTGCTTTTCTGTATCATCAGGCGTCGATTCAAGGACAATTATCGACATGAATGGTGCCGAAAAGCTCCTGGGAAAGGGAGACATGCTCTTTTATCCATCCGGATATCCAAAACCTGTCAGGGTGCAGGGCTCCTTCGTTTCGGACGAAGAAGTTCAAAAAGTTGTTGATTATTTGATTGACAAGAACGGAAATACCTCGTACAGTAATGAACTAGAAGAACAGATTTCAAGCAGCGCAGATCTTCCGGGTCAGGGAATGCTTCCGGGACAGCAGGACAGCGAGAACAGCAGGGATGTCTATTTTGCAGATGCAGGGAATCTGATCATCGACAAGGAAAAAGCATCGATTGGTATGCTTCAGAGGATGTTCAAGATTGGTTTCAACCGTGCTGCCAGAATTATGGATCAGCTATGTGAAGCCGGTGTTGTAGGTCCGGAGGAAGGAACAAAACCAAGAAAAGTGCTTATGACAAAAGAAGAATTTGCAGAATATATGCAGAATCAGACTTCGTAAAATCTAAAAACACCAAAAGTGATACAAAGGAGAGGGAAAGATGAAAACAGATATTCAGATTGCACAGGAAGCAGAAATGAAACACATTAAAGAGGTAGCGGTACAGGCCGGTATTTCAGAAGATGAACTTGAATTTTATGGAAAATATAAGGCAAAACTTTCCGATGAACTCTGGAACAGAATCAAAGATAACGAGGATGGAAAGCTTGTACTTGTAACAGCAATCAATCCTACTCCGGCCGGAGAGGGTAAGACTACAACATCTGTAGGTCTCGGACAGGCATTTGCAAAACTTGGGAAAAAAAGCAATGATCGCACTTCGTGAGCCATCTCTCGGACCATGTTTCGGAATCAAAGGTGGAGCAGCCGGTGGCGGATATGCCCAGGTCGTTCCTATGGAAGATCTGAACCTGCATTTTACAGGAGATTTTCATGCGATCACTTCAGCAAACAACCTTCTTGCAGCAATGCTCGACAATCATATCCAGCAGGGAAATACACTTGGTATTGATCCAAGACAGGTTGTATGGAAACGTTGTGTCGATATGAATGATCGTGTTCTCAGAAATATTGTTGTCGGACTTGGACGCAAAACAGACGGTATGGTCCGTGAAGATCATTTTGTCATTACAGTGGCATCTGAGATCATGGCGATTCTCTGTCTTGCAGATGATCTTGCTGATCTTAAGCGCAGACTTGGAAGAATCATTGTTGCTTACAATTTCAAGGGAGAACCTGTTACAGCAGATGATCTTCAGGCAACAGGTGCTATGGCCGCACTTCTGAAAGATGCGATCAAGCCAAACCTGATCCAGACACTTGAGCATACACCGGCATTAGTACATGGCGGTCCATTTGCAAACATTGCACATGGCTGCAATAGTGTACGTGCAACAAAGATGGCTCTGAAGTTAAGTGACATCACTGTCACAGAAGCCGGATTTGGTGCAGATCTTGGCGCTGAGAAATTCTTTGATATCAAATGCCGTATGGCAGGTCTGAAACCAGACGCAGTAGTTTTAGTTGCAACAGTACGTGCATTAAAGTATAACGGTGGCGTTGCGAAGTCTGACCTTGCAGAAGAGAACCTGGATGCCCTTGCAAAAGGTATTGTAAATCTTGAGAAACATATTGAAAATATTCAGAAATACGGTGTACCGGTAATCGTTACACTGAATTCATTTGTAACAGATACGGATGCTGAAAATGCATTTATTGAAAAATTCTGTCGTGAACGCGGATGCGAGTTTGCCCTCTCAGAAGTGTGGGAGAAAGGCGGAGATGGCGGTGTAGATCTTGCGCAGAAGGTTCTTGAGACACTTGAGACAAAAGAAAGTGATTTCCATACGCTTTATAATGATGAGCTTTCTCTGAAAGACAAGATCCGTACAATCGCACAGGAGATTTACGGCGCACATGATGTTGTATATGAACCTGCAGCTGAGAAACAGCTCGCCAAGATTGAATCTATGGGATTTGGTTCTTTCCCGATCTGTATGGCAAAGAATCAGTATTCTCTTTCAGATGACGCTACAAAGCTTGGAAGACCTGAAAACTTTGATATTCATATCCGCGAGGTATATGTAAGTGCAGGAGCCGGTTTTGTTGTCGCACTGACGGGCGCTGTTATGACAATGCCTGGACTTCCAAAAGTTCCTGCTGCAAACGGAATCGACGTTACAGATGACGGAAAGATCACCGGACTTTTCTAAAGTTTTTATGATTGGCTGCCGGTCATAATATTTTTTGACCGGCAATGCCAATTGTTTTCGTGGAGTTAGATAATTAATTAAGGAGATACACATGGCACAGTTGATAGATGGTAAATTAATCTCTCAGCAGATTAAAGATGAGTTGAAAGAAGAAGTAGCACAGTTTAAGGCAGAAGGCATTGATATTTGCCTTGCTGTTATTCAGGTGGGAAGTGATCCGGCTTCTTCTGTATATGTCAGAAACAAGAAAAAGGCATGCGCCTATATCGGGGTAGAATCCAGATCATATGAACTTCCGGAAGAGACTTCGGAAGAAGAACTGATCAAGTTAGTAGAAGAGTTAAATGCAGATGAAAGCGTAAACGGAATTCTTGTACAGCTTCCGGTACCGGATCATATTGATGAAGATAAGATCATCCGTACGATTTCACCGGATAAGGATGTAGATGGATTCCATCCTGTAAGTGTTGGAAGACTCTGGATCGGAGAAAAAGGATTTTTATCCTGTACTCCGGCCGGAATCATTCAGCTTTTGAAAAGATCCAATATTTCGATTGAAGGAAAAGAATGTGTGATCATTGGACGAAGCAATATCGTCGGTAAACCAATGGCAGCCCTTTTGCTTCGTGAAAATGGAACTGTAACCGTTGCACATTCCCGAACAAAAGATCTTAAAGAAGTAGCAAAACGAGCAGATATCCTGATTGTTGCAATTGGAAAAGAGCGTTTTATCACATCTGAATATATCAAAGAGGGAGCTGTTGTCATCGATGTAGGAATGCATCGTGATGAAGCGAACCATCTTTGCGGAGATGTTGATTTTGCGGATGTTGAACCTCATTCTTCTGCAATCACGCCGGTACCGGGTGGTGTTGGTCCAATGACAATTGCGATGCTGATGAATAATTGTGTTGAAACAGTTCGTAAGTAGGAGGAACTTGTAAATGAGGTGTACACATTGCGGAGCAAATATACCAGACGATCAGTTGATTTGTCCCGTATGCGGTGCTGAAGTACAGATTGTACCAGATTATAACCCTCTGGAAGACGTACTCGCACGCGAAGTGAAAGGCTCAGTAGCCGGAGCTACACGTCAGATCCAGGCAGATGTAGTCCGAAGACAGAATGTGAGCCAAAACCAACAGAACAGAAATCGGCAAAATCAACGATCGAATCCTAATTCCACACGCGTCTTAAGCCAGGCGGAACTGGATAAAGTAAGAGAAGAGCGAAGAGAGCAGCTACGGCGCCAGAGAGCGCAAAGACAACGTCAGAAAACAGATGCAAAGCGTTATCAGGATGCCCGTCAGTCAACAGAGAATCTGCGCCGGACATCTACTGAAAGCAGACGCCTGCAGCAGATCCAAAAAACAAGAAGCTGCCAGCAAAAAACGCCCAAAAATTACTTACGGCTTTTTTTCCTGCTCATTCTTCTGGTTGGTGTCGGAATTTATATCGGATATCAGAATTCCTATACAGGCATGATCGAAAAAAGGGAATGCCGCACTGCAGAACAGTAACTATACTTCTGCAGAGAATTATTTTAACAGAGCAATTATAAAGGATAAATCAAAGGCAGAGGCTTATACCGGACTTGCTAATATCTATGTTGCCCAGGATGATCTGGACAGTGCAGAGAGCGTCTATCTCAACGCACTGGAGACACAACCGTCGAATGTAAATCTCTATAAAGCTGCAGTAAAATTCTATGAGAAAACAGAACAGCCGAATAAGATTTCTGATCTCCTGCAGGATTGTGAAGATAAGAATGTATTATCCGCTATGAATGATTATGTTTCATCTGCTCCTGAATTCAGTTTGAAAGAAGGAACCTATGATGAAGTACAGCAGGTAACATTAACATCTGCTACAGGCGGAACGATTTATTATACAACAGATGGTTCTGATCCGACGGAGTCAAGTACAGAATACAAAGAAGCTGTTCTGCTCCAGTCCGAAGGTGACACAGAGATCCGTGCAATTGCTGTTAATAAAAAGGGAATACCAAGTACTGTTTCCAGTGCGAAATATTCCATTGAATTTCCACTTGTAGACGCTCCGGCAGTTTCTCCATCAACCGGACAATATAGTACAGCCACTCAGATCACGATTACGGTACCGGATGGATATACGGCATACTACACGATGGACGGTTCAACTCCAACCGCATCCTCTGAGAAATATACTGACCCGATTGATATGCCAGAAAATTCACAAACAACTTTTTCAGCAATTCTCGTGAACGATAAAAATGGAAAAGCAACGGAAGCAACAACACGAAACTATATTACTACATATTAAGTAAACTGTGTAAAGTAACTAGAAAGCAACCTTGATTTTGGAAAATGTTATGTAAATTTTCCAAAATAGGGTTGCGTTTTTTTAGTATACAGAGTTATAATAATATCTGTTGAAAAAAATAACAATACTACATGAAAAAAGGAGAGATTTGTTATGAGTAGATTTTGCTTACCAAGAGACATTTATCATGGAAAAGGATGTCTGGAAGAACTGAAGAACCTGAAAGGAAAGAAAGCCATTCTTGTAGTTGGTGGCGGTTCTATGAAACGTCAGGGATTCCTGGATAAAGCAGTTAATTATCTGAAAGAAGGCGGAATGGAAGTTCAGCTGTTTGAAGGTGTTGAGCCAGATCCGTCAGTTGAGACTGTTATGAAAGGTGCAGAAGCAATGCGTGCTTTCGAGCCGGATTGGATCGTTGCTATGGGTGGTGGATCACCAATCGATGCAGCGAAAGCTATGTGGGCATTCTATGAGTACCCGGAGATCTCCTTTGAAGACCTGATCACACCATTCAGCTTCCCGGAACTGAGACAGAAAGCTAAATTTGCAGCAATTCCTACAACTTCAGGAACAGCTACAGAGGTTACAGCATTCTCAGTTATCACAAACTATCAGACTGGTGTGAAATATCCACTGGCTGACTTCAACATCACACCAGATGTTGCAATCGTTGATCCTGACCTTGTTGCAGGACTCCCGGTTAAACAGGTTGCATATACAGGTATGGATGCTCTTACACATGCAATTGAAGCATATGTATCCACACTGAACGGACCTTTCACAGATCCACTTGCACTGCAGGCAATTGAGATGGTTCTTGATTATCTGCCAGGATCTTACAAATGTGATATGGTAGCAAGAGAGCAGATGCATTATGCACAGTGTCTTGCAGGAATGGCATTCTCTAATGCATTACTTGGTATCGTTCATTCAATGGCTCATAAAACAGGTGCTGCATTCTCTACAGGACATATTCCGCACGGATGTGCTAACGCAATTTACCTTCCATACGTTATCAAATACAACGCCAAAGACGCTGTAGCTGCAAAACGTTATGCTGAAATCGCACGCAGAATGGGACTTGCCGGAACATCTGAGCAGGCTCTGATCAACAGCCTTGTTGAGAAGATTGATGAGTTCAATGTAAGACTGAACATTCCTAAGACTCTGAAAGACTTCGGAATCAATGAAGAAGAATTCAAAGAAAAAGTTGACAAGATTGCAGAACTGGCTGTAGGAGATGCCTGTACAGGATCCAACCCACGTGCAATCGATCCGGCTGCTATGGCTAAACTTCTCACATGTACATACTACGGAACAGAAGTTGATTTCTAAAATCAAAAATTAATAAAGGTTTCAGTGTTCTTATAAAATAAGATAACGCTGTAAACTTGTCTTAAACAATACGGGTAGATGCATGAAATTGTGTGTCTGCCCGTATGTTTTACTTGAATTCATAGCTGAAGTGTCGTATTATTAACAAAGAGCGAGTTGTTATTGTTTACACAATGTTTGAAGACAATAACGTCGATTTATTTACAAGGAGGAGAAACATGTATAAGATATTAAAAGCTGAAAAACTGGCTGATAAGATTTATCTGATGAATGTTCATGCACCACGTGTAGCAAGTCACTGTCAGCCTGGTCAGTTTGTCATCGTTAAAATGGACGAGAAAGGCGAACGTATTCCGCTGACAATCTGTGATTATGACAGAGAAGCAGGAACAATCACAATCGTTTTCCAGGAAGTTGGAGCTTCTACAACGAAAATGGGGGAACTTAAAGCAGGAGACAGTTTCCGTGACTTCACGGGTCCACTCGGATGCGCTTCTGAGTTTGTTCACGAAGACCTTGAGTCCCTTAAGAATAAGAAGATGCTGTTTGTAGCCGGTGGAGTTGGGGCTGCTCCGGTTTACCCACAGGTAAAATGGTTGAAAGCACACGGAATCGATGCTGATGTTATCGTTGGTGCTAAGACAAAAGATATGCTGATCCTTGAAGATCAGATGGAAGCTGTTGCAGGTAATTACTACCCATGTACAGATGACGGTTCCTACGGACATGCCGGAATGGTTACAACTATGGTAGAAGAACTTGTAAACAACGGAAATAAATACGATGTCTGCGTTGCGATCGGACCGATGATCATGATGAAATTCGTCTGTCTCTTAACAAAAAAAGCTTGAGATTCCGACAATCGTCAGCATGAACCCGATCATGGTAGACGGAACAGGTATGTGTGGTGCCTGCCGTCTTCAGGTTGGAGATGAGATTAAATTTGCATGCGTTGACGGACCAGAGTTCGACGGACACCTTGTTGACTTTGATCAGGCAATGAAGAGAAGCCAGATGTACAAATCTGAAGAAGGACGCGCAATGCTGAAGCTTCAGGAAGGCGATACACATCACGGCGGATGCGGACATTGTGGAGGTGACGAATAATGGCTGATATGATGAAAAAATGTACCTGTAAGAGAGCAGGATCCAAAAGTACGTGCAACAAACTTTGAAGAAGTTTGTCTCGGTTATAACAAAGAAGAAGCAATGGAAGAGGCTACAAGATGCCTTAACTGTAAGAATGCAAAATGTATCCAGGGTTGTCCTGTATCCATCAACATTCCGGCATTTATCCATCAGGTAAAAGAAGGAAACATTGAAGAAGCTTACAAGATCATTGGTAAATCCAGTGCACTTCCGGCTATCTGTGGACGTGTTTGCCCGCAGGAATCCCAGTGTGAGGGAAAATGTATCCGTGGAATCAAAGGTGAGCCTGTTTCTATCGGAAAACTGGAGCGTTTCGTTGCTGACTATGCACTTGAGAACGATATCAAACCAGAAGGTGCTGAGACTATGAACGGTCACAAAGTAGCCGTTATCGGTTCTGGTCCGTCCGGACTTACATGTGCCGGAGACCTTGCAAAACTCGGATACGATGTAACAGTATTCGAAGCATTACATGAGCTCGGTGGAGTACTTGTATATGGTATTCCTGAGTTCCGTCTTCCAAAACAGAAAGTCGTTGCAAAAGAGATCGAGAAAGTAAAAGAGCTCGGTGTTAAATTCGAGACAAACGTTGTTATCGGTAAATCCACAACAATCGATCAGCTGATGGAAGAAGAAGGATTCGAGGCAGTATTCATCGGATCCGGTGCCGGACTTCCAATGTTCATGGGAATTCCGGGAGAGAATGCAAACGAAGTATTCTCCGCAAATGAATACCTGACAAGAAGTAACCTGATGAAAGCTTTCCGTGATGATTACGATACACCGATCGCTGCCGGTAAGAAAGTAGCTGTTGTTGGTGGTGGTAACGTAGCTATGGATGCTGCAAGAACAGCTCTTCGTCTCGGCGCAGAAGTTCATGTAGTATACAGAAGAAGTGAAGCAGAGCTTCCGGCAAGAGCTGAAGAAGTTCATCATGCAAAAGAAGAAGGAATCATCTTCGATCTTCTCACTAATCCTAAGAAGATCAACGTTGACGAGAACGGTAATATCACAAGCATGACAGTGATCAAGATGGAACTTGGCGAACCAGATGCATCCGGAAGAAGACGTCCGGTTGAGATTGAGGGCTCTGAGTACGACATCGAAGTTGATACAGTTATCATGTCTCTTGGTACATCACCAAACCCGCTGATCTCTTCTACAACAAAAGGTCTGGAGACAAACCGCAGAAAATGTATCGTTGCTGAGGAAGAGAATGGACAGACATCTAAAGAAGGTGTATTCGCCGGAGGAGATGCTGTTACAGGAGCTGCTACAGTTATCCTTGCTATGGGAGCTGGTAAAGCAGGTGCCAAAGGTATCGATGAATATCTGAGAAATAAATAATAGAAGGAAGATTGCACATAGGAGCATAAGCATAAGCTTCTTTGAGAAAATCGGAATTTGAAAACAGAATATCCTGACAGGATGCAGCAAAAATCTGTGCTTGTCAGGATACTTTTTAATATATTCAAAAATGAATTTGTCGTGTTATAATTTGAGGCAGACACGGGAAAAGCTTTTTGTGACGTACAGCAATTTTGCTCCAAATTAGATGACAACCTGTTCAAAGATATGGTAAAATAATAAACCAAATGTTTGCAAATCTCCATAGAGTTCTATTAAAAAGAGAACCCTATGGAAATTTGTCATACATTTCAATAAACCTAAGAAGCAAAAATCTATTTTGGGGGAAATATAAAACATATGACGAATTATAACAGCAATGACAATCGATTTGATGGAAGATGCTTCCTTGAAGATGTTGAGATAAAGTTACAAAAACGACTGGAAGAAATAGGGCAGTCTCTCTCTGATGGACAGAAAGAGATTGATAACATGCAGGAATATTACTGGGAAAATTATACGGAGATGGATGAGTATGGTTACGAAGATTACGATAATCAGCAGGCACTCCTGCATCAGGTCAACGCTAATAATGAGAAGCTGCAATTAAAACATAGATTTGAGAAAATGTTAGATGCACCTTTTTTCGGACGTGTCGATTTTATGTATGATGGAGATGACGAACCAGAACCGTTTTATATTGGAATCGGAAATTTTGCTGAAAAGAACGGTATGCAGCCGCTGATCTACGACTGGAGAGCTCCGGTCAGCAGTTTGTTTTATGATTATGATAAAGGCCCTGCAAGCTATGAGGCTCCTGCCGGAAGACTGGATGGAGAGATTCTTTCAAAATGGCAGTTTAAGATTCAGAATGGAGAACTTGTCTATGCCTTTGAAAGTGATACAAAGATCGATGATGATATTCTGAAAAAAGAACTTGGAACAAACAGTGATGTAAAATTAAAAAAATATCGTCCGCACGATCCAGAAAGAACAGAATGCAATTATCCGAAATACGAAAGATCGAATCCTTGTAATCCAGGGAGCTGCCGGAAGTGGAAAAACTTCGATTGCTTTACACCGAATTGCATATCTTTTATATCATGAACGCGACACTCTGAAATCATCCAACATACTGATTCTTTCACCGAACAGCGTATTTGCAGATTATATCTCACATATTCTTCCAGAATTAGGAGAAGAGAATATCCGTGAGATGAGTTTTGATCTCTACGCCTACAAAGAGCTTCGAAAAGGTGTCGCAGCAGACTGTGAGGATCGTTATGATCAGTTGGAACGTCGGATGAAGTTTCCGGATGAATCAGCTCAGAATCGTTTTGACTGGAAACAATCCAAAGATTTTATTGGTGAAATAGAAGGTTTCCTTGCGATTCTGGAAGATCGTCTGATGGAATTCAAAGAAATTGAGTTCCGTGGAATGACATTGACAGAAGAAGACTTGATCCAATTGTTCTATTATAAATTCACAGAGACTCCGTTATTGAAACGTATGGACGCTGTAAAAGACTATTTTATCGATTCCTGGGAAACTCTGAAAGGCAGAAATATTTCAGAGGATGATCAGGAGATGCTTCAGATGAAGTTCGACAAGATGTACACAACGAAAGATATTTACACCATTTATAATTGGATGCTCGATGACTGTGGTTGTGATCTGTTGCCGGAAGTTCCGTACGAAAAACGAAAGCTCCCTTATGAAGATGTATTTCCTATGCTCTATCTGAAATATCGTCTTTCCGGTGGGAACTCAACTCATAAGAACATTAAGCATCTTGTCATTGATGAAATGCAGGACTACACTTATCTGCAATACACCATCCTAGAATCCTGTTTCATTGTAGAATGACTATTCTTGGAGACCGTGCACAGACCCTGGATACAAAGCAACAGGATGTATTGAGATTTCTTCCCAAATTACTTGGACGTGAGATCCGAACGATTGAAATCAAAAAGAGTTACCGGAATACATTAGAAATTGCCCGGTATGCAGAAAAAGTCAGTGGAGTATCTGATCTTGAGTTACTGGACCGCCATGGAAAAGAAGTCGTAGAAAAGACATTTAACACAGATACGGAATTGCTTGATGAACTTGTCTGTCATTTAAAATGTCCGGGAGACTTTGAAACTGCTGCCCTGATCACAACAACAGAAGAAGAAGCTTTTTGACTTAAGCCGTCTCCTGAAACTGCGTGGTATCAACGTATCCTATGTGGATCGTAACAGTTCCGCATTTAAGAAAGGACTTACAGTAACAACATTTT
>ENA-OQES01000215-OQES01000215.1-human-gut-metagenome-genome-assembly--contig:-NODE-215-length-25080-cov-3.154210_pt1 | contig 25080 bp, 32 predicted proteins | sample MGYA00242798_ERZ504641 | MGnify/ENA primary metagenome ERZ504641 (study PRJEB26092, sample SAMD00036327) | human gut metagenome | host: Homo sapiens | study: EMG produced TPA metagenomics assembly of...
TTTTACCCTCATTCGGTTGCCGTAGCCCGCACGCCGCCCTCATTCGGATAAAATCTCCCACAAACTGGGACTCGCAGCTCACGAAAAGCCTTTTTCAGACACGCTCTGGCAGTCGATAGGCCATGGCGGAGAACATGGCAGCGGAAAACATGGAGATGGAAATCGGGGTAAGACGGAAAGGATAGGAAAAATGAGTGAGTATGTAAACGTGGTTGAGATTTTCGGAGAAAATGTATTTAACGATGCGGTCATGCAAGGCCCGCCTGCCTAAAAAAGTGTACAAAGAACTGAAAACAGACGATGGAAGAGGGGAAAAGAACTGACGTTGGAGATTGCTGATGTGGTCGCTCATGAGATGAAAGAATGGGCGATTGAAAAAGGCGCTACCCATTACAGTCACTGGTTCCAGCCTCTGACGGGTGTAACTGCAGAAAAGCACGATGCATTTATCACAGCACCGAAAGCAGACGGAAAGGTACTGATGAGCTTTTCAGGAAAAGAGCTGATCAAGGGTGAACCGGATGCATCTTCTTTCCCGTCCGGTGGTCTGCGTGCGACTTTTGAGGCAAGAGGATATACAGCATGGGATTGTACTTCACCGGCGTTTGTGCGCCAGGATGCTGCAGGTGCAACCCTCTGCATCCCAACAGCATTCTGTTCATATACAGGAGAAGCACTGGATCAGAAAACTCCACTGCTTCGCTCCATGGAGGCCATCAACAAAGAAGCCCTTCGTCTGATCCGATTGTTTGGCAATACTACTTCCAAAAAAGTGACTCCATCTGTTGGTGCGGAACAGGAGTATTTCCTGGTAGATGCGGCAAAATTTATGAAGAGAAAAGATCTGATTTATACCGGAAGAACACTGTTCGGCGCGATGCCTCCAAAAGGTCAGGAGCTGGATGATCATTACTTCGGAACCATCCGTCAGAAGATCGCCGGTTACATGAAAGATGTCAACGAAGAACTGTGGAAACTGGGTGTATCTTCAAAGACCCAGCACAATGAAGTTGCGCCGGCACAGCACGAACTTGCTCCGATCTACGCACCGGCAAACATCGCCGTAGACCACAACCAGATCATCATGCAGACTCTGAAACGTGTGGCAAGAAGACACGGTCTCAAATGCATCCTTCATGAAAAACCATTTGCAGGTGTTAACGGATCCGGAAAACACGACAACTGGTCTCTGGTTACCGATGATGGTATCAATCTGTTAGAGCCGGGAAAAACACCGCATGAGAACGTACAGTTCCTTCTGGTACTGAGCTGTATCCTGAAAGCTGTAGACCGTCATGCAGATCTGTTGCGCGAATCCGCATCCGATGTCGGTAACGATCACCGTCTGGGCGCAAACGAGGCTCCGCCGGCTATCATCTCCATCTATCTGGGCGAACAGCTGGAAGATGTGGTGGAACAGCTGGTAAGCACCGGTACTGCAGATCACAGCTTAAAAGGCGGCCGTCTGATGACCGGTGTGCGTACCCTGCCGGATCTGGCAAAAGATGCTACCGACAGAAACCGCACCTCACCATTTGCTTTCACCGGAAACAAATTTGAGTTCCGTATGGTAGGTTCCCAGGATTCTGTGGCAGCACCGAATATCGTTTTGAATACCATCGTGGCAGAAGCTTTCCAGGAAGCCTGCGAGATTCTGGAAAATGCGGAAGATTTCGATGTGGCAGTTCATGATCTGATCAAGACAAACTGCGCAGAACATCAGAGAATCATCTTCAACGGAAACGGATACTCCGATGCATGGGTAGAAGAAGCAAAACGCCGTGGTCTGCCAAACATCCGCTCCATGGTAGATGCCATTCCAGCGCTGACCACAGAGAAATCCATCGCCATGTTCGAACACTTCCATGTATTTACAAAGACAGAACTGGAGTCCCGTACCGAAGTCAAATACGAGACTTACGCAAAAGAAATCAACGTGGAAGCAAGAGCCATGATCGACATTGCCGCAAAACAGATCATCCCTGCCGTGATCAAATATGCAAAGCATCTGGCTGACGCCATTATCTCCATCCAGACCATCCCGGGTATGGACGTGAGCGTGGAGACCGAACTTCTGAAAGAAACCACAAAACTCCTGAGAGAAAGCCAGACAGCCCTCAAGACCCTCCAGGAAAAAACGGAAGCCGCAGCCCTGATCGAAAACAATGAGCGCCAGGCAAGATACTACCACGATGAAGTAAACACCGCCATGGAAGCTCTGCGCAAACCAATCGACCAGCTGGAAATGATCGTAGACAAAGAAATGTGGCCAATGCCATCCTACGGCGACCTGATGTTCGAAGTCTAAACTAAAAAATCAAACCAATTATATAAAAATAAATGCCCGCAAGTGGAAAAATCCCCTTCCACTTACGGGCATTCTTACGTACAGATATAAAAATCTGTCAGTGTATGAAAATGGCAACACTATGAGGATATGAAGCAACCAATCTGCAATATGCAAATTAATCGCCTATTTAAACTTATAGTGTTATGGGTAAAAAACGTGTAACATACGACAACGCCATCCCTCCCAGTTGTCAATACCCAGCCGGAAGAAAGGGAGTCTCCAGGGGCAGAGGACACTTTGTGGGCGGTTAGGGCAAGCTTTGAAATCCGACGCTTACGCAGGCTTTCGCGAGGGTCAGCTGACCCTCGTGAACTATAGCCGAAGTTAGCGGCTAGTTCAAAGTTGCCCTGCCCACGTCCTCCGCCCCTGGAGACTCCCTTTCTTCCGGCGTCCGCATTACAACTCTCTTCCCCCATAAAAAGGAGGGTGCCAGCTACCTCCTTCCAAAGGTACCTGGCACAATTATGAAAAAGTGTTATCAAAAGTAATTCGCTTGTATCTTTCTTTTGATTTGTTATAATGTATTATATGCAACAGAAATGAAAAATAATGATGCAAAAGTGAATGTATTTTGAAAGAAAAATGAACAAATTGTGAATAAAGGAGAAAAAATAACGATGGATGTACGAACATATCTGGAACAACAGCAAGTTCATCCCCAATTGATCCGCGCAGTAGAAGAATTCAGAAATCAGTACCCGGTAGAAGAAAAAGTAAAATACCGGGTAAGCGATCCTATGATGCCTTTCTACGGAACCGAGATTCTGGAGATGGGAATTGCCGCATTGCTGCAGAAAGAAAACCTGTTACTTTCCGGTTCCAAAGCCACCGGAAAAAATGTTCTGGCGGAAAATCTGGCATGGATCTTCCAAAGACCCACTTATAACATTTCCTTCCATGTCAACACAGGAAGCGGTGATTTGATAGGAACGGATACCTTTGAAGATAATCAGGTCAAACTGCGAAAAGGAAGCATCTATCAATGTGCGGAATACGGTGGATTTGGCATACTGGATGAAATTAATATGGCCAAAAACGATGCGGTATCTGTGCTGCATGCAACTCTGGACTATCGAAGAAGTATCGATGTGCCGGGATATGACAAGATTGAGCTGCATCCCGCGGCACGTTTTATCGGAACGATGAACTACGGCTACGCGGGGACCAAGGAACTGAACGAAGCGCTGGTATCCCGTTTTCTGGTGATTCAGATGCCGGACCAGAACGAAGAAACCCTGGAAAAAAGTATTTACCACTTCATTCCCGGGAGGGAAAACCGGAAGCCATCGAACAGTTTATCGGACTTTTTCTGGATCTGCAAAAAAGGCGGAGAACGGAGAAATATCCACAAAAGCTCTGGATCTTCGAGGAATCCTTGCTTCGTTGCGGGCGATCCGCCAAGGACTGAAACCGTCTCTGGCTGTGAGGATGGGTGTGATCAATAAGTGTTTTGACGGATTTGAAAAAGAGATTGTAGAAGATGTGGTCATGACCAGAATTCCGGAAGAATGGACCGCAGCGCAGGTGTTTTAGATGAACAGAGGGGAACTGGAAGAAAGACAGTTAGAGATTGCAAACAGGATGAAAAACATCATCTGGACCGTGTGCGGCGATTACACGCTTTGAGGCGAAGCCGGATGTGGAAGCCTTTTTGAAATCAAAATATATTGCCCTGTACGACGGGATCAAACAGGGAGCCTTTGCAAATATTTTGAAAAAAGAAAAGCTCAGTATGTATCTGGTAAAAAAAGTCTATCTGGGTGCCCGTGAGGATGCGCTGGTGGCAATCGCGCAGCTGTGTATGGAAAAAGCGGTGGGAGACCGGATCGCCCGGGAGCGAAAAGGTGTCTCTTCGATTCAGAAGAAAGCATATGAATATGTGCTGGATCACGAGATGGATACGATGGTGAAATCAGAGTTCGGGCGGCTGCAGCTGGTGATGATGCGGCAGGTACTGACCGGGGAAAGGCGGTGTGAAGAGAAGATCCGGAAACAGCTGGACCGAATCGAACCGCTGGAGAAGGTAGCTGATACGATGGAAGTGATCCGCACGATCGACGACTGCTATAATGCCTGGGTAGATCCTGGATTCGAACAGATACACGGTGATCTGTCCAAAGTGCTTGCTGTCACAGTGGAAGAACTGATGGAATACAGCTGGCAGGATTTTCTGACAGAAGATATGTATGAAGAAAACTTTGAAGCCTACCTGGAACAGATGAGCCAGCAGATGACTGCCACAGGACAGAATCACGCAGAAGAAAAAAAAGACGAGAAAGAAAGTTCCAAGAAGAGAAAGATCGTCCGGGTATCAGAAGAAGATTTGAAAAAAGTATATACGTATATTGAATTGAATTTCGGGAAAACCTATCTGTCGCCGCTGGAAGAAAAAAGATTAATTTTCAGTTATGCCGCGGTATCCATGCAGACTGTGGACTGTATTTTACGGATGGAATTCTGGCCAATCCGGTGAAGCAAAAATTATCAGCTGGAGTATGCGAAAAAAACAACAGGGCAAAAAATAAATACGCTTATTATGACAATCACCGGACGGTAAAACAGAATATTGTGATTCTTTCCGGAATTCTGTAAAAAAGCTATGGCCATGCGACAGGAAGAGATAACAATCCTTTCCGACAGGGGAAAGATCTGCCCGGAAAGACTCTGGAAGATTTGGGAGGAGCCGGGATGCAAAACTGTTTTCCCAGATCTGTCCGGCAGACGGAAGCACCTTTGTGGTGGATGTTTTGATCGATGCCAGCGGTTCCCAGAGGGTGCGGCAGGAACAGGTGGCACTGCAGGCATATATCATCATGCAGGCTTTGAGCAGCGTGCATATCCCGCATCGTGTGATGAGCTTTTGTACCTTCTGGGATCATACGATCCTGCAGCGATACCGGGAATATGATGAAGATGCATCGGCAAATGAAAAGATTTTTAATTTTACCACATCTTCCAATAACCGGGATGGACTGGCCATCCGGGCAGCTTCTCTGGGGCTCCTTGAACGGGAAGAGGAGCGTAAGATTATGATCATTCTCAGTGACGGAAGACCTTACGATGTGATTTTAAACCGCCCGAATGGGAGAAATCCCCAGCCGTATCAGGGAAAATATGCGGTGCGGGATACCGGAACAGAGGTACGACGGTTAAGAAATCTCGGAGTGTCTGTACTGGGCGTGTTCGCGGGAGAAGAGAAGGATCTGGAGGCAGAAAAAAAGATCTTTGGCCGGGACTTTGCCTATATTCGTGATATTTCCAGATTTTCCCGCATCGTTGGTAGCTATTTGAACAAACAAATAGAAGAAAATTGTTAATATTTCTCATTGAATCCGACAGGGAATTTTGTTATAGTAAGGTAGTATGACTCTAGGCTGTTGGAGTTTTAGTAGCAGTTTGGAGACTGAATATGAATCCTCTTCGTTCGGAGGATGAGACAAGGGAGAAAAGAAAATGGATAAGAAGAACGAAAGCTTTAAGCCTTATATCAGTGCGGACAAAGTTCTTCCGGAATTTACCGTGACATCGATTCTGATGGGTATTATTCTGGCAGTGGTATTCGGCGCAGCAAACGCATACCTCGGGATTAAAAGTCGGTATGACTGTATCTGCTTCCATTCCGGCAGCAGTTATTTCCCTGGGTGTGATTCGTGTGATCATGAAAAAGAACTCCATTCTGGAGAGCAACATGGTCCAGACTATCGGTTCAGCCGGTGAGTCATTAGCGGCAGGTGCAATCTTCACCATGCCGGCTTTATTCCTGTGGGCAGAGGAAGGAAAAATTGCTATGCCCGGTTACCTGGAGATTACCCTGATCGCCCTGTTTGGTGGTATCCTGGGTGTTCTGTTTATGATCCCGCTGAGAAAAGCACTGATCGTAGAAGAACACGGAATCCTGCCGTATCCGGAAGGAATGGCATGTGCAGAAGTTCTGCTGGCAGGTGAAGAGGGAGGTTCTAACGCTTCTACCGTATTTGCAGGTATGGGACTTGGTGCTGCATTCAAATTTATCGTAGACGGACTGAAAATTGTTCCGTCCGATATTGCAACTCCGAATATCAAAGGATATGCAGGCCAGATCGGTGTGGAGATCTACCCGGCACTGATCGGTGTTGGTTACATCTGTGGACCATCCATTTCCTCCTATATGTTTGCCGGCGGTATCATTGCATGGCTGGTTCTGATTCCGGCAGTTGTTTTCTTCGGCGGAAGCATTGATTTTGCCACACTTGGTAACACCGGTCTGGCAGGTCAGACTATCGCAGAAGTTTACGAAGCAAACGGAGCAAGTGCTATCTGGTCTAACGTTATCAAATACGTGGGTGCCGGTGCGATCGCTACCGGTGGTGTGATCAGCCTTCTGAAATCTCTGCCACTGATCATAAAAACATTTGCCGGAGCAATGAAGAGTCTGAAAAATACATCCGGCGGAACAAATGTCCGTACTGACCGTGACATGAAGATGCCGGTTGTTCTCGGAATTATTCTGATCGTGATCATCCTGATCTGGCTGGTACCATCTGTACCGGTAAGCCTTCTGGGTGCATTCCTGATCGCAATCTTTGGCTTCTTCTTCGCAACCGTATCTTCCAGAATGGTTGGTCTGATCGGAAGTTCCAACAACCCGGTTTCCGGTATGGCAATCGCAACTCTGCTGATTTCCACATTTGTACTGAAAGCTACCGGTAACACCGGTATGGCAGGTATGACCGGTGCAATCGCAATCGGTTCTATCATCTGTGTCATCGCAGCGATCGCAGGTGATACTTCTCAGGACTTAAATGACCGGATTTATCGTGGGTGCTACTCCTGCAAAACAGCAGGTAGGTGAGCTGATCGGTGTTGTTGCTTCCGGTTTCGCGATCGCAGGTGTTATGTCTCTGTTAAACAAAGCATGGGGCTTTGGTTCCGCAGAGATCCCTGCACCACAGGCTACTCTGATGAAAATGATCGTGGAAGGTATCATGGATGCAAAACTTCCGTGGGTACTGGTATTCATGGGTGTATTCCTGGCTCTTGCTCTGGAAGTACTTCGTGTACCGGTTATGCCGTTTGCCATCGGTCTGTATCTGCCGATCTACCTGTCCTGCGGTATTATGGTAGGTGGTGTAGTTCGTCTGTTCCTGGATAAGAAGAAAGAAGCAGAAGCAAAGAAGAAAGAAATGATCAGCAACGGTACGCTGTACTGTGCCGGTATGATCGCCGGCGAAGGTCTGGTTGGTATCCTGATGGCAGTTCTTGCTATCATTAAAGTGGGTGACAACAGTATCGCTGCTATTATCGGTGGTCTGTTTAATTTGTCCGGTGCTGCAGGAAACATCGTCGGACTGATCGTGCTGGCGCTGATGATCCTGAGTCTGCTGAAATTCTCTGTATGGAGTAAGACAAAAAGTAAATAATGCGAGATAAAAGAAATTATCTGGATTTTGTTCCTGTAAAGAATCCACAGCTTCCCTGGCAGGAGGATGAAGGAGGCATCGTCACGGTGGAGGTCACTCACCGTGGCATCGCCGCCAAAGTGGCTCAAATCGCTTTCAACCGCCCGAAGGTAAGCCAGATTCACATGGATGCATTCGGAAGTTTTATCTGGAAAGAAATTGACGGAGAACAGAACATCTATGAGATCGGACAGAAAGTGAAAGAACATTTCGGCAAAGAGGCAGAACCTCTTTATGAACGGCTGACAACGTTTTTCCGCATTCTGGCAGAGAACAAATATATCACTTATAAAAAAATTAACTGAAATTGGTTCACTGAATCATTACTATGCAAAATAATGAAAACCTGTATTTCGGGTAGAATAACCGGGAGGACAGAGCTTTCAGACAGCGGGCATAATGTGGTTTAGTGGACCAATTTTGGTTTTTGCAGGATACTTTTTTGAGGTAAAGAAAAGGCGTGGTGAAGAAATGAAGAGTATGATCAAACAAAAACCATGGATCAGAGATTATCTGCTGATTTTTATCGGTACGGCACTTATGTCTATCGCATTGAAATCCGCATTTGATACCAACGGGATCGTAGACGGAGGGTTCAGCGGTATCGCAATTATTGTAAAATCGGTGACGGAACCGCTGATTCCGGGTGGTATTCCGCTGGGAGTGACCAACCTGTTGCTGAATATCCCCGTGTTTTTCCTTGGTATCAAAATTATGGGCTTTGGCTTTATGGCAAAAACCATCTGGGGCACGGTCAGTCTGTCTTTCTGGCTGACTGTGATCCCGGTGATTCCACTGGTGGAGGGGGATATGGTGCTTGCGGTATTGATCGGTGGTGTTATGCAGGGAACCGGTATCGGTCTGGTATTTTTAGGGCGTGGAACCACCGGTGGAACGGATCTGGTGGCATCTCTGATCCAACGGTATGTAAAACACATCTCGATTGCACGGATCATGCAGGTGATTGACGGGATGATAGTGGTGATCGGAGCATTTTGTTTTCGGACCGACCAAAGCAATGTATGCCATTGTGGCAATTTATATCGTGGGAAAAGTAACCGACGGTCTTCAGGAAGGCCTGAATTATGCGAAAGCAGTATATATTATTACGGATCATCAGGAAGAGGTATCGAGAAGAATTCTCGAAGATCTGGACCGTGGGGTGACCGGTGTTCATGCACAGGGTATGTATGCCGGCACAGAACGGCTGATGCTTTTTTTCCGTTGTAGGTAAAAAAGCAGATCGTGCAGCTGAAAGAAGCGGTCGTGGAGGTGGATCCGAAAGCGTTCATGATCGTTACAGATGCCAGGGAGGTTCTGGGAGAAGGATTTTCAGGAATATAAGGTGTGAACAAAATTGTGAAAAATCTGCTCTGATTGTTACTTTTTCCATGTTTTTACTCTTTATTTTTTAGTGTATTTTATATTAGAATATGATTTAAGAGACTTTGCTTATCAGGGGTGGATAGCAGATTCTAAATAAACTATGTACTGAAAGAGGGTATGATTATGATTTCAAATCAGATACTGCAAAACACACTGGATGGTTTGAAAAATATTTCCAGAAGTGATTTCTGTGTGGCCGATACAGAGGGGAAAATCCTGGCATTCACAGCACAGAATCCGGAAATAAGCAGCAGTGATATTTTAGGATTTGCCGCGTCTCCTGCGGACAGTCAGGTAGTACAGGGAAACCAGTTTTTCAAAGTATATGATGAAAATCGGCTGGAATATGTACTGGTTGTCAGCGGGGGTTAGTGAAGATACGTATATGATCGGTCAGATGGCAGCATTTCAGATCCAGAATCTGTTGGTGGCCTACAAAGAGCGCTTTGATAAAGACAATTTTCATCAAAAAGTCTGTTACTGGATAACCCTGCTTCTGGTGGATATTTATAACAGAGCAAAAAAAGCTGCACATTGATGTGGAAACAAAACGTGTGGTGTTTATCCTGGAAACCGGTCAGGGAAAAGATTATACGGCTCTTGAAAATGTACGTGAAGAGTCTTTTCGGCGGTAAAAGTAAAGACTTTATCACAGCAGTAGATGAGAAGAGTATTATCGTGGTGAAGGAAGTAAATCCCGGCGACGGTTATGCAGAGATGCAAAAGATCGCAGAATCGATTCTGCAGGCGGTACGCGAGAAGGATGAACTTGTGCATATTGCATACGGAACCATTGTAAAAGAACTTAAGGAGGTCTCACGTTCTTACAAAGAAGCAAGGATGGCCCTGGATGTCGGAAAGATTTTTCTTTGATGAAAAAGAAATTATTGCCTACAGTTCACTGGGAATCGGCCGGCTGATCTATCAGCTTCCTATTCCGCTGTGCAAGATGTTTATAAAGGAGATCTTCGAGAATAAATCGCCGGATGATTTCGACGAGGAAACCATCACGACCATCAACAAATTCTTTGAGAACAGTCTGAATGTATCTGAGACATCACGTCAGCTGTACATTCACAGAAACACATTGGTATATCGGCTGGATAAGCTCCAGAAGAGCACCGGTCTTGATCTGAGAGTGTTTGAAGATGCAATCACCTTCAAGATTGCTCTTATGGTTGTACGATATATGAAGTATATGGAAACCTTAGACTATTGATTAATAATGTACTATCTGAGTCTTTCCGCACTTGCTTTTGTGGCTGATTTTCCGCAGGTCGCACCCGAATTTCCTCAATGTACGCACTGCGTATGCCTCAGAAATTTTGGCACAACTGACAAAAAATCATCTCACAAAATCAGGCACAGAAAGATTCAGAGAGTACATAATAGAAACAGGAGGAGTATATGATTACGTTGGAAAATGTAAGCAAATCTTACGCCAAGGGCCAACCGGCTTTAAACGACGTATCGCTGCACATTGATAAAGGGGAATTTCGTATTTATAGTAGGAAACAGCGGTTCCGGGAAATCTACGCTGATCAAATTACTGTTGAAGGAACTGGAACCGACTTCCGGAACAATCATTGTTAACGATCAGAATCTCGGCAAGATGAAACGCAGAAAGGTTCCGAAATACCGTCGTGGGGTAGGCGTTGTATTTCAGGATTTCCGGTTGTTGAAAGATAGAAATGTATATGAGAATGTAGCATTTGCACAGCGCGTGATCGAGAGGCCGAACCGGGTGATCAAAAAGCGTGTGCCGGAGATTCTTACACTGGTAGGACTGGCAGAAAAGTACAAATCATTTCCGAGAGAATTATCCGGTGGTGAACAGCAGCGTGTGGCACTGGCCCGTGCACTGGTCAACCGTCCGAATATTCTTCTGGCAGATGAACCTACCGGTAATCTGGATCCGAAGAATTCACTGGAGATTATGAAACTGCTCGAAGAGATCAACGAGAGAGGAACTACAGTTCTGGTAGTAACCCATAACAGAGAAATCGTCAATTCATTCAGAAAGCGTGTAATTACCATGAGAAAAGGTGTAATTGTCAGCGACGAAGAGGAAGGTGGATATCTTGAGGATTAGTACAATCGGCTACAGTGCCAAACAGGGAATCAAAAATATATGGAGAAATATCATGTTCTCCGCGGCTTCCATAGCCACTATGACAGCATGTATCTTCTTATTTGGTCTGTTCTTTTCGCTGTTGATCAACTTTCGGTATATTGTAAAGAATGCAGAGGAAGGCGTTGCGGTTACCGTTCTTTTTGATGATGGTGTGGATCAGGCGACGATCAACAGTATCGGGGAGCAGATCAAGGCGTATAAAGGCGTAACGAAGGTTGAATATGTATCCGCTGAAGAGGCATGGGATGAATGGTCAAAACAGTATTTTGGGAATACAGAACTGGCATCTGAGATGGCAGAAGGATTTAAGAATGATAATCCGCTGGCGAATTCTTCCAGTTATTCCGTCTATGTGGATAAGATCGAGCATCAGGATGCGCTGGTAAAATATATCGAGGGGCTTGATGGTGTCCGGGAAGTGAATCAGTTAAAGGGCGCGACACAGACCTTGTCTTCCTTTAACACCTTATTGACCTACATATCCGTGGCAATCATTCTGATCCTGCTTTGTGTGGCGGTCTTCCTGATCAGTAATACGGTAGCGATCGGTATTTCCATTCGTAAAGAAGAGATAGGTATCATGAAACTTATCGGTGCGACCAACTTCTTTGTAAGAGCACCATTTCTGATCGAAGGTATGATCATCGGTCTGATCGGAGCCATCATTCCGCTGGTATTACTTTTTGTCATGTACAAGAAAGTGATCGAATATGTTCTTACAAAGTTCAGTATGCTGAGCAGTGTGGTACAGTTTATGAGTGTTACACAGGTATTCGAAGTACTGACTCCGGTGGCGCTGATCCTTGGTATGGGTATCGGACTGTTCGGAAGTGTGATCACGATCCGCAAACATCTGAGAGTCTGATAAATAACGAAAGAGAAATCAAAATGCCATCACCGAAGGTGATTGGAAATAATACAAAGGGGGAATGCAGCAGGAAAGCGGCAGCCCCCGTTTGTATATGAATGAGTTTCTGCAAAAATCTGAGAAATTGCAGGAGAAGACAGTAACAGACAGGAGACAACAGAGATGACAGAAAGAATGAAAAACCCTGGATCAAAGGATTTGCCGGGGGTGTGGCAGTAACCGTGATTGTGGGTGGTATCGGATACTTTATCTGCTTTGGATCCGTTCCAATGATCGGAGAACAGGGTCTGAGCCTCAGTGATCTTGGTAAAGCATCCCAAAAATAGCTAAAAATTAGTGGATACATATTATCTGGATTACAAAGAAGGTGATGAAGACAGCCAGTATACGATGGAAGAAGGTATGTACAGTGGACTGGTAGCCAGTTTGCAGGATCCTTATTCCGGCTACTATTCCGAAGATGCCTACAAGCTGCTGCAGGAGTCCACACAGGGGGCGTATACAGGTGTGGGACTTACGATGTCCAAGGATCCGGACAGCGGAGTTGTCAGTGTGGTGGATCTGGCAGAAGGCGGTCCGGCAGAGCAGGCAGGGATTCAGAAAGGAGATATCCTGACGGCAGTGGATGGAAAGGATATTACTGAAAAAGAACTGTCAGAGATCTCCAAAATCATCCGGGAAGATAACAAAAAGCAGGTGGTTTTGACTGTGGAACGGGATGGAACGACTGCCGATATCACAGTATCTCTGGAAAAGGTGGAAGTAACGGTAGTAAAGAGCAGGATGCTTGACGATTCCCTTGGATATATTCAGATTACAGAATTTACCGATGGCACTTCGGAACAGTTTAAGAAAGCCTACAGTGAACTCAATGAACAGGGAATGAAAGGACTTCTGGTTGATCTGCGGGAAAATCCAGGGGGGACTTCTGACAGCGGTATGTGATACGCTGGAACAGATTCTTCCGAAAGGTATGATCGTGTATACCGAAGATAAGAGCGGACATCGGACGGAGCATACCTGTAAAGGAAAAACACCGATCGATATTCCGCTGGTGGTTCTGGTCAATGAAAACAGTGCCAGTGCTGCAGAGATCTTTTCCGGAGCGGTGAAAGATCACGGTGTGGGAACGCTGGTGGGCACCACGACATTTGGGAAAGGAATTGTTCAGCAGACTTTTTCACTGGGAGATGGCAGTGCAGTAAAACTGACCACTTCCAGATATTATACCCCAAACGGTGTGAATATCCAGGGAACCGGAATCACTCCGGATGTGGAGAGTGACTGGCCGGAGAATGCAGAAGAATTTACCAATCCGAATCAGTTTAACGAGCTTTCTCAGGAGGAATGGGAGAGCAAGGATGCACAGATGAAAAAATGCAAGAGAGGTTCTTTCGGAAAAGGTTGCACAGGCAGAACAGTGATGGTAAAATGAAAAAAAAGTGTATTTCGAGAGCTTCCGGTAATACATAAAAGGTTCGGGGAGGACAGAGTATGGAAAAAGTATGTAATTACGACAGAGAATACAGCAGATCTGCCTTATTCTTACTATAAAGAACATCAGGTAGAATATATGTATCTGACATACCAGCTGGATGGAATCACTTATATAAAGAAAATGAGCTGGATTTTAAAGAGTTTTACAGTCGGATGCGAGCAGGATCCATGCCGACCACGTCCCAGGTCAACAGTGAGGAAGCGAAAGACGTTCTGCGACCGCTTCTGGAGGCCGGAAATGATGTACTGCATCTGGCATTTTCTTCCGGGCTGAGTGGCAGTTATAACAGTGTACGTCTGGCAGCAGAAGAACTGAAAGAAGAATATCCGGACAGAAAGATTTTGGTAGTCGATTCGCTGTGTGCTTCTCTTGGAGAAGGCCTGTTCGTTTACAAAGCGGTACAGATGAAAGAAGCGGGGGCATCTGTGGATGAAGTGGCTGCATGGCTGGAAGAACACAAACAGAACTTCTGCCATGTATTTACCGTAGATGATCTGTTCCATCTGTACAGAGGTGGCAGAGTATCAAAAGCCGCAGCTATCGTGGGAACAATGATCAATCTGAAACCGCTGCTTCACGTGGATGACGAGGGACATCTGATTCCATTAAGTAAGGTACGGGGAAGAAAGAAATCTCTGGCGACGCTGGTATCCATGATGGAAGAGCGCATCGGAAGCTGGAAAGATAAAAATGATATTATCTTTATCAGTCATGGTGACTGTGAGGAGGATGCACAGTATGTGGCAAAACTGGTCAGAGAAAAGTTCGGATATGAAAGTTTTCTGATCAATACGATCGGGGCTACGATCGGAACCCATTCCGGACCGGGAACAGTAGCGCTGTTCTTTATGGGAGAATATCGGTAGGAAAAAGGTTACAAAAGCAAAATATAAAAAGCAGGAAAAGAATGTGAGATAAATCTACACTTTTTTTCTTGCATTTTTTTACATATAATATGATACTGTCAGATTACAAGGAATGGAAACGTTACCGATAACGTTTCCAAAAGTACTGGAAATCTAAAGGAGGATAAAAAATTGAGAGCAAGTGGTATCTTACTTCCTGTAACATCCCTGCCGTCTCCGTATGGTATCGGCTGTTTTTCAAAGGAAGCTTATGAGTTTGTGGACCAGCTGGAAAAAGGCGGTGAAAAGTACTGGCAGATTCTGCCGTTGGGACCGACCGGATATGGAGATTCCCCGTATCAGTCCTTTTCCACCTATGCGGGTAATCCGTATTTTATTGATCTGGAAACACTGATCGAGGAAGGACTGCTGACAAAAGAAGAGTGTGACAGTGTGGATTTTGGAAGTAATCCGGCATATGTGGATACGAAAAATTTATATGGGCAGATTTGAACTTCTGGAGAAAGCGTTCCACAGATTTGTGCCGGATCAGGCATATGAAACCTTTGTGGGAAAAAATTAAAAAATGGCTGGAAGATTACAGTCTGTATATGGCGATCAAAAACAGCCTGGGCGGAATTGCCTGGAGCGAGTGGGAGGCACCACTGAAGACAAGACAGGAAGCTGCCCTGGAAGAAAAACGAGTGGAATTAAAAGAACAGATGGATTTTATCTGTTTTCAGCAGTATGAATTTGCAAAACAGTGGGAGAAACTGAAACAGTATGCCAATGAAAAAGATATCCAGATCATCGGTGATATTCCGATCTACGTTGCATTTGACAGTGCAGATGCATGGGCGAATCCGGAACTGTTCCAGTTTGACGAGAACAGTACACCGCTGGCAGTGGCAGGATGCCCGCCGGATGCTTTTGCAGCTACCGGACAGCTCTGGGGCAATCCGCTGTATCGCTGGGATTACCACGCACAGACAGGATATGTCTGGTGGATCAGCCGTCTGAGACATTGCTTTACACTGTATGATGTGGTTCGTGTAGATCATTTCCGTGGATTCGATGAGTATTATGCGATCCCGTACGGTGACAAGACAGCAGAAAACGGTGTCTGGAAAAAGGGTCCGGGAATTGATCTGTTCCATACAGTGCAAAAAAGAACTGGGCGATGTAAACATCATTGCAGAAGACCTGGGATATCTGACGGAAAGTGTTATGAAACTGGTGGAAGATACAGGATATCCGGGAATGAAAGTATTACAGTTTGCATTTGATTCAAGAGAGGAAAGTAACTATCTGCCACATAATTATCCGCATAACTGTGTGGTTTACACCGGAACTCACGATAATAATACGGTTCGTGGATGGCTGGACGATATGTGTGAGGAAGACAACGCACTGGCAGAAGATTACATGAACAATGCGGATACACCGAAAGATGAACGTCCGTGGGAGTTCATCCGTCTGGCACTCGGTTCCGTGGCTGACCTTGCGGTGATTCCGCTGCAGGATTATCTGTGTCTGGGAACAGAGGCAAGAATCAATCTTCCGTCCACTCTTGGCAACAACTGGAAGTGGCGTCTGGTGCCGGGGCAGGTAACGGATGAGATGCTTGAAAAGATGTGTCATCTGAACAAGCTGTTCGGAAGATTGTAAAAAGAGAGAGGAAGTGGTCTTGTGGCAGGCATGACAATCAAAGATATCGCAAAAAAAGTGCCATGTTGGCGTCAGTACCGTGTCCAGGGCTATGAATAATCATCCGGATATCAATCCGGAAACCAAGGAAAAAATATTAAAAGCCATTGAGGAAGCCAACTATGTGCCGAATAACAGTGCCAGAAATCTGAAACGAAATGATGCAAAGGCTATCGCGGTGCTTGTCAAAGGTATCGGCAATACCTTTTTCAGTGAACTGGTAGGAATTCTGGAACGGGAGTGCGAAAAGAAGGGTTACAGCTGTATCCTGCAATATGTGGACGAACAGGAAGATGAGTGGGACGTGGCGATTCGTGTGGGAAAAGAAAAAAGACTGCGTGGGCTGGTGTTTTCTGGGAGGAAGTTTTTTCTCAGAGTCAGGAAAAGATCAGTCAGATGGAGATTCCCTGCGTACTCAGTACCATCTGTACGGTGGGGATGCCGGGTGCATCCCTGGCTTCCGTATCGGTGGATGATTTCAAGGAAAGCTATAAGATGACGGAGTATCTGATCGGGCTGGGGCATAAAAAAATTGCTTTTATTACAGCACCGAAAAATGATGCCAGTATCGGAAAGCTGCGTCTGATGGGATACCGGACAGCACTGGAGCAGTATCAGATCCCTTACCGGGAAGAACTGGTGTGTTACATGGATGAAAAAAGGGACACATACTCTTATCAGTCCGGTTACCGGCTGATGCAGGAGCTTTTGAAAAGAGAAACATTTACCGCCGTCTATGCGACGGCAGATACACTGGCGATCGGAGCCTGCAGGGCATTGAAGGAGGCGGGAATATCTGTTCCCGAGGAGTGTTCTGTGGCGGGATTTGACGGTATGGATGCCGGAAGATTTTATATTCCGAGTCTTACAACGATCCGTCAGCCGGTGGAAGAGATCGGGAAGGCAACGGCAGGACTTTTATTTGATCTGATCAAAGGAAAAGAAAAAGCCACGGCAGCTGATCTATGAAGGGGAGTTAATACAAAGGGAGTCAACTGCCCGATGTAAACAGTAAATTGAGGAGATTATTTAGAGGAGAAAATTATTATGGAAAAAAGATTACAGGAAGTACTGGAAAAAACGATTTCATAAGACACTGGATACATGTACAAAAGAAGAACTGTTTCATGCACTGATGGAGATCACAAAAGAAGCGACCGGTAACCTGAAGAAAAACGAGGGATCGAAGAAACTGTATTATATCTCTGCAGAATTCCTGATCGGTAAATTGTTATCTAACAATCTGATCAACCTGGGTCTGTATGAGGAGACAGAAAAACGTCCTGAAATCTCATGGATATGAACTGTGTGAGATTGAGGAACTGGAAATGGAGCCTTCTCTTGGAAATGGCGGACTGGGACGTCTGGCTGCCTGCTTCCTGGATTCTATTGCTACGCTTGGTCTTCCGGGAGACGGTATCGGACTGAATTATCACTTTGGTCTGTTTCAACAGAAATTTCACCAATCACAAAACAGCAGGGAAAATGAAAAAATCCGTGGATCACAAAAGAAAGCTGGTTAAACAGACAGTCTTTTACCTGTAAAGTACCATTTAAAGATTTCACAATGGACGGTGTTCTGTACGATATCGATGTGCCGGGATATGATTCCGGATGTAACCGCCTGCATCTGTTCGATGTGGATACTATTGATGAAAGTATCGTACCGGAAAACAGTATCAATTTTGATAAGCAAAAAAGTACAGGAAAATCTGACACTCTTTCTGTATCCGGATGATTCTGATGACGCCGGACGCAAACTCCGCATTTATCAGCAGTACTTTATGGTAAGCTGCGGGGCACAGCTGATCTTAAAAGAGATGGAGGATGCAGGATATGATCTGCATGAATTAAATAATCATGCAGTGATCCAGATCAATGATACCCATCCTTCCATGGTGATTCCGGAACTGATCCGTCTGCTGACCGAAGAAAAAGGATTTACTATGGATGAGGCAGTGGAAGTGGTAAGTAAGACCTGTGCATATACCAATCATACCATTCTTGCGGAAGCACTGGAAAAATGGCCGATGGAATACCTGGAAGAAGTGGTTCCGAATCTTGTTCCGATCATCAAGGAACTGGATGAAAGAGTTCGAAAAACAGTAAAAGATGAGTCCACTTACATCATCGATGCGCAGGACAGAGTGCACATGGCACACATGGATATTCATTACGGATTTTCTGTCAACGGCGTGGCAGCACTCCACACAGAGATTCTGAAAAACTCAGAACTGAAAATTTCTATGACCTCTATCCGGAACGTTTTAACAACAAAACAAACGGAATCACGTTCCGTCGCTGGCTGATGCATTGTAATCCGATGCTGACCAGATATATTGAATCTCTGATCGGAAACGGATTCAAGAAAGATGCCACAGAACTGGAAAAACTGTTGGCTTTTGAAAACGATGAAGCAGTGCTGAACAAGCTGGAAGAAATCAAGATGGAAAAGAAACTGGAATTCAAAGAATACATGGAAGAAACCCAGGGACTGACGATTGATGAGAATTCCATCATTGATGTACAGGTAAAACGTCTTCATGAGTATAAACGTCAGCAGATGAATGCACTTTATGCAATCTACAAATATCTGGACATCAAAGCGGGCAACAAACCGTCCACACCGATCACAATGATCTTTGGAGCAAAGGCAGCACCGGCGTATGTGATTGCAAAAGATATTATTCATCTGATCCTGTGTCTGCAGGAGTTGATCGAGAAAGATCCGGAGGTAAGACCGTATTTCCGCGTACTGATGATTGAAAACTATAATGTTTCCAAAGCAGCAAAGGTTATTCCGGCAGCCAATATTTCCGAACAGATTTCGCTGGCATCCAAAGAAGCATCCGGAACCGGTAATATGAAGTTCATGTTAAATGGTGCGCTGACGCTGGGAACCGAAGATGGAGCCAATGTGGAGATCCGGGATCTGGTTGGCGAAGAGAATATTTATATTTTCGGCAGAAAACCACAGGATGTCATCGATCTGTACGAGGCAGGTACTTACAGTTCCAAAGAAATCTATGAAGAGGATGCGCTTATCCACAAACTGGTAGATTTTATCACAGGAGAAGAACTGCTTGCAATCGGTGATGAAGAAAGTCTGACCCGTCTGCACAGAGAACTGATCGGAAAAGACTGGTTTATGACACTCCTGGATACAAAAGAATATATCACAACAAAAGAAAAGGTCTATGCAGATTATGAAGATCGTAAGACCTGGAACAAAAAATGCACTGATCAACATTGCTAAAGCGGGATTCTTCTCATCTGACAGAACGATCGCGCAGTACAATGAGGACATCTGGAAATTAAAATAATGCGATTCCTGTAATCATAAAAGTAAGAAATCCGTCCATACTATAGTCAAAAACAGATCTATGGTATGGAGGGAATTTTTTATGATTGGAATATGGATTGCAATTCTTTCAGGAACACTGATGAGTATCCAGGGAGTGTGGAATACACAGGTGACAAAACAGTCCAGTCTGTGGGTATCGACAGGTTGGGTGCAGCTGACGGCGTTTCTGGTCTGTGTGGCAGCATGGATTTTTTACAGGAAGAGATTCGGTTGGAACACTGTGGCAGGTTGAAAACAAATATACACTGCTTGGAGGAATTCTGGGAACATTTATCACTGTGACCGTGATCAGGAGTATGGGAAAACTGGGACCGGCACAGGCAACGATGCTGATTGTGATCGCACAACTGGTGGTTTCCTATCTGATCGAGATGTTCGGACTTTTCGGTGTGGAAAAACAGCCTTTTGAATGGAAAAAATCTGGCAGGTACGGCAATTGTTGTTGCAGGAATTGTTCTTTTTAAGTGGGAGTGAATTATTTCGGGTTTACAGTCTTGTAATTCAGATGAAAATTGGGTAAAATAAATTGTGTATGCATGGAGGGAGCCTTAGAGCGAAAGCGATAAGGAGCGTGCAGATGAAACAGAAAAAGAAAATTCTATGGATGCTTTTGCCGGTGCTGATATTTGTCGGTTGTGGTACGCAGGATAGCATATTGAAACGAGGCCAACCGGAAACCGGTTCGCTGGAAGAACAGCAGGATACGGAAACGGTATACAACGTGGAGTCAGAGACGCAGAATGAAAAGCCGGAACAGGAAGAGAAACCTCTGCAGGAATGGATCTATGTGGATGTATGCGGTGCAGTCAGGAATCCGGGGGTCTATCGGATCGAGGCCGGAAGCCGGGTGTTTCAGGTGTTGGAACAGGCGGGCGGTTGTACAGAGGAGGCTTCATTGGAGACGGTGAATCAGGCAGATCTTCTGACAGATGGTCAGAAAATCCGAATCTACACCATGGAGGAAGCCGGGCAGATGGAAAAGAAACTGCAGGAAGAAGATCCCATTTTGGATGACCGGGTAGATATCAACCGGGCAGGAAAGGAAGAGCTGATGACACTGACCGGAGTTGGAGAGACAAGGGCACAGGCGATTCTTGCATATCGTGAGACACATGGCAGCTTTTCCAGTGTGGAGGAGCTGATGCAGGTGGAGGCATCAAAGGAAAAAACATATGAAAAGCTGAAAGATCAGATCAGGATCAATTGAGGAGTAAAGAATGGCGAAGAAAGTATTGGTTGTAGACGATGAAAAATTAATCGTAAAAGGAATCCGGTTCAGTCTGGAGCAGGACGGTATGGAAGTAGATTGTGCCTACGACGGGGAGAAAGCCCTGGAATGTGCAAAGAATAAAGAATATGATATGATTCTGCTGGATCTGATGCTTCCGAAGATGAATGGACTTGAGGTATGCCAGCAGATTCGTGAATTTTCAGATGTTCCGATTATTATGCTGACAGCAAAGGGCGAGGATATGGATAAGATCCTTGGTCTGGAGTATGGAGCGGATGACTATATTACCAAGCCTTTTAATATTCTGGAAGTAAAAGCAAGAATTAAAGCCATTATGCGCCGTGCCGGTAAGAATGCCACACAGGAGACAAAAGCAAAAGTGGTAGAGGTCGGAGAATTACGACTGGACTGTGAAAGCCGCAGAGTCTTTATCGGTACCAGAGAGATCAATCTGACTGCGAAAGAATTCGATGTACTGGAACTTCTGGTATTTAATCCCAATAAAGTATACAGCCGTGAAAATCTGTTGAATATCGTATGGGGATATGAATATCCCGGAGATGTGCGGACGGTGGATGTACATATCCGTCGATTGCGTGAAAAGATCGAAAGCAATCCCAGCGAACCAAAATACGTACATACCAAATGGGGTGTAGGATATTATTTTCAGGCGTAAGATCCAGAATGCAGGTCAAACACAGCCGGTATGTCAGGCGTGTAAACCTGCATTCTTTGTTTACGCGGGCAACGAGTCAAAGTCCGTATGAAAAAAACAGCAGTGAGGAACAGTATGAAAGTCAATTGGAAAGTCAGATTTAAGTTTGTAAAAAGTCTGCGATTTCGAATTTTAGTGATTCTGATCATTATTGGTATTGTGCCAAGTATCATTGTGGAAAAGGGAATCGTAAACAGTTACGAGGATCGGGCGGTATCAAACCGACAGCTGAATGTAAAGAATCAGTGTGATATCCTGGTGAATCAGCTGGCAAAAGAGAATTATCTCCAGGATCCGTCCTCAGAGGGAATCAACAGTGAGCTGACAATGCTCTCTAATGTATATAGTGGCCGTATTCTGATTGTGAATCAGGATTTTCAGGTAATCAAGGATACATATGATCTTGACAAAGGGAAATATATGATTTCCAAGGAAGTGGTCAAGTGCTTTCAGAAATTGAAAGAGAGCAGTTATTATGACAGGAAAAACAGTTATATCGAGATGACTATGCCGATTCCCGGTGCAGATGGAGAACAGGCACAGGGAGTTCTGCTGATCAGTATTTCAACGGAAGAAATTGTCTCAAGTATTGATATTCTTGAGCAGAAAGGACTGCGGATTCTTGTGATCAGCGGTGTCCTGGTGCTGATCTTCGGATATATTCTGGCCGGAATCCTGATAAAGCCGTTTGCAAAAATCACAAAGGCTATTGAGGATATCACAGATGGATTCCAGGATGAGAAAATTTCAGTTCCGGATTATACGGAAACAGAGCTGATCACAGATGCGTTTAACAAGATGCTTGGAAGAGTACAATCCCTGGATACTTCCCGTCAGGAGTTTGTATCGAATGTGTCTCATGAGCTGAAAACACCGTTGACATCCATGAAAGTGCTGGCAGATTCACTGGTTGGGCAGGAAAATGTACCGGTGGAACTGTATCAGGAATTTATGCAGGATATCGCAGCGGAGATTGACCGGGAAAGTAAGATCATCACAGATTTGCTGACGCTTGTAAAACTGGATAAGAAAGCTTCCAACATGAACATTGAACTGGTCAATATCAATGAACTCCTGGATATGATCCTAAAACGTCTGCATCCGATCGCTGCGAAACGAAATATTGAGCTGATTCTGGAAGGCTTCCGTCCGGTGGACGCGGAGATTGATGAGACAAAACTGTCACTTGCCATCAGCAATCTGGTGGAAAATGCGATCAAATATAATAAGGATGAAGGCTGGGTAAGAGTATCACTGAATGCAGATCATAAGTAGTTTTTATGTGACGGTAACTGATTCCGGCCTGGGAATTCCGGAGGAATCCATTGATCATATCTTTGAACGATTTACCGGGTAGACAAATCGCATTCCACAGAGATCGAAGGAACCGGTCTTGGACTGGCGATTACAAGAAGTGCCATCATGATGCATCACGGGGCGATCCGTGTGAAGAGTCAGGTGGGTGAAGGAACTACATTTTCAGTGCGGATCCCGCTGACGTTTATTGACTGATCGAGGATGGTGAGAATATGAAAAAAAGAAAAATAACAGCATTGGTGATGGCACTGGTGCTTGGGGCTGTTGCTTTTTCCGGCTGTGGAAAGAAAGAGACAGAGAGTAAATACAAAATTTATTATATCAATGAAGAACAGGGAGAAGTCCTTGCGGAAAGTTTTGTACCGTCCGAGGAGACCACGCAGACCATGCTGGAAGAGATGACAGAAAAATTGATAAGAAAAATGCAGAAGGGCATACACTGCTCCCGGAGAATATTGAGATACAGAGCTGTGTGGATGACGACGGGATGATTCGGGTAGAATTTTAATCAGGAATATCATGATTTGAATCCGGTAGATGAGGTGCTTTTGCGAGCTTCCATCGTAAAAGATTATGTACAGATTCCAAATATTTATCTGGTTACGATTACTGCGGAAGGAACACCTATCGTTGATTCCCAGGGGCAGGAGATAGGAGCCATGAGTCTGGACAGCTTTCTGGAAAACACAGGAAAAGAAATTATGGCATATCAGTATAAGGAACTCAACCTTTATTTTACCAATGAAGAAGGCAATCAACTGGTACCGGAGGCACGTCAGGTATATTATAATGGTAACACACCGATTGAAAAGGTTATCGTAGAACAATTGCTTCGTGGTCCGGGAGAGAGTGGACATTATGCCACCCTTCCGTCCGATACACGAATCGTCGGGGTATCTGTGGCAGATGGAATCGCTTATGTGAATCTTGGAAAACAGTTTGTTGATGAGGCACTGCCGGTAGATGCACAGATTCCGATATACTCGATTGTCAATTCGCTGATCGATGCAGGCAATGTAAGTCAGGTACAGATTTCCATTAACGGAGATACTTCTCTACTATTTAAAGATAAAGTGGATATGAATCAACTGTTCCAGGTCAATCATGAATTGGAGAAAGGAGGAGAGGACTGACGGGAAAACGTCCTCTCTGCCTGCTGTTTGCAGGACTGATCCTGATTATTCTGGTGACGGACTGGTGTGGAGGTTCCTGGATATGGAAATCTCCCGCCGGGAAGAAACCATGGCAGTGGGCAGAACAAGAGCAGAAGGTACAGGCGGAAGGAGTGGTGTACCGTATTGGAAAAAACCACCCGCACAGTTATTTATCTGAAAAAAGCAATTCTGATCCGTTCCGGATCGACGAAAAAATTATCCCATTCGAAATATCAAATGTACAGGAAAAGAAGGAAAAAATAAATAGTCTGCGGGAAGGAATGCATGTCCGACTGGAGGGGATGCTTGTATTGCCGGAACTTCCGCGCAACCCGGGACAAATTTAACCGAAGAATCTACGAAAGCGGGAAAAAAATTGATTTTTATCTGGAGAATCCGACTGTTTTGGAAGTAAAAGAACAGAGATCCGGTGTCAGGGAAGTTGTAGAAATATGGAAGACAGAAATGATGAACCGATGTGAGAAAATCTATCCGGATGCGGAGGCAGGCATACTCGAGGCTATGTTGTTTGGCGAAAAGAGGGAACTGTCCGGGGATATCAAAGAACTTTATCAGGCAGCGGGAATCAGCCATGTGCTTGTCATCTCCGGTTTGCATATCAGCCTTCTTGCCCTGGCAGTCGCCGGGATTCTCCGACGGCTGGGTTTTCCCATGACGGTTTGGGTGATACTTTCTGTTGGTGTGCTGGCGGGGTATGGTATCCTGATCGGACAGCCCACCACAGCGGTACGGGCTTTACTGATGTTTTTTCGTACTTCAGGGTGCAAGACTTCTCGGGCGTTCCTACGATCTGCTGTCTGCGCTGGCGTTTGCCGGGATTCTGATGCTCCTGGATAACCCGGATCTGATATTGGATGGTGGGTGCAGACTGTCTTTTTGTGCTGTGATCGGTGTGGGGTGGTATGTCAGTGAAAAGAACAAAATCTTTCGGAGCATCGGGGAGAAAGAAAAAATGAAAGAACAGAGGGAAAGGAAGAAAAGGGAGCAGTGCCGGAGCAATGACTGGAAAAACATACGGGCCGGCTGGTATCTGTGGCTTTTTACTCTTCCGG
>ENA-OQES01000216-OQES01000216.1-human-gut-metagenome-genome-assembly--contig:-NODE-216-length-25077-cov-4.928778_pt1 | contig 25077 bp, 28 predicted proteins | sample MGYA00242798_ERZ504641 | MGnify/ENA primary metagenome ERZ504641 (study PRJEB26092, sample SAMD00036327) | human gut metagenome | host: Homo sapiens | study: EMG produced TPA metagenomics assembly of...
ATCGTGACCAGTCTGGACACTGACTGCTTCAGCTTGGCTCTTTCACGAACCTTATCGAATCGGTATCTTGTTAGTGACTTTAACTCTTCGTTGTGGTATGCTGTATCCGTGTAGGACTTGAGGTCTACATCGGACAATAGCATAGTTGCAATCGTTCTTGCATCCACACGATCGGTTTTGGTTTTGCGAAGGCTGAGACTTTTTCGGTACAGGTTGGTGTGCAAAGGATTCATGACATAGACGGCCAGGTCATTGTCAAGAAGAAATCCAAGAATGTTGTAGCTGTAATGTCCGGTAGCCTCAAGTCCTACTTTTATTTTGTCTGACTTTTTGGTACAGTTTCGAATCGTTTGAAGCAGCTGCTTAAATCCATCCATGTTGTTGGGGATGGTAAAGCAGTCAGCACGAACCATTCCGTCTGAATCAAGAATACAGCAGTCATGCTTATCCTTGGCAACATCAATTCCAACACAAACCATTTTGATACCTCCGGCGTATTTATTTCGATGCTGTTCAGGACCACAGACTTCTTTGCTCTTGTAACCTCGTTCTAAATAAACCGTCTGGCGGTATCTAACTGATTAACATTTCAACAAAGAAGCTGTGGTTGGAGCCTCCAATAAACCGTCTTTACGGTAGGGATTTTTCACCAATCCACAGCACCCTGAAACTATTGTAGCATTCCGCTGGAGAGCGGTCTATAAATACTACTCTTTTATAATACGAGGTATTTTTTTTATATGGCTACCGTCATCTCAGGATGAGGTCACAATGTGGTGTGGGGCGAGACCGGAGTCTTGAGAATACCCAAACAAAGGAAAGGAGCTGACAGATATGGCAGCTATGAATATGAATCAGGAGCAGTTTAAGCAGTTGATCCGGGAGGAAAAGCCTGTTTTGGTGGATTTCTGGGCGCCCTGGTGCAGCTATTGCCGGAGGATCGGCCCTGCGTATGAGAAGATTGGAGAGGAATACGCGGACAGCCTTGCCGTCGGCAAAATCAACATTGACGAGGAGCCGCGGCTGGCGGGGGCCGAGGGGATCGAGGACATCCCAACTCTGGTGCTGTACCGGAACGGAAAGGCCGTGGATTCCATCACCGCGCCCGGCTCAAAGGCAGAAATCGACCGTTTCATTCAGGAAGCCTTGGCGAAATAACGGAGGGTTCAGATATGAACAACAATCATGTTTATGATATGCTCGTGGTGGGCGGCGGCCCGGGCGGCTACACCGCCGCCCTGTACGCGGCACGGGCGGGGCTGGACACCATCGTGCTGGAAAAACTGTCCGCCGGTGGGCAGATGGCCCTGACCGAGCAGATCGACAACTATCCCGGCTTTGAGGACGGGATCGACGGCTTCTCTCTGGCGGAGAAGATGCAAAAGCAGGCGGAGCGCTTCGGGGCACGCAGCGAATACGCAGAAGTCCTCCGCATGGATCTGACGGCGGTTCCCAAGCTCGTGGAGACCAGCGAGGGGATTTTCCTGGGGAAAAACGTGGTGCTGGCCACCGGTGCGAAGCCCCAGAACGCTGGGCGTGGCCAGAGAGTCGGAACTGGTGGGCCGAGGCGTGGCCTACTGCGCCGCCTGCGACGGGATGTTTTACAAGGGCAAAACGGTGGTCGTGGTGGGCGGCGGCAATTCCGCCGCGGCAGATGCCCTCCTTCTCAGCCGCGTGGCGAAAAAAGTGATCCTCGTCCACCGCAGAGACACCCTGCGGGCCACCAAGATCTATCACGAGCCGCTGGCACAGGCCGAAAACGTGGAATTCCGTTGGAACAGCGTCGTTTCCGCACTGCTTTCCGGGGACAGGCTGACCGGCGTCCGCCTGCGGGACACCGTCACCGGTGAGGAAAGCGTGGTGGACTGCGACGGCGTATTTGTCAGCGTGGGCCGACAGCCCGCCACGGCGCTGGCGGTGGGTCAACTGGCGCTGGACGGCGGCGGCTATATCGTGGCCGGAGAGACCACGGAAACCAGTATTCCCGGCGTTTACGCCGTGGGCGACGTGCGGACGAAGCCCCTCCGTCAGGTGGTCACCGCCGTGGCGGACGGCGCGGTGGCAGTCCACATGGCGGAGAAATATATCGCGGAAAACCGATAAGGGAGGTAGATTGAAAAAGCCATGTTTAAGGTCAGACCGGATACGACCGCAGTGGGGATGCCGACATATCTGCAAGGCAAACTGCCAGAGTGATGGCAGATAAGATAACCCATGTAAGATCGGGAGATATGTTGTCTCTCCATATCCAGTCCACGCAACAGTGAGCAACTGAACACAAAACACAGCCACAGATGTACTCTGCGGCTGTGTTTTTATGCGTAGTATACCGCGTGACAAGCGGTTTTACTGTGATGGCGTCACATAATTTGAGAAAATCGGCGCGGCGCTGCTCCGGTTGTACGATTAGGCTCCTTGAGCTCTGCATAGCTTTTGGAGTTCAAACAGAAAATACCCACAGCCAAAGCGGCTGTGGGTATGATCAAATCAGATTGTACGAGCTGACGCTGTCCTGCCGATCTCTACAGACCGTAGCTGCTTCTTCCATCTGCAAAACCCCGACGCTCCGTGGCTGACGGGGTTATCCGCACTTGCCAATACGCCCAAAGAGGGCTCCTTAACGCGCAGAAGGAAAGGGACGGTCAGTCTCCGGCGTTTTGAGAAGGAAATGGCTTTTGTGAAAGTCGAGCAGGCCCTCATCCCGCATTTTTCCAAGCTCTACAGACAGCCCGCTGCGCTCCACACCGAGGTAATCCGCAAGCTGCTGCCTTGAAAACGGAATGTCGAACTCATAGACGCTGCGCCGCTGGGCCTCGGCGGAAAAATAGGACATCAGCTTTGCACGCGTCGTGCGCTGGGCCATGTGGGTGAGCTTTTCGTTGAGCCGCAGGTTCTTCTCTGCCAGTTCGTCCAGCAGGTTGCGGATGATCCGGCTGTGGTGGGAGCAGGCGGAGGGGCACACGCTCAAAACGCGCCTTATATGCAGAAACATCACCGTCACCGCGCTCTCCGCCTCTACGCTCACGTTCAGTACCGCTCCCGGCGCGCAGGCGAATACCTCCGCGAAGGTCTGCCCCGGCCCGGTCTTGGAGAGGATGTTGCGGTTTCCCCAGATATCCTCCTGCACGATGAGGGTGCTGCCCGCCAGCACGAGACCCACCTCCTCCACCTGCTCCCCGGCGCGGAGCAGGCGTGAGCCTTTGGGGAAGGTGTCAATCCTCGCCCCAAGGTAGGAGAGCATGACGGCAAGCTCATCGTCGGAAATGCCGGAGAAAAGCGCCGCCGTATGAAGTACCGGAAAAAATTCTTTCATAAAAAGTTCTCTTTCGTTGAAAATTCAACTGACTTGTTGCTCTTAGTATAGTACAATGAACGCACAAAAGCAACAGGAGGATCGAACATGAAACGACGGATCATTGAAATCGATCAGGATAAACGCCCCGTATTTTGACGGCGCACGGCTCCTGATTGCCGCCGACTGCACCGCCTACGCCGCTTTCCACGAGCGGTTCATCAAGGGACACATCACCCTGGTGGGCTGTCCTAAGCTGGACGGCGTGGGTAAGGATTCCTTCGAAGAGGCGTGAGCTTTCTGCAAGAGAGGCAAAGACTATGAGCTATGAAAACTGGAAGGACAAAATCGGCACATTTGAAGTGATGGACGTGCGGGGCAAAAAGATGGACTTCTTCCCCGCATTGAAGGCAAAGGCTGCCGCGCTGAAAAACGGCGAAGGACTGCATATCATCCAGACCTTCGAGCCTGTCCCCCTGTACCCGGTGCTGGCCCTTATGGGCTTTGAGCATCACACGGAGAAGGTGAGCGGCAGCGAATATCACATCTGGTTTTATCGAGTGAAGAAAGGAGAATAACCGCATGAGCTACGAAAACTGGAAGAATAAGGCGCAGGGGTTTCAGACCGTGGATGTGCGCCATATACAGGGCAGCTTCTTTGAAGGGCTGAAGAAAAGAGCCGAGGCGTTGGAGGTGGGCGAAGGATTACACATCATCCAGACCTTTGAGCCGCATCCACTGTACGCTGTCATGGAGGGCTTGGGCTACGAGCACCACACCGAGCGGCGGAGTGAGGCGGAGTTCCATGTCTGGTTCTGCCGTGTGGAGAAGAAGGAAGGCGACAGCTCCGCTCCCTTCAAGCCGCTGGCTCTTTTGAACTATCCCATGATCGATGAAAAGCTGGGGCAGATCGCCGTGGATTTTTGGGAGACCACATGGCAGAGCGAGAAGCGCGTACTGCCCTACGAAACGCGGCTGCTGCTGTCCCTGACCAACGCTGTCGGTGCGGGCCGGATGAGGCAGGCGGCGCGGGAGCTGGTAAAGGCATATATCCACGGTGTGGAGAGTGCCGCGTTGGACGACGTGTTCGAGCTGCTGGCATGGAATCAGGGCATCGGCTTTTTCAGCAGCGAGATCGGCCCCTCGGCGCTGTTCCAGGCGTACAAGCTCATTAAAAAACGGTGAGAAACAGGGCAAGTCCCGGGAGGATATCTGCAGTGCGCTGCGCGAGAAATTCGGGGAGAAGAACCCAGAGATGCAGGTCTTGAACAGATGATAAGGAGTTGTTTTGTATTATGACCATTCAAACGGTAACAGATGCCATCCGCTATGTAGGGGTGGATGATAACACATTAGCACTCTTTGAAAACCAGTACCCCGTCCAGCCTATGGGAGTGAGCTACAACTCCTATGTCATTCTGGACGAGAAAATCGCCGTGATGGACAGCGTGGATGCACGGGCGGCGGAGGAATGGCTTTCCAATGTAGCGCAGGTGTTGGAGGGGCGCAACCCCGACTATCTTGTGGTCACACACATGGAGCCGGATCATTCCGGCAGCCTCATGCGACTGGCACAAAAGTACCCGGAGATGAAGATCGTGGGAAACGCGAAAACATTTACCCTGATCAAGCAGTTCTTCGGCACAGGTGCATTGTCGGAAGACCGTATGCTGGAGGTTGGCGAAAGAGATACGCTTTCCTTGGGTTTGCACCGGCTGCGCTTTCTGCTGGCGCCGATGGTACACTGGCCGGAGGTGATGACGGCGTATGAGGAAACGGAAAAAATTCCTGTTCTCGGCGGATGCCTTCGGACGCTTTGGCTCACTGGAACGGACTGCCCGTGCCCCCTGGGTGCCGCAGGCCCGACGGTATTATTACAATATTATCGGGAAATATGGCGCACAGGTGCAGGCTCTGCTGCAAAAAAATCTCCGCGCTGGAGATCAAAACAATCTGCCCGCTCCACGGTCCCGTGCTTACAGAAGGGCTGGAGGAGTGTCTGCGGCTCTATGATCTCTGGTCACAATGGGAACCAGAAGAATCGGAGAGCATACTGATTGCCCACGCATCCATCCATGGAAATACTGCCCATGCGGCGAAGACCCTCAAGGGTAAATTAGAGAAAAAAGGGCGTGCAGGTCAGCATATGTGATCTCACTGTGACAGATCTTTCCTACGCTGTTGCCAGTGCGTTCTACTGCGGGAAACTGGTGTTGGCCTGCTCCACTTATGACGGAGGACTGTTCCCGCCCATGAAGGCCTTTTTGGATCATTTACAGACAAAGGGATTCCGAAACCGCCGGATCGGCCTCATGGAAAACGGCTCATGGGCCCCTGCTGCCGCGCGGCTGATGCGCGCCGAGTTGGAAAAGATGAAGGAACTCCGACTGTGTGAAACAGATGTATCGCTGCGCGGCGCACTGAACCAAACCAGCGAAGCGCAGATGGACGCTCTGGTTGCGGAGCTCTGCGCGGAGTAGGCGGCGAGTCTGGCTTCGTCTGTCCGCCCGATGCCTCAAAAGCAAAACATCGTCGCTGATTTATTTACGAAAAGAAGAATCTGTCTGAGCTTATTTCGATGATACAAGATACCATGTGAAAGAAAATGACGAGAATTTGATTACCTGTAGGATAGAAAATGCAAGGAGAGCACAGGGCAATCAAATACACAGGAAGCATTTCTTGGCTTCGCAAAAGGCCATCGGGTTTTATTCTGATGATGCTAAATGATGTCGCGGAAAACAAATACTCTGGAAAGAGACACACCAGCTGTGATTGGAAGAACTACAAGATGCTTTTGAAGTGTTTGAGAACGCCGCCAATGGTGATTTGTTATCTAAAAACTTAGGAGCAGCATAGAATAACGCAATCTACCGCCTTATCGTGAGATAGGGCGGTACTTTTTTGTAAAAAATTGCAGATTTTTCTCCAACTTTTACCTTCCTAAAGCGATATTCATATATAGAGGAACAAAAAAGCCCTCTTTCCCCCTTTCTGCACCTTGGCAACCGAATATCCGAATCACCGGCTACATACAACTGACCTTGCCGCAACCCAAGGAGCGTTTCGGCAGGTGCGTCCCGGTTCTGACGCGATGAGGCTGCCTAACCGCAGCGGAGCGCCCCCAGAATCGGGAAAGGTGGCGTGGAACACATACCTCAAGCGAAGGGTCAGCAATCATGATACACACCGTGGCGATGCTCTCAAGGCGTCGGCGGTACTGCCAACAATGTGGTACAGGAAGTGGGAGCTGTTTCCAGCAGCCGGGCCGGTGGTTCGCCCTTATATCCGGGAAGTAGTGTCGAATAGGATATACCATTTGATTCCAGATTGTGGCGGTCACTTGTTTTCCACAGGTGACCGCTATGCTTGTGGAATCAAATACATAATGAACAGGAGGTATACTATGAAATGCACACATCCCACGGATTCTCCCTTGCAAATCAGTAGTGATGTCATTGCCGTGAAACTGGTTGCTGTTCTCTACCGTGAGGGTCTTATCAATCACACGGTTTACCGTCAGGTCACAGCACAATATTCCACGCTTGTCAAGCCTGTCAACAATAAAACGACAGCCTACCATCGTTTTTCAACTTCCTATATACTGCGAGGAAAGGAGGTAACGCAAATGCAGACAACACAACAACAGCTATATTTCGGGTCTATGAATTTAGACCGCAACCGTGACCGCCGCATGGTCTTTTACGGTCGAGTTTCCACACAGCACGAACAGCAGAAGGACGCGCTCAGCAATCAGATGCAATGGTACGATGACCAATTGAAGTACCACGCGAATTGGCAGCTGGTCGGGCGCCACATTGACGAAGGCATTACCGGAACGCTTGCAAAAAGCGTCCATCTTTTATGCGAATGCTGGACGATGCCCGAAACGGAAAATTCGACCTGATCGTCACCCGCGAGGTATGCCGCTTTGCCAGAAACACCGTTGATACACTCTCCATCACAAGAGAGCTCCGCGGCATTGGTGTGGAGGTTTACTTCGTGTCTGACAACATCTGGACATTGGACAGCGATGGTGAACTGCGCCTAAGCATTATGTCCTCTCTTGCGCAGGAGGAAAGCCGCAAAATCTCCGAACGTGTCTTAGCCGGTCAAATGATCAGCCGCCAGAACGGTGTTCTCTACGGGAATGGCAACATTTTGGGCTATGATTTAGACAAGGCCCATAACACCTACACCATCAACGAGGAGCAGGCAAAAGTCGTTCGCTTTGTATTTGATATGTACTCCAGGGGGTACGGGCAAAGTCTGATCTGCAACGAGCTTACACGCCTTGGGTATAAGGATAGCTAAGGCAATGTAAAATGGTCTTGCATCAAAATCAGTAAGATGCTACGCAACGCCACCTATATGGGGTACATAGGCTACAACAAGTCCAAGACCACCAATTACATTGACAAGGTTCGCGTAAAGAATCTCGATGAAGATAGCATTCAACTTGTCAAGGGCAACTTCCCGCCGCTTATTTCTGAGGAATTGTGGCACGAATGCGATCGAATCCGCAAGCAAAAAAGTCGCCACATATCGGATGCCGGACGGCTCCACACGCCGCGCCGGTTATCTTGGTCCGATGCATCTGTGGACACAAAAACTGCGTTGCCGCTGCGGCGGTGGGTTTAACCGTTTCAAGTGGCGCGTTTTGAAAGACGGAACACCGGTTTACGGGTATCAATGCAATTACCGGACAGTGAATGTTTCCCGTTCTTTTGTTGTGGAACACAATCTGCAAGGACAGTCATCCTGCGATGCAATTTCCATATGCGAATGGAAACTTGAACTTATGGCAAAGTTGATTTTTTGACCGTATCTGGGGCGACCAAAATGCGGCAGTGAAAAAAGCGGTTGCAATGATAGACTCTGTCAGCAGCCGCGCGGCTCCTTCCTGTTCGGTTGCCAGCAGCAGCGCCCAGATCAATAAGCTGAAAAATCGCAAACTGCGGCTTGCCCAAATGTACGCAGACGGTGACTTGGGGCGTGATGAGTACAAGGAACTGTGCGCCAAGACGGAGCAGGAAATCAGCGCTTTGCAGCACCCTCCAGCCGAAATGGCAGCACAACAAAAAGCAGCAGCCACTCCTTCTATGAAGGAACTGACTGCTGCGCTGAATCGAATCGTGGATCTTTCTGCACCGAAGTTGCCTGATTCACTGATTCAGGAATTTGTAGAGGTTGTCACGCCTATCAAGGACAACCTCTACCGCTGGAAGCTGAATTTCGGTCCGCAGGTTCCTCACGCTGAACGAACCGACTTGACGAAAATCGAGCAAGATCCCCTGCTGAAATTCAGAATCAACTTCGAAACCGCACGTCAATATCGTCAAAAAAACGGTATGCCGAGCCAGTTCAGACGCTGTTCTTGGACAGATTTGAGGGTTGAAGTGTATGTCTGACGGAAAAACAAATGTGCGCCGCTGACAAGCAGCGGCGCACATTTTAGTCAATTTTCAGCCTTTTTCGGGCTTGAATTTTTAACGATAACTCGTCAAAAATCAATTACTTCGCTCTGGGAGCTTTAATAGCAGCCTGTGCGGCGGCCAGGCGGGCGATGGGAACACGGTAGGGAGAGCAGCTGACGTAGTCCAGGCCAACGTTGTGGCAGAACTCGACACTGCTGGGATCGCCGCCGTGCTCGCCGCAGATGCCCAGACCAAGGTTCGGGTTGGTCGCGCGGCCATCGTGGGCAGCCATCTTGACCAGCTTGCCAACGCCGATCTGATCCAGATGCTGGAACGGATCGCTCTCGTAGATCTTGGTGTCGTAGTAGGCAGTCAGGAACTTGGCAGCGTCGTCACGGCTGAAGCCGAAGGTCATCTGAGTCAGGTCGTTGGTGCCGAAGCTGAAGAAGTCAGCTTCCTTGGCGATCTCGCCGGCGGTCAGAGCGGCACGCGGGATCTCGATCATGGTGCCGACCTCGTACTTCATGTCAACACCGGCAGCGGCAATCAGGGCATCGGCAGTCTTGACGACAACGTCCTTGACAAACTTCAGCTCCTTGACCTCGCCAACCAGAGGAATCATGATGTCGGGGGGTGATCATCTTGCCGGTTTCGGCAGAAACCTTGAGGGCAGCCTTGATGACAGCGTTGGTCTGCATCTCGGCGATCTCGGGATAGGTAACAGCCAAACGGCAGCCACGGTGACCCATCATGGGGTTGAACTCGTGCAGGCTGACAACAACGTTGTTCAGCTCCTCGGTGGACATACCCATGTCCTTAGCCAGAGCCTCGATGTCCTCGGCCTTGGTGGGCAGGAACTCATGCAGCGGCGGATCCAGATAACGGATGGTCATCGGACGCTCGCCCATGATGCGGTACATAGCGGTGAAGTCGGCCTCCTGGAACGGCTCGACCTTAGCCAGGGCAGCCTTGCGCTCCTCAACGGTACGGGCGCAGATCATCTCACGGACAGCCTTGATGCGGTCCTCGGCGAAGAACATGTGCTCGGTACGGCACAGACCGATGCCCTCGGCACCCATGTCAACGGCGTTCTGCGCGTCACGCGGGTTGTCGGCGTTGGTCATGACCTTCATCTGGCGGTTTGCGTCAGCCCAGCCCATGAAGCGCTTGAAGTTGGCGTTCTCGGTGGAAGCGACGGTAGCGATCTGTCCCTCGTAGATGTTGCCGGTGGAGCCGTCGATGCTCATCCAGTCACCCTCGTGGAAGGTGTGGCCGTTGATGGTGATGACCTTGGCGTCATAGTCGATGGCGACGTTGTTATCGTTGCCGCAGCCGGAGACGCAGCAGGTGCCCATGCCGCGGGCGACAACAGCAGCGTGGCTGGTCATACCGCCGCGGACGGTCAGGATGCCCTGAGAGACCTGCATGCCGACGATGTCCTCGGGAGAGGTCTCGAGACGGACCAGAACGACCTTCTTCCAAGCATCGTCCTTGACCTTCTCCTCGGCCTCCTCAGCAGAGAATACGACGCGGCCGCAGGCAGATCCCGGAGAAGCGGCCAGGCCCTTGCCGATTGCCTCGGCGGCCTTCAGAGCGGCAGCATCAAACTGCGGGTGCAGCAGGGTGTCCAGCTGCTTGGGCTCGACGCGCAGAACAGCGGTCTTTTCGTCGATAACGCCCTCGTCGACCAGGTCGCAGGCGATCTGCAGAGCAGCCTGGGCGGTGCGCTTGCCGTTACGGGTCTGCAGCATGAAGAGCTTGCCATCCTCGATGGTGAACTCCATGTCCTGCATATCCTTGTAGTAGTTCTCAAGGCGGGTAGCGATCTCAACGAACTGATCGTAGACCTCGGGCATCTCCTCATGCAGCTTGCTGATGGGAGAAGGAGTACGGATACCGGCGACGACGTCCTCGCCCTGAGCGTTGATCAGGTACTCGCCCATCAGCTTCTTCTCGCCGGTGGCGGGGTTACGGGTGAAGGCAACGCCGGTGCCGGAACGCATACCGGAGTTACCGAAGGCCATCTGCTGCACGTTGACGGCAGTGCCCCACTCGTAGGGGATCTCGTTCATCTTACGATACACGTTGGCGCGGGGGTTATCCCAAGAACGGAAAACGGCCTTGACGGCACCGATCAGCTGCTCCTTGGGATCCTGCGGGAACTCCTCGCCCTGCTTCTCAAGGTAGATCTGCTTGAACTCCTTGACGAGCTCCTTCAGGTCGTTGGCGTCCAGCTCAACGTCCTGCTTGACGCCCTTGCGCTCCTTCATAGCGTCAATGCGCTCCTCGAAGAAGCTCTTGCCCAGCTCCATGACGACGTCAGAGTACATCTGGATGAAGCGGCGGTAGCAGTCGTAGGCAAAACGGGGGTTGTTGGTCTTTTTGGCCAGACCCTCAACAGCCTGATCGTTCAGGCCGAGGTTCAGGATGGTGTCCATCATGCCGGGCATGGACTGACGTGCGCCGGAACGGACGGAAACCAGCAGGGGGTTCTCGATGGAGCCGAAGGTCTTACCGGTCTGCTCCTCGAGGATGCCCATGTATTTGAAGATGTCTGCCTTGATCTCATCGTTGATCTCACGGTTATCAGCATAGTACTGGGTGCAGGCCTCGGTGGTGATGGTGAAGCCCTGCGGAACCGGCATGCCGGCGTGGGTCATCTCGGCCAGGCCGGCACCCTTACCACCCAGAGTGTTCTTCATGGTGGTTTGGTCGCCGCCGAAGGCGTCATGGCCCTCTTTGAACAGATACAAGAATTTCTTGCTCATAGTTACCTCCCAAATTGGTGACGTGTTTGCATCACATAAATCATGTTTGCATAGTCCATTATAACAGACCGAAAGACAGATTTCCAGTAGATTGTTAAAAAAATTGCTCAATAGTTTCGCTGAAAATGTAGCCAAACTTTTTTAGGTTCAGGTATTGCAATTTGCACAAAAATCGTGTATTTTATAATGGGTGGGAAGTTCGAAATATTTTTTGGAACTGTCACTTTTTTGCTTTTTAGAGTTCCGCGGTAAATTTTTCGCGGCGAACGGTCGTTTTTCGGCTTGCTAAAATGCGCCGCATGTTATACAATATATAGGGCAGCACCGCATAATTCCCGCCTTACGGCGTAAGCACCGCTCCGGCGTATCGGCACTTAGAATTATGCGGTATTGCCATAGGTATAAGGTCCGTCGGCAGCCCCCGTGCGCCGCGGGCACGAAATGAGTGCATAAAGGAAGAACCGCTATATGTCTACCGCAAGAGAGAATTTCGAGCTGGCACAGCAGCGCTATGCCGCCACGTTTGAGCGCCATCTGGATAACGGCGTGAATTTTATCAGTGATAACGTCTGCATTGAGCCGGAGGTCATCATTGCCCCCGGTGCGACCATCCTGCCGGGCTGCATCCTGCGCGGCCAGACGGTCGTCGGCCCGGACTGCGTCATCGGCCCCAACACCCTGCTGGAGGATACCGTCGTTGACGCCGGGTCCACGATCAATGCCAGCCAGTGCTATGGGAGCCACATCGGCCCCAACAACAAGATCGGCCCCTTCACCCATGTGCGCGTCGGCACCAAAACCGCCGAGGGCTGCCATCTGGGCGCTTATGTCGAAACGAAGAACGCCGACTTTGCCGAGGGCAACACGGTCAGCCACCTGACCTACATCGGCGATGCCACGGTGGGCAAGTACTGCAACTTCGGCTGCGGCACCGTCACCTGCAACTACGACGGCGAGGGCAAGTTCCACACGACCATCGGCGACTATGCGTTCATCGGCTGCAACACGAACCTGGTCGCACCCGTCACCATCGGCGACCATGCGTTCACGGCTGCCGGCTCCACCATCGGCCATGACGTGCCCGCCGGTGCGCTGGGCATCGAGCGCGCCAAGCAGGCCGAGATCGACGGCTGGGGCGAGCGCAAGCTGGAGAAGTATATCGCCAAGAAGCAGAAGCTGGAAGCGGAGAAGAAGGGGAAGTAAAGCGTTGCAGGGGGCGGCGTCCTCGACGCCCCGCGGCCTTCCCATAAGCAGCCGCTTATCTTACGCTGCCGGGCCGGGCATGCCCGGCCCCTACGGTACTTCACGATTTTTCAAAGGATATATCTATGTTCGAAATGACCTCCGGGGCGGACTGGCTGATTGCCGGACTGGGCAACCCCGAACCGAAATATGACGGCACCCGCCACAACGCCGGTTTTGAGGCGCTGGACTATCTGGCCGCGCAGTGGCAGTGCGACATTGCCAAGGCCAAATGGCAGGGCCTGTACGGCACGGCACAGGTGAACGGCCACAAGGTCGTGCTGCTCAAGCCGCTGACCTACATGAACCTGAGCGGCCAGAGCATTGCCCCCGCCGCCAACTTTTACAAGATCCCGGCAGACCACATCATTGTGCTGTGCGATGACATCACCCAGGAGCCGGGACATCTGCGCATCCGGCCCCACGGCTCTGCCGGCGGGCACAACGGGCTGAAAAGCATCATTGCCAGCCTGGGCACCGACCATTTCAGCCGTATCCGCATCGGCATCGGCGCCAAACCGAACCCGCAGTACGACCTGGCCGCCTGGGTGCTGGGCAAACTGCCTGCCGCAGACCGCAAGGCCATGACGGACCGCTACCCGGACATTGAGAAAGCCTGCAAGCTGCTGATGGACGACAATCTGCAGTACGCCCAGAACAAGTTCAACCACTAAGGGGACGTGAATCATGAGTGAAATCCGTAAAAAAGGCAATGACCCGTCTGATGCTCTGCGCTGTAGCGCTCGTTGCCTGCATCATTTTCAGTGTCCTGCTGCTGAGCGGCACCTTTGACGGCAAAACCGGCGGCAGCAAGCCCGCCTCCGGCGATACCATCAGCAGCAGTGCCCCCGCGGAAGGCGTTGACGATCCCACCGCCGACAACTTTACCGCAGAGAGCACCCCTGCCGAGGAGGCTCCCGCCGAGCCCGAGGCCACCCCCGAGCCGACGCCGGAGCCCACGCCCGTGCCCGGAGTACGAGGGCCTGAGCGTGCAGCCCACCACCTATTATAATGAGGGTGAGCAGCCGACCTACACCGTGACCGACGGCAACAACCTGAACATGCGCAGCGGCCCCGGCACCGACTATGACAAGATCGGTCAGGTGCCCGCCTCCACCAGCGTCACTGCGCTGGGCGCCAATGAGGACGGCAGCTGGGTCGTTGTGAACTACAACGGTACCTACGGCTGGCTCAAGACGGAGTTCTTGAACGGCTGATAAGCAAGAAGCCAATTTTCGGTCAGACGTAGGGCGGCCTGACCTCAGGCCGCCGCGGCGGGGTGAGGGCACCCCGCCCTACGTTTGCTTTATACAATGGGTTCTTTTATGTTCAACGCACTTTTCACCAAAATCAGACGAATACGCAAAAACTGGCGCAGGCGCTCGGGGGTTCCGGGGGCTTGCGCCTTATTTGGCATACCGGGGTCGGGCCGGGCGATGGTCTATGCCGCGCTGGCGAAGGCCCTCGACAAGCCGCTCTGCATCGTGACGCCCGGCGAGGCCGAGGCGACCCGGTTTGCGGGCGACCTGAACGCGCTGGGCGTGGCAGCGGCAGTGTTCCCTGCCCGCGACTATGTGCTGCGCCCCATCGAGGGCACGGGCCGCGAGTACGAATACCGCCGTCTGGCCGTGCTGGGCGACCTCGTCGGCGGGCGGCTGCAGGCCGTCTGCGTGCCCGACGAGGGCCTGACCCAATACACGACGCCGCGGGCGGATTTCTGCGCGAACACCCGCAGCCTGCGCCCCGGCGACACACTGCCCCGCGCCGAGCTGACCGCGCTTTTGTACGGCGCAGGCTATACGCGGCGCGACCAGGTGGACGGCCCGGGTCAGTTTTCGATCCGCGGCGACATTGCGGACATCTACGCGCCCGACATGAAGCAGCCCGCCCGCATGGAGTTCTGGGGCGACGAGATCGACACGATGCACACCTTCGATCTGGCGACCCAGCGCCGCGACGAGCCGATTGAAAAAATCTACGTCTCCCCCGCGCGGGAGATACTGTTCGGTCAGCCCGCCGATGCAGCGGAGAAGATTCGCTCCTATATCAAAAAGGCCCGCGGCAGGCGGCGCACGGCGTTGGAGACCTGCACCGCTGCGGACCTGGCACAGCTGGACGGCGGCGCGATGCCCGTCAACATGGACAAATATCTCACGCTGCGCTATCCCGAGCCTGCGACGATTTTAGACTACTTTGACGATCCGCTGCTGATTCTGGAGGAGCCGGCCTCCCTGCGGGAGGCCGAGCGCGCCACCGCGTTCCGCCGGGGCGAGGAGCTTTCCGCCCTGCTGGAGGACGGCGTGCTGGCGGCAGGGCTGGATAAGCTCTACGCCGAGAGCGGCTGGCTCTGGGCGCAGTGCGCCGCGCACCGCACGCTCTGCGCCGAGAACTTTGCCCGCACCATGCCCGATGTGCCGCTGAAAACCCGATCGTCAACGCACCGCCCACACGCTGCCCGCCTGGGGCGGCGAGGTCGCGGCGCTGCTGGAGGACATCCAGCCGCTTTGCAGCGGCGGCACGGCGGTCACGGTCATGGCCGGCACGCCCCGTGCGGCGGCAGGTCTGGCCGCCGACCTGCGCACCAAAGGGCTGAACGTCACGACAGACGCGGCGGCGGGGCCGAGCGCCTGGGTTGGTGCAGATCCTGCCGGGGCAGCTTTCCGCCGGGTGCAGCCTGCCGTTTGCGAAATACGCCGTGTTTACGGCCCGCGCCTTCGGCGTGAGCGGCGCACAGAAGAAGAAAAAGCGCAATAAGGACGCGCTGAACAGCCTGAGCGAAATCTCGGTGGGGGATCTGGTCGTCCACCAGAACCACGGCATCGGGCGGTACGCGGGCATCCAGCGGATGGCCGTGCAGGGCGTCACAAAGGACTATCTGCGCATCGAGTACGACAAAAAAGGACGTGCTGTACGTGCCCGTCACCCAGCTGGACCTTTTGTCCCGCTACACTGCGCCGGGCGACAGCGACAACGTGAAGCTGAGCCGCCTGGGCGGCAGCGATTGGGCCAAGACCCGCAAGAAGGTCAAGGCTGCGACGGAGCAGATGGCGAAGGAGCTGATCGAGCTGTACGCCCGCCGCAAGCAGGCGCACGGCTACGCCTTCCCCGCCGACGACACCTGGCAGGGTGATTTTGAACAGCGCTTTGCCTATGAGGAAACGCCCGACCAGCTGACCTGCGCGGCAGACATCAAGCACGATATGGAGGAGCCGTGGCCGATGGACCGGCTGCTCTGCGGTGACGTTGGCGTCGGCAAGACCGAGGTCGCACTGCGCGCCGCGTTCAAATGCGTGATGGGCGGCAAGCAGTGCGCGATCCTGGCCCCCACGACGATTCTGGCGTGGCAGCACTTCAACACCGCGCTGACCCGCATGGAGTCCTTCCCCATCCGCATCGGGCTTTTGTCCCGCTACCGCACCGCCAAGGAGCAGAAGGAGACGCTGCGCGGGCTGAAGGACGGCACCGTGGACATTGTAGTCGGCACGCACCGGCTGCTGTCCGGCGATGTGAAATTCAAGGACCTGGGCCTTGTCATCATCGACGAGGAGCAGCGGTTCGGCGTCAAGCACAAGGAAAAGCTCAAAGAGGGCTTCATCGGCGTCGATATGCTGACGCTGTCGGCCACGCCGATCCCCCGCACGCTGAACATGGCGCTGTCGGGCATCCGCGATATGAGCACAATTGAGCAGCCGCCGTTTGAGCGCCAGCCGATTGAAACCTATGTGCTCGAGTACGACGAGGGCATCGTGTCCGAGGCCATCCGCAAGGAGCTGGCCCGCGGCGGGCAGGTATACTACCTGCACAACCGCGTGGACAACATTGAGGAATGCGCCGCGCGGGTGGGCAAGCTCGTGCCCGGGGCGCGTATCGGCATTGCCCACGGCAAGATGACCGAGGAACAGATTTCGTCGGTGTGGCAGCAATTGCTGGACAACGAGATCGACATCCTTGTCTGCACCACCTTAATTGAGACCGGCGTGGACGTGCGCAACTGCAACACGCTGATTATTGAAAATGCGGACCGCATGGGATTGAGCCAGCTGTACCAGATCCGCGGGCGCGTGGGACGCAGCTCCCGCAAGGCGTATGCGTATTTCACCTTCACACGTGACAAGGTGCTGACCGAGATCGCGGCCAAGCGGCTTTCGGCCATCCGGGAGTTCACGTCGTTCGGGTCGGGCTTCCGCATTGCGATGCGCGACTTGCAGATCCGCGGTGCGGGCAGTCTTTTGGGCCACAGCCAGCACGGCCACATGGAGGCCGTCGGCTACGATTTGTACGTGAAGATGCTGGGTCAGGCCATTGCCGCGGCCCGCGGCGAGGCCCCCGCCCCCGACAAGAGCGACTGCCTGGTGGACATCACCGTGGACGCATTCCTGCCGGAGGAATATATCCCGGACGCTGCCGGGCGCATCGAGGCATACAAGCGCATTGCGGCCATCGAGACGACGAGCGACGCCGAGGACGTGCTCGACGAGCTGATTGACCGCTACGGCAGCCCACCCAAGAGCGTGCAGGGGCCTGGTGGACGTCTCCCGTCGTGCGCGTGACCGCAGCCCGCGTCGGCATTGCGGAGATCGTCCAGCGCGGCGACCAGCTGATTTTGTATAGTGACATCGTCGGGCCAAAGCAGCTGGGCGAGGTCATGGAAAAGTTCCCGCATCGGGTGCTGTACAATGCACTGGGCCGACCCTATTTCAGCCTGCGCGTGCAGAAGGGCGAAAGCCCGCTGGTACTGCTAAGAGATGTAGTGACCCTGCTGCCGGGCGCACAGAATCAGCCACAGACAAAGCCATAAAAAATAAGCACCTGTTTACTGCGATAAAAAGCAGTAAACAGGTGCTTTGCTTTTGGGGTAAGACGCTGAAATTTTCTTTGGTCCTTTCTTTATAAAGAAAAGGGACAGAGGGGCCTTTTGGCCCGGGCGTGCATTTACACCGCCCGTTCCCCCCCATTTGCATCACTCAAACACGTTCTCCTCATCCTCCACCACTTCACCAACGTGGTTACCCTCGCTGTCCAGCCCGCGCTTGTCCAGCATATAGTGCACAAATTCCTGCGCCAGGCCGTAGAAGGTCGCAAAGAGCGGCACGCCGACGACCATGCCCACAAGACCGAACAGGTCGCCGCCGACCACGATGGAAAACAGGATCCACAAGGCAGAGATGCCGATGGACGAGCCCAGGATCTTCGGGCCGATGAAGTTGCCGTCCACCTGCTGGATGACCAGAATCAGCACGCCGAAGATGACCGCCTGGATCGGGTCAACCAACAGCAGAATGAAGATGCTGGGGATCGCGCCGATGAAGGGGCCAAATACCGGGATAATATTCGTGATGCCGATAAACACACTGATGAGCAGTGCAAAATCGAGCCGCAGGATCGCCATTGCCACAAACGTGATAACGCCGATGATGGCCGAGTCAATGATCTTGCCCACAAAGAAGCCCGTGAAATTCACGTTGGCATAATGGCAGATGCGCAGCGTGTTTTCCGCAGCCTTTTCCGGCAGGAAGGCATGCGCCAGCGTGCGCAGCTGATGGAGCAGATGCTCCTTGTCCGCCAGCATATAGATGCTGGCCGCAATCGAGGTGAAGATCGCCACAAAGTTCGATGCCACGCTGCCGATGCTGGCCACGATCTGCGGCATGGCGGCGCTGGCCATGTTGTAGATTTCCTTGACCATCGCCTCGGAATCGTCCAGCACTTTTGTGGCCGACGACAGGTCAACGCCGAAGCGCTCCTGAACCATGCCCAGCATATCCTGTACGCTCTGTATGTAGCTTGGGAAGTTCGTAAACAGCATGGCGATGCTGTCCACGATCTGCGGGATGACCAGCCATGCCAGCAGCACAAGCAGCAGAATTGCCACCAGATACGCCAGAAGGATCGCGAATCCGCGCGTCTTTTTCTTCTCTTTAAACAGCTTTGTGTAGAAGAACTTGACCATCGGGTCAAGCACATAGGCAATGACTATGCCGCCCGCAAACGGCGACACGATGCCGATAAACACACCGATTTTCCCCAGAAAGTACCCCAGATTGTTCAAAGCCAGATACAGCGCAATACAGGCCCCGACCACGCAGAACCAGTCCAGCATCGTTTCCGGCTTTTTGGTCCAGATATGTTCCTCTTTCAAATGCTCCGCTCCTTTTACACCATTTTACAAGAGTATTGTACGCTATGCACGCCTGTATTGCAAGGAATAACTTGTTAATTTTCTTGCGGCCCGCCTGGTAAATTCCGGCGCGGCTCACCGTTTTCATCCAGGCCGCGGGCCGTCAGCCCTGCCCCGACAGCCTGTTTGAGCAGCGCCGCCAGCACGGCCAGCGTCGGCACGCCCAGCACCATGCCCGGGATGCCGAACCACGCCCCGCCCACCACGATGGCCAACAGCACGCCCAGCCCCGGCAGGCCGGTGGCCCCGCCCAGAATGCGCGGCGCAATAAAGTTGCCGTCCACCTGCTGGACCACAAAAATAATGATGGCAAATTCTGCCGCCTTCCAGGGCAATTCCAGCAGCAGGATGATGAGCCCCGGCACCGCGCCGAGGAACGGCCCCAGCACCGGGACAATGTTTGTCACGCCGACCAGCACGGCCAGCAGCGGCGCGTATTCCAGCCCGAAGATCGACATCAGCGCAAATGTTTCCCCGCCCACGAGCAGGGCGTCCACCAGCTGCCCGCCGATGTAGCCGCTGAAAATTTTGTTGGCAAGACGGCAGATTTCCAGCACACTGCCCGCGGCACGCGGCGGCAGCGCCGCATGCAGACACGCCCGGGCCGCGCGGAGCAGCGCCTCCTTGCCGGAGAGCAGGTAGATGCTGGCGGCCAGTGCCACCACGGCGTTGCCCGCAGCCCCCGCCGCGCCGGAGACGAAATCCGCCGCCGCACGCGCCGCACTGCGGGACAAACCGCCGAACCAATTTTGCAGTGCCGTGCCCACCATCTGCACAAGCTGTTCCGCCGTGGCCGTATCGATGCCGAACGTATTTTGCACCCAGACCAGCAGGCCGCGGATGGTCTCCTCATACGCGCCGAGCCGCCCGGCAAAGGTCGTCACGCTCTGCACGAGCTGCGGGACGACGAGTGCCGCCAGCAGCGCCAGCGCACCGAAAAACAGCGCATAGCTGACGGCCATCGCCCCGCCGCGCCTGCCGCCAAAGAGCTTTTGCGCAAAAAAGCGCGTGGGTATGTCCAGTACATAGGCCAGCAGCAGCCCCCAGCCAAACGGTGCCAGCAGCCCGAGAAACGCCCCGGCCCCGCGCAGCACGCCCGGCAGCCAGTCTGCCGCGGCAAACACCGCCGCGGCGCCCGCCGCCAGCAGCAGCCAGTCCTTCATCGTGTGGGGTGTGCGGTCAAAACAGTTTTTCATTGTCGCTCCTCCTGTTTTGTGGTACACTGTTTACAGCGCATAATTTGTTCATCTTACTTGCTTCTGTTATACCACACTTTTTCAAAAGGTAAAGAGCCGTACGATTGGAAATTACAATAATTTACGTAAAACCGATGTTTTTCGTGAAAATTCTCGTCAGTGCCCGCCTGCCGGGCGCATCGGTGCTGTAGGGGGGCGGCGTCCCCGACGCCCCGCGGAGGGGTCAAGACCCCTCCCTGCAAAGCCGCCCGAAGGAGGGCTGCAATTCTTTGCACTTTTCCTACAGTTTTGTAAAATTTCTTCGACAATCTTGACAGAATACCGTCATAATGTTACAGTGGTCACAAGGCCGCTTTCTGTCCCTGAAAGGAGATTTCCATGTGGTTTGATACGATTTTATGGCTGGTTGCCGTCGTGGCGTTCATCATGGTCGAGGCCGCCACAACGGCGCTTGTCTCGGTCTGGTTTGCGGTGGGCGCTGCCGCGGCCATGCTGGTCAGCTTTTTTAATGTCGGCTTTGGCTGGCAGATGCTTGTTTTTGCCGTTGTATCGGCCATTACGCTCGGCCTGATGCTGCCCCGGCTCATCAGTCGGCGCGGCGCGCACCGTGCCCCTGTCACGAACGGCTCGCCGCTGACCATCGGCAAGCAGGGCGTTGTGCTTGTGGACATTGAGCCCGGCCTTCCGGGCCGGGTCCGCGTGGACGGCCTGGACTGGCAGGCCCGCGCCGAGGTCACACTCCCGCAGGGCACCCGCTGCAAGGTCGTGGCCGTGGACGGTGCGATCCTTATTGTCGCTCCCGTGACCGCTGACGCGGCTGCGGTTTAAATCACAAAGGAAAAAGGAGGACCCCCAAATGCTGTTAGTCTTTGCCATCCTGCTCATCATTATTCTGGTAGTTTTGGTGCGCTGCATCGTTATTGTGCCGCAGTCCAACGCCTATGTCACCGAGTGGCTCGGCGTCTACAAGGATACCTGGGGCGCGGGCCTGCACATCCGTACGCCGTTTGTCGAGCGCATCTCCCGCAAGGTCTCGCTGAAGGAGGAGGCCGCCGACTTCCCGCCGCAGCCCGTCATCACCCGCGACAACGTCACGATGATGATCGACACCGTCGTTTTCTTTCAGGTGTTTGACGCCAAGATGTACGCCTACGGCGTGAACCGCCCGATCCAGGCCATCGAGAACCTGTCCGCCACGACGCTGCGTGACATCATCGGCTCGATGACGCTGGACGAGACCCTGACGAGCCGCGACCTCATCAACACGAAGATCACCGCCAGCCTTGATGAGGCCACGGACCGCTGGGGCATCAAGGTCAACCGCGTCGAGCTGAAAAACATCGAGCCGCCGGTGGAGATCCGCCAGGCCATGGAAAAACAGATGAAGGCGGACCGCGAAAAGCGCGCCTCCATCCTGCTGGCCGAGGGCGAAAAGCAGGCTGCCATCACCCGCGCCGAAGGCGAAAAGGAGTCCGCCATCCTGCGCGCCGAGGCCGTGAAGCAGCAGCGCATCCGCGAGGCCGAGGGCGAAGCCGAAGCCCTTCTGACCGTCCAGAAGGCACAGGCCGATGCCATTCGCATGATCAACGAGGCGAACCCCAACCACAACTATCTGGCCCTGCGCAGCATGGAGGCCATGGAGAAGGTCGCTGACGGCAAGGCCACCAAGCTGATCGTGCCCAGCGACATGCAGAATCTCGCCGCAACCGTGTCCGCGATCAAGGAGATTTCCGGCGAAGTGACCGAATAAAATTTTTACATTCTGTTTTCCCTGCCCGCGGTGTTCTGCCGCGGGCAGTTTTTGTGGGGACGAACGCTGGCGGCAAGGCGCGAAAGCCCGCCCACACTGCTCCTTTCCCGCAATTTTTTCTTGCGTTTTCCACAAAATCAGGTTATAATATAAGCAGAATAGTATGCCTTTTTGCGCATACTACATAAAATATTGTGAGGTGTATCAGTATGAAGGAACCTATGGTCATCACTATGGCGCGTGAGTACGCATCCGGCGGCAGCGAGATTGCACAGGCCGTTGCCGACAAGCTGGGTATTCCCTTATATAATAAGGAGCTGATCACCCTTGCCGCCAAAAAAGAGCGGTCTGACCGAGGAGGCCATTGCCGCCAGCGAGAACCAGCGCAGCGGCAGCCTGATCTACAGCCTGTACATGATGGGCAACACGATGCCCCTGGCCGACCAGGTCTACATTTTGCAGAGCAACGTCATCAAGGAGCTGGCCGCCGAGGGCCCCTGCGTCATTCTGGGCCGCTGCGGTGACTACGTCCTGCGTGAGCGCCCCAACGTGCTGCGCACTTTCGTCTACGCGCCGCTGGAGACCCGCATCCAGTTTGCCAAGAGCCGCCCCGACGCCAAGGATATGCCGGACCGCCTGTGGGAGACCCAGCTGGCCAAGCATGACCGCGCCCGTGCAAGCTACTACAACTATTACACCGAGAACCGCTGGGGCGAGGCCAAGAACTACGATCTGTGCCTGAATGCGACCCTGGGCCGCGAGGCCTGCGCCGACCTGATCGTGGCCGCCGCCAGGGCTATGCAGGAAGCCGACAAGTAAAAAGGAGCCTTTCACTATGCTGCGCTATGTCAAAAACGGAATGCTGCTGTTGAGCGTCGCGTATATCGTCATCGGTATGCTGCTGCTCATCATGCCCGAGACCAGTCTGCTCTGGATCTGCAACATTTTTGGTGTTGTGGTGCTTGTCACCGGCATTGTCTGCCTGATCCAGTATGCCCGCATCCGCGGCACCGGCTTTACCGCGCCGTTCATGCTGGTGGGCGGTGTCATCACGGCGGGGCTGGGCATCTTCACGCTGGCAAAACCGCAGGTAGTGACCAGCTTTCTGCCCGTTGTGTTCGGCATCTTCATCGTCGTTGACGGCCTGAGCCGCATCGGTACCGCCATTGACCTTGCTAAGCGCAAGGGGCAGAAATGGTGGTTGCTGCTGCTGTTCAGCATCGTATCCGTTGCCCTGGGCGTACTGCTGGTGCTGCACCCGTTTGATGCGGCGGTCAGCGCCGTCATGCTCTGCGGCATCCTGCTGATCGCCGAAGGTGCGCTGAATTTAGGCTGCATTCTCTACGCCGCCATGGAGCTGCGCACACTGGACCGCATGGCCTCTGCCGCCGCCAATGCGGCCTTGGGTGCCATCGGCGACGCCCTGGACGAGGCCGAAGCCGCCGAGCGTGATGTCGGCAGCGACGGCCCTGTGGTGTACGACGCCGAGAGCAAGGATGTGTCGGAGGACGGTGAATAACCGTTCCGTGACACCGTAGGGGCGCATTCTATATGCGCCCGCAGCGCCGTTCCATCAGCAAACGGGCACGGGCGGATATAGAATCCGCCCCTACAAGCTCCGTTTGTCCTTATTTTGTTTCCCGCGCGAAGGATCGCGAGTTATTTTTAAAGGAGAGAGCCCCTATCCATGTATGACCTTATCATCGTAGGCGCCGGCCCTGCCGGCATTTTCACCGCGCTGGAGCTGCTGCGCAAGAGCAGCACCCCCACAAAATTTTGCTTCGTCGAAAAGGGCAAGCCTGTGGAAAAGCGCCACTGCCCCAAGGATAAAACCGGCGTCTGCGTAAACTGCAAGCCGACCTGTGCCATCACCACCGGCTTTTCCGGCGCGGGCGCATTCTCGGACGGCAAGCTGTCCCTGTCCTATCAGGTCGGCGGCGAGCTTCCCGACCTGATCGGCGAGGATTTCGCGCAGGAGCTTATTGACTACACCGATAAAATTTACCTCGAGTTTGGCGCCGACCCGAAGGTCGAGGGCATCTACGAGGGTCCCGACATCAAGGACATCCGCAAGCGCGCCATTCAGGCGGGTCTGCAGCTCGTTGACTGCCCCATCCGCCATCTGGGCACCGAGAAGGCCCAGCAGCTCTACCTGAACATCCAGAACTATCTGGCCGACGCCGGTGTTGAGATGCTGTTCAGTACCGAGTGCGAGAACATCATCCTCGAGGATTCCGTCTGCAAGGGCGTCCGCCTGCGCGAGAAGGACGGCGTCCGCGACGTCTACGCCAAGCAGGTCGTTATTGCCACGGGCCGCCGCGGTGCGGACTGGCTGGAAAAGATCTGCGCCGAGCACAACATTGCCCACAAGCCCGGCACCGTTGACATCGGCGTCCGTGTTGAGTGCCGCAACGAGATCATGGAGAAGATCAACAAGGTCCTGTATGAGGGCAAGCTGATCGGCTACCCGGCCCCCAGTGGCGCAACAAGGTGCGCACCTTCTGCCAGAACCCCGGCGGCTTCGTTGCGCAGGAGAACTACGACAACGATCTGGCCGTCGTCAACGGCCACAGCTTCAGGGAGAAAAATGAGCAACACACGAACCTGGCCATTCTGGTCAGCCACAACTTCACCGAGCCGTTCAACCAGCCCATCGCCTACGCGCAGAAGGTCGGTGAGCTGACGAACATGCTGGGCGCGGGCCACATTCTGGTGCAGCGCTACGGCGATATTCTGGACGGCAAGCGCACCTGGGCCAACGAGCTGGCCCGCACGAACGTCCGCCCGACGCTGAAGGACGCCGTGGCCGGTGACATCACCGCCGCCATGCCCTACCGCGCCATGGTCAACATCATCGAGTTCATCAAGATGCTGGACATGGTGGTGCCCGGCTTTGCCGCCAACGAGACCCTGCTGTACAGCCCGGAGCTGAAGTTCTACTCCAACAAGGTCAAGATGGACACCGATCTGGAGACGAACATCGCCGGTCTGCACTGCCTAGGCGATTCCTCCGGCTGGACCCGTGGCCTGATGATGGCCTCCGTCATGGGCGTCCTGATGGGCCGCAAGCTGATGGAGAAGCACGAGTTCTGATTTTTCGGGGACACGGGTGTTCTTTTCTTAGAGAAAGAACCAAAAGAATTTTAAACATAAGCAAGGGGAGAGCGCCGGAGACGGTGCTCTCCCCTTTTTGCAGGCGGCGAGTGGCGGCGGCATGAGGGCATGCCGCCCTAC
>ENA-OQES01000217-OQES01000217.1-human-gut-metagenome-genome-assembly--contig:-NODE-217-length-25040-cov-13.091238_pt1 | contig 25040 bp, 19 predicted proteins | sample MGYA00242798_ERZ504641 | MGnify/ENA primary metagenome ERZ504641 (study PRJEB26092, sample SAMD00036327) | human gut metagenome | host: Homo sapiens | study: EMG produced TPA metagenomics assembly of...
CTAAATTCAAGATCATATCTTTGGAATGCGATTTCGAAATCTTTACGTCTTCTTCTTGCAACATTTATTTCTTATCCATTTATATTTATTGTTCCTTTTTTATAAGAATCAACATTCATTAAATTTACAATGCCGCTCTTACTAATTCTTATAAATAAATTTCTATCCAACATGTCTTCCAGTTGCACGAGTGAACAATCTCTTCGCATTGTTTTGCTTCCTAATTTCTATTCACATCAATTCTGAGAAAGCACTTTTTCTTTGTGTTCCAATTTCTTAAAAATGAAGCTGCCAGAAAATCATATCTTCTGGCAGCTTCTTTGAAATTCAGTATTTGTTAATGTGCAACACTCATGCTCTCATCAATCCATTTCTGTACGACATCGACGCCAATCTTAACGGCTTTAGCAATCTTGTCAGCAGGTAAACCCATCTCTGCAAGGGCAATCGTTGTCTCTTTTGCTTTTTGCATTTCACCGCTTTCAATACCTTCACTGTAAATCTGTTCCATCTCACGGCACATGAATTCCACCCCTTTCTGTGTTTCCTTCAATTCGTATACTCTGTCAGCAAGTATCTTACTGTGCATATCTTCTGCATTCTTACAGTGAAGATCATGCATCAGTCTGCCTAATTCTGTATCCTCTTGTTTCTTAGAATTTACATAGATAATATGAGCTTCATCCTTAAAATTCTCACTGACTTCTTCGATTTTCCTGTCTATATGATAAATCGGAAGTCCGTATCCAAGTGCATCGTCTCTGGTGATAAAAACTCACGTAGCTTTCCGGAAGGTCATCAAAATTCCTGTCCTGGATTTAATGTGTTCATATCCATCAGACCACTATGATACCTTGCTCTTTTGGGAGATGCCCCTTCGTTGTCCTGTTGGATTTCTACATCCATCTGCTTGCCTTCAGAATCTCTGGCAACACAGTCCAGAATAGCTGAACGCCCCTGCAAATTCTTATAGTCTTTCTGCAGAACTTGATCAATCACTTTCAGATCCTTTTTATTCATAATTACCTGCAGAACATATTCTGTACATTCCCGTTTCTTGAATACATTCCGCATAAACACATCGCTCATGATGGTAAGGTCTTTTAAGATACCCTTGTATCTTTCGTAACGTGTTTCCAATTCTTCTGTTTTCACGATTTCTTCTTTCGCCACGTCCATTCTCGCCTCCATTCTTTGCTATGTCAGGATAGGTTCCTAAATGTCTCCTATCCCAATTTCATCTTAACATCAAAATCAGCTTTTCACAAGCCACTATTTTATCCTACACCACTTGAAAACAATAATTTCCAATCAGTTTCATCCAACTATTATATTTATTCTTTTCACACACCTTTCGGCAAATTTCATTTTCCATCAATACACAGAACATCTTATCATAATCAAATGCCCAAACAGCACCATTCACATGGTTTTCCACTGCTTTCTGATCTATGTTCTTTAAACGTGTGACCATTTTTTCAATTTCTACATTTCTCAAGTTACCGATATTTTTGCAGATAAACCGAAAGAAATTCAACGTTGCATATTCGTCATGCCAATGGAACTCTTACTTTCGTTTCTTGAAGGCTCAATGAGTTTTTCCTTTTCATAAAAACGAACATTAGAACGGGATAAACCTGTTCGTTCGTAAGCGCTTAAATCTTGGGTAGCTTTATTGTCTACGTTTTTGAACTCATAATGATAGCAAATAGATTTTTACTACACTCCGCTTGATAGGAGATAGAAATTTACTATATTTGGAGGTTTCATTATGAGTAATAAACGTGTTCCAGGACGTTCCCTGGACGAATGGATGGAACTGGTCACCGAATGCAGACAAAGCGGCCTGACAGATGCTGCATGGTGTAATGAACATGGGATATCTCCCAGCTGTTTTTACAATGCAGTTACCCGTCTCCGCAAAAAAGCCTGTCAGATACCGGATCCAGCCCACAAAGCCAGCACTCTTGACCTTACATCCCATAAACAGGATGTAGTCCAGATCGCTATAGAACCAGAGTCTTCTCCGGCAGGACTGATCCCAGATAATGGAAACAGACCTATGCACCTTGATAATTCACATACGATTGAAATCGAAGCAGACGGATTGCTTATACGAATGAGTAATGAGATCAAACCGTTACTTCTGAAGATGCTTATGGATACGCTTAAGGAGTCGTTATGTTAGCGGACATCTCAAATGTTGATGCGATCTATATCGTCTGTGGCAGAACAGATATGCGCAAGTCCATTGATGGATTGTGTGCGATCATCCAGGAACAGTTTTCGATGGAGATCGACCATGCACTTTTTCTTTTCTGTGGACGTAAATGCGACCGCATCAAAGCTATTTTAAAAGAACCAGATGGGATCGTTATGATCTACAAAAGACTGACTGCCCAAGGTTCTTACCGATGGCCCAGGAATAAATCCGAAGTCCGGAATCTTACATGGCGGGAGTTCGACTGGCTGATGTCCGGCATTGATATTGAGCAGCCCAAAGCGATCAAGGCAACGTAAAAAAGATGCACATAAAACTCTTGTTTTTTGCGGTATTTTCGGCACTTTCAAGTCATGGTAAATCCGCTGTTTTGCTGGGAAAAACCACTGTTTTCTGGTATAATGGAAACATCAGAAACAGGAGGAAAAAGCAGTGGCAGACAGTTCCAAAGATATCCAGCTCCGTGAGTTGAAGGACATGATAAACGATCTCAAAAAAATGATAAAAACACTTCAGGCAACTGTCGATGCTGCCAATAAACGGGAAGAGACTCTCACCCAGGAGCGGGATAATCTGAAAGAAGAGATAGACCTTCTCCGTAAAAAACTGTTTGGCACCTCCAGTGAAAAAAGGACCCTCGATATTCCGGGTCAGTTAAACTTTTTCAATGAGGCGGAACTGGAACAGGATCCAGAAGCTGCAAAAGCAAAGGATCTTGAAGCACTCCTTCCAGAAAAAACAGCAAAAAAACAAAAAGCACGAGCTACAGATGCGGAACGTTTTAAGGGAGTTCCTGTTGAAAAAAAGTATCTGGAGCTTTCTGAGGAAGAGAAACTCTGCCCTGTCTGTGGTACCCCGCTAAAAGAAATCGGGGAAGAGTTTGTCCGCCGGGAACTGGTTTTTGTACCGGCAAAACTGAAAGTATATGAATACTACAGTAAGAACTATGAGTGCCCGCAGTGCAGGCTTCAGGATATTCCGGTCATCAAAAAAGGAAAAGATGGCAGAGCCCATATGCTTTATGGAATGGCTTCTGCCGGAACGGTTGCCTGGGTAATGTACCAGAAGTTTTGTAATGGTCTCCCATACTACCGTCAGGAGAAGGACTGGAAACAGTATGGCGTGAAGAGCACCAGAGCTACTATGTCAAACTGGGTGATCCGGAATTCCGAAGCGTTTTTTTCTTCCTATGTATGAATACTTCCACAGGAAACTTCTGGAACGTGGATTCGTGATGGCAGATGAAACGCCTCTTCAGGTTCTGCATGAACCGGGACGCCGTGCACAGACCAAGTCATATATGTGGCTGTTCCGTAGTGGCGAAGACGGAGGACCGCCTATTATCCTCTATAAATACTCAGAGACCCGGGCCGGGGACAATGCCGTAGATTTTCTTCACGGATTCAAGGGTTATCTGATGTGTGATGGCTATAGTGGATACAATAAAGTTCCAGATGCCAAACGCACAGCCTGCTGGGCACACATCAGAAGATATCTGACAGATGCCATCCCTAAGGGAAAGGCTCTGGATTATACCCAGCCATCCGTACAGGGAATGCTGTACATTAACCAGCTCTTCCATCTGGAAGATGTGATCAGATCAAAGTATTCTTCCTTCGATGCTATCAAAAAGGCGCGTCTTGAAAAAGAAAAGCCGGTAGTAGAAGGTTTTTTGTCGTGGCTTGATCAGCAGGATCCTACCCGTGGGAGCAGGATGGATAAAGCTGTCACCTACATTCAGAACCGCCGATCCTATCTTTCCACCTATCTGGAAGATGGCCGCTGCAGTTTTTCTAATAATCTCAGCGAAAATGCGATCCGCCCGTTTACAGTAGGCCGCAAAAACTGGCTGTTCTGCGATACACCAAACGGAGCCCAGGCCAGTGCTGTTGTGTACACAATGGTAGAAATGGCAAAAGCCAATGGAGTAAACGTCTATCACTATCTTACTTATCTGCTGGAAAAACTGCCTGATGATAGGATGAGCGATGGTGACTTAGAACTCCTGGCGCCATGGAACGAAACCGTCAAAGCTGAGATCGAACGTCGTGCAAACGAATCAAATCAATCATATGTGAATTGTCAAGGTGCTCCGACTACTGGAAAGTAGTCGGGGATTTTTTCTATCATACCTAAAATTTAAGCGCTTACGTTCGTTCTTCTACGTCTTTTATTTTCATGTTATGCACTCCTTTCAAGCAACTATATTTTATCTTAAGAATAAGCTATAAACAAGGTTTACAGTCAAGCATTTATCCAAAATCTCTTCTCTTTTAATTATAAATCAATTCAGCATTCACAACCTCTCTTGCTCTACTCCAAATATTATTCATTTCTCCTACCCAAGCCACCTGATCAGTTGCTTTAAGTTGTTCGGTAATACCTTCACTCTCTGCCATCTGCTCTACAATCCTTTCAAAGCGTTTCTGTGCCTGTTCTTCTATATCAGCCAAATAATCATTCAACCTTCCACTTGTAAGCAGATTCAGATATACACCTCTACGATATTCTTTGTGACCGTAAAGATTCGGTCTTTCTTCTTCAATCCGTAAAGCATCTGCAAATATTCCTGCATTTCTTCACAGAGAAACTTCGGCATTTTGATCATACGATTACTTTTCTTTGTTTTCGGTGTGGTAATCACATCTTCGCCGTGTAATCGCTGATAGGACTACGCTGGGTTTACTAAGTATTTTTGTTTATTCAAACTAAACTACAATTATTGTAATACCCGAAACACCCGAAAATCACTTCAAAAAAACAAAGGTGCCACTTCCTGACGTCCTTTTCCGTCAGGCAATAGCACCTTTGTCATATTTTATCTTATTTTTACAGATAGGAATATCCCATCAGTGATTCATCTACCGCCTTTGCAGCTTCCCTGCCCTCGCGGATTGCCCATACTACTAGGGACTGGCCTCTGTGCATGTCTCCTGCTGTGAAGACTTTGTCTACGGAGGTCTGATACTGATCTGGCTTTGTATCTACGTTAGTTCTTCCGTTGATGGCTACCTTAAATGCGTCTGTTACATATTTCTCACTGCCAAGGAATCCGGCTGCAATAAGAACTACGTCTACAGGAATGACTTCTTCTGTTCCTTCTACAGGAACCATCATCATACGTCCTGTCTTTGGATCTTTTTCACTCTTTAATTTTGTGAGTTTTGCCTGGCAGACATTTCCGTTTTTATCTTTGATAAATTCTGTAACAGTAGTCTGGTATACTCGTGGGTCATGTCCGAATACTGCAATAGCTTCTTCCTGGCCATAATCTGTTTTGAGGACTCTCGGCCACTGCGGCCATGGATTGGATGGTGTTCTTTCCACTGGCGGCTTGGGCATCATCTCTAACTGGATCACAGATTTGGCACCCAGACGGATAGATGTTCCCACACAGTCATTTCCTGTATCACCGCCACCGATGACCAGAACATTTTTTCCTTTGGCAAGTTCATATGGAACTTTGGCAAAATCAGAATCCAACAACGCTTTTGTTACCTGTCCCAGGAAATCTACTGCGAAATAAATTCCTTTTGCATCCCGTCCCGGAACTTTAATGTCTCGTGGATTGGATGCTCCGCAGGCAAGGATGACGCGGTCGAACTGTTTCAGAAGTTCTTCTGCTTTGATGTCCTTTCCTACGTTTACATTTGTAACAAATTTAACTCCCTCTTCTTCCATAAGATGGATTCTTCTGTCAACAACAGCTTTGTCCAGCTTCATGTTAGGAATACCGTAACGGAGAAGTCCGCCTACACGGTCTTTTCTTTCAAATACAGTTACGCTGTGGCCTCGTCTGTTTAACTGCTGGGCTGCTGCCAGTCCGGAGGGACCACTTCCGATGACTGCTATAGATTTGCCTGTACGTACTTCCGGGATCTGCGGGGTTACCCATCCGTTCTCATAGGCTGTCTCAATGATCGCACGTTCGTTTTCTTTGGTGGATACCGGTTCTCCGTTTATATTACAGGTGCAGGCTGCTTCGCAGAGTGCAGGGCAGACACGTGACGTAAATTCCGGGAAGCTGTGTGTCTTGCTCAGTCTTAAGAATGCCTGTTTCCAGTTGCCTGTATAAACCAGATCATTCGTCTCAGGTACAAGATTGTGCAGAGGGCAACCGGATGCCATACCGCCGATCATCATACCTGACTGGCAGAATGGGACACCGCATGCCATGCAGCGTGCGCCCTGAAGTTTCTGTTTCTCTTTATTTAATGGGGTCCTGAATTCTTTGAAGTTTGCGATGCGGACCTTTGGCGGCAGAACTTTTGCCGTCTCTCTCTCATATTCTAAAAATCCTGTTGGTTTGCCCATGATTTCCTCCTCTTCGCCGCACTTGCTGCGGCAATAATGGTATGGCCCACGCCACCTTTTTATTTATTCTAAAAGATGACGGGGCAACATTGATAAGTTCACACGATATATTCAATTATTATCAATGTTTAGCGCCAATACTTTCATAGAACGCTTCCATCTGTGCCTGCTGACTGTTCAGACCTTTTTCTTCCAGTTTCGCACTTAAAGTGATCATCTTCTTGTACTCATTCGGAATGAGTTTCTTAAAGTGCGGCAGATAATAATCAAAGTCAGCCAGAACTTTCGCACCGAGTTTGGAGCCTGTTGCTTCTACATGAGCTTCAATCAGGTCGCGAAGTTCTTTTTTGTCATATTTGTTTTCCACTTTTTCGATGGAAATCATGGCTTTGTTCAGGTTCTTGTAAAGAACATTATCCACATCCAGTACATATGCGATACCGCCACTCATACCTGCTGCAAAGTTCTTGCCAGTCTTACCAAGTACGACTACGCGGCCACCTGTCATATATTCACAACCATGCTCTCCCACGCCTTCTACAACTGCGGATGCACCGGAGTTACGGACTGCGAAACGCTCACCTGCAACACCATTGATAAATGCGGTACCGCTGGTTGCACCGTAGAGGGCAACGTTACCTACGATAATGTTCTCTTCTGCTTTATATGCAGCTTTCTCCGGAACTTTCAGAATCAGTTTACCACCGGAAAGACCTTTTCCGAAGTAGTCGTTGCTGTCACCGGTCAGTTCCAGTGTCAGACCTTTCGGAATAAATGCACCGAAACTCTGTCCGCCGGCACCGTTGCAGTGTACAGTGATAGTGTCATCTGCAAGTCCGTCTTTGTTCTTTCTTGTGATCTCTGCACCAAGGATGGTTCCGAATGTACGGTCAATGTTTGTCAGGTTTACAGAAAGCTCTGTTTTCTGACCTTTATTGATTGCATTTACGCATTTCTTAACCAGAACCTTTTCATCCATGGTCTTTTCCAGTTCGAAGTTATATACGGCTTTCGGGTCAAAAGTAACTTTCTGGTCTTTGCCTGCGAACGGATTGTTCAGGATTGCACTTAAATCTACTTTACCCTGATGTGGTTCCGCTACATTGTCTGTCTGAACCAGAAGATCTGTACGTCCAACCATTTCGCTGACTGTACGGAATCCCAGTTTAGACATATACTCTCTTAATTCCTGTGCGATAAAGCGCATGAAATTCTCTACATATTCCGGTTTTCCTTTAAATCTCTTGCGGAGTTCCGGATTCTGTGTTGCCACACCTACCGGGCAGGTATCCAGGTTACATACACGCATCATTACACATCCCATGGTTACGAGAGGAGCTGTTGCAAAGCCGAATTCCTCTGCACCCATCAATGCTGCGATTGCAACGTCACGACCACTCATAAGCTTACCGTCTGTCTCAATGCGGACACGATTTCTCAGCCCATTTTTAAGCAGTGTCTGATGTGTTTCTGCAAGTCCCAGTTCCCATGGAAGTCCTGCATTGTGGATAGAACTTCTTGGAGCTGCACCTGTACCTCCGTCATAACCGGAGATCAGAATTGTCTGCGCACCTGCTTTGGCAACACCTGCTGCAACTGTGCCCACACCTGCTTCAGATACCAGTTTAACAGAAATATCTGCATATTTATTTGCATTCTTAAGGTCATAGATTAACTGTGCCAGGTCCTCGATAGAATAGATATCGTGATGCGGTGGCGGGGAGATCAGGCTGACACCTGGTGTAGAATGACGGGTTTTGGCAATCCATGGATATACCTTCTTTGCAGGAAGATGTCCGCCTTCACCAGGTTTTGCACCCTGTGCCATCTTGATCTGGATTTCTCTTGCAGATACAAGATAACGGCTGGTTACACCGAAACGTCCGCTGGCAACCTGTTTGATCGCGGAGCATCTGTCATCGCTGCTTCCTGCGGAATCCAGTCTTTCGTCACTTTCACCGCCCTCACCTGTATTGGATTTTCCATGAAGGTGATTCATGGCGATTGCCAGTGTCTCATGTGCTTCCTGTGAAATGGAACCATAGGACATAGCACCTGTCTTAAATCGTTTTACGATATCATCTACGCTCTCCACTTCTTCAAGTGGAACCGGAGTCTCAGCAAACTTAAAGTCCAGAAGTCCTCTTAAGTTTCCGTGGTTTTCTTTATCTACCAGATCTGTGTACTGTTTGAACAGATCGTAGCTTCCTGTCCATGTGGACTGCTGCAGAAGATGGATAGTCTGAGGATTGTAACGATGTTCCTCTCCCTGGCTTCTCATCTTGTGTGCGCCTACGCTGTCCAGAGTCAGGTCTGTAGGAAGTCCTAATGGGTCAAATGCTTCTGAGTGAAGCTTCTCTACATTTTCTTCAATATCATCCAGAGTGATTCCGCTTACACGGCTGACTGTACCAGTAAAGTATTTCTCGATCACATCTGAGGAAATACCGATTGCCTCGAAGATCTGAGATCCCTGATAAGACTGGATGGTGGAAATACCCATCTTGGAAGCAATCTTTACAATACCGCTGATGACTGCATGATTGTAGTCATCTACTGCTGCATAATAGTCTTTCTCCAGCATATGGCTGTCGATCAGTTCATGAATGGTCTCAAGGGCAAGGTACGGGTTGATGGCACTTGCACCGTAACCAAGTAAGGTTGCAAAGTGATGTACTTCTCTTGGCTCACCGGATTCCAGAATAATTGCAAGGGAGGTACTCTTTTTCGTCTTTACCAGATGCTGATGAACTGCGGATACTGCCAGAAGTGACGGAATCGGCATATGGTTTTCATCTACTCCTCTGTCTGAAAGAACAAGGATGTTTGCACCCTCGCGGAATGCTTTATCTACTTCTACGAAAAGACGGTCAATAGCTCTCTCAAGCTTGGTGCTCTTGTAATATAAGGTGGAAACAACTGCTGTCTTGAAGCCCTCATGTTTGAAGCTCTTGATCTTCATCATATCTGTATTTGTCAGGATCGGGTTATTAATCTTTAATACCTGACAGTTTTCCGGTTTCTGCTCCAACAGGTTTCCGTCTTTGCCTACATAAACACTTGTGCTGGTAACGATTTCCTCACGGATCGCATCGATCGGAGGGTTGGTAACCTGTGCGAAGAGCTGTTTAAAGTAGTCAAATAATGGTCTGTTCTGTTTGGAAAATACTGCAAGCGGGGTATCCACACCCATAGCTCCGATGCTCTCTGCTCCGTTTAACGCCATGTTTCTGATGGAAGTACGGTACTGCTCATAAGTATAGCCGAATGCTTTCTGCAAACGTGCTCTCTGCTCAGGTGTATATTCTTCCGGTCTTTCGTTAGGAATCTTGATGTCTTTTAACTGTACCAGATGACTATCCAGCCATTCACCGTATGGCTGCATTTTTGCATAACCCTCTTTCAGTTCATTGTCATCAATTACTTTTCCCTTTACAGTATCTACAAGAAGCATTTTTTCCAGGATGGAGACGCTCTTTTAATACGATTTTCTCTTCCGGGATTGGCAGAACACCCACCTCTGAGGAAAGGATCATATAACCATCGGAGGTAATATAATATCTGGATGGACGGAGACCGTTTCTGTCCAGGACAGCTCCCATCACATCACCGTCTGAGAAGAGGATAGATGCAGGTCCGTCCCATGGCTCCATCATAGTTGCATAGTACTGGTAGAAATCACGCTTTGCCTGTGAAATAGTATCATTGTTTGCCCATGGTTCAGGGATTGTGATCATCACTGCAAGAGGCAGCTCCATGCCACTCATTACCAGGAATTCCAGTGTATTATCAAGCATTGCAGAGTCGGAACCATTTCTGTTTACAACAGGGAGCACTTTATGAAGCTGTCCCTCCAGATATGGTGATTCCATATTTTCTTCTCTTGCAAGCATCTTATCTGCGTTGCCGCGGATGGTGTTGATCTCACCGTTGTGTACCATAAAGCGGTTAGGATGTGCTCTCTCCCAGCTTGGGTTTGTGTTGGTACTGAAACGGGAGTGTACCATAGCGATGGCTGATTCATAATCCGGGCTCTGGAGATCTTCAAAGAAAGTACGAAGCTGTCCAACCAGGAACATACCTTTGTAAACGATGGTACGGCTGCTCATGGAAACTACATAAGTATTATCATTACTCTGTTCAAACTCACGTCTTGCAATGTAGAGCATACGGTCAAATGGAAGACCTTTTTCCACATCTTCCGGCTTTTTGATAAATGCCTGCATAATACATGGCATACATTCTCTTGCCTTGTGTCCAAGCACTTCCGGGAATACCGGGACCTGACGCCATCCAAGAAGTTCCAGGCCTTCTTTCTCAAGAATGATTTCAAACATCTTCTTTGCCTGTGCGCGTTTGATCTCGTGCTGTGGGAAGAAAAACTGTGCGATGCCGTATTCTCTCTCATCGCCAATCTCAAATCCCTCTTTCTTACAGGCTTTCTTAAAAAATTTATGGGAAATCTGGAGAAGAATACCTACACCGTCACCGGTTTTGCCTTCTGCATCCTTACCTGCGCGGTGCTCCAGATGTTCTACGATCTTTAATGCATTTGCAACAGTATCGTGGGTTTTCTTGCCTTTGATATTGACAACTGCTCCGATACCGCAGTTGTCATGCTCAAATTCAGGCCTGTACATACCTTGCTGTTGCTGCTGTTCTCTCACTTCTTTCATAATCTCCTCATCCTTTCTATTTCTGCTGCTGTTCTTCGCTTATTTTCTTATCGACGGCCGCCTGGATGAATCCTCTGAATAAAGGATGTGCATGGTTCGGGCGGGATTTGAATTCCGGATGGGCCTGAGTTCCTACATAGAACGGGTGCCCTGCGATCTCGATCATCTCTACAATATGGTTATCAGGGGAAGTTCCTACAATATTCATTCCCTTCTCCTGGAGTTCTTTACGGAATGCATTGTTTACTTCATAACGATGTCTGTGGCGCTCATGGATTTCTTTTTTGCCAAAAAGTTCATAGGATCTGGAACCTTCTGCAAGAATACATGGATAACTTCCAAGTCTTAAGGTTCCACCGATATCTTCAATATCTTCCTGATCCGGCATTAATGCAATTACCGGATGTTTAGTTTCCGAATTCAATTCAATACTGTTTGCATCTTCGTATCCAAGTACATGACGGGCGAATTCTACAATTGCCATCTGCATTCCCAGACAGATTCCAAGATATGGAATCTTATGTACTCTTGCATACTGTGCTGCCAGGATCATTCCTTCTGTACCTCTGTTTCCGAAACCACCCGGAACCAGAATACCATCTACATTGTGAAGCTGCTGATCCAGATTCTTCTCTGTCAGTTCTTCGGAATCGATCCAGTCAAGCTCTACCTTGGCTCTGCAGGAAATTCCGCCATGTTTCAGTGCCTCTACTACACTGAGATATGCATCATGAAGCTGTGTATATTTTCCTACAATTGCGATCTTTACTGTTTTATTCGGATTTCTCAGACTTTCTACCATTTCCTCCCAGTCACTTAAATCCGGTTTTCTGTTTTCCAGACGGAGACTTGAAAGAACTACATCTGCAAGCTTCTCTCTTTCCATTGCAAGAGGAGCTTCATATAAATATTCTACATCCAGGTTCTGAAGTACATGTGATACAGGTACATTGCAGAATAAAGCGATTTTTTCTTTAATGTCCTCTGTCAGCTCATGTTCACTTCTGCACACCAGTACATCCGGCTGGATTCCCATTCCCTGAAGTTCCTTTACGCTTGCCTGTGTAGGTTTTGTTTTCAGTTCTTCAGATGCCTTTAAATAAGGAATTAATGTTACGTGGATCAGGATTGCATTGTCATGTCCCACATTGAGCTGGAACTGACGAATTGCTTCCAGGAACGGTTGGCTTTCAATATCACCGACTGTTCCTCCCACCTCGATAATGGCAATCTTGTTTTCCTCCGGTGATTTAGCGCGGTAGAAACGGCTCTTAATCTCATTTGTAATATGAGGAATTACCTGTACGGTACCCCCGCCGAAATCCCCGTGACGTTCTTTCTGAAGAACAGACCAGTAAACCTTACCGGTTGTCACATTGGAATTTTTATCAAGACTCTCATCAATGAATCTCTCATAATGTCCCAGATCCAGGTCTGTCTCTGTACCATCGTCTGTTACAAAAACTTCTCCGTGCTGAATCGGGTTCATGGTTCCGGGGTCGATATTGATATAAGGATCAAACTTCTGCATGGTTACCTGGTATCCTCTCGCTTTTAAAAGACGCCCCAGAGATGCAGCTGTGATTCCCTTTCCAAGACCGGAAACAACTCCTCCTGTAACAAATACGTATTTCACTGCCATTTTGATTTCCTCCTCCATCATCCTTTGTTAATAAAAAAGCGTCAGATGCAGCTATCAGAGGGCACTTGACCCATCTGGTATTCTGCATCTGACGCCTTTGTCAGATCATCATATCTTCTATAATAATATGTTCAATTGGCTTTCTTTAAAAATATGCTATACTATAAAACATTTTTTTTACGTTTGTCAATAATGAATTTCCCGTTTTTAAGCAAAAACAAATCAAATAAGTTCCTTCTGATAAACTATGAAGCAGTTATATTTTATGGAATTACTCTGAACACAGTCATAATACAGAAAAAACGAATCTGTAGAAGTTCATCTTCCAGACCCGTCTTCTCTGCAATAATTATTCGGTTATAAAAATGCAAAATTTATGCAACTGCAAATTTCTTCAATGTACGATCAAATTCCCGGCTCTCCCCGTGGCAGTCTACTGTCAGTTCTCTGGTCAGATCCAGACTAAGTACACCAAGGATTGATTTGGCATCAATTAAAAATCTGTTGTAATAAACATCAATATCAAAATCACATCTGCTTGCAGCATTCACAAATTCCTGCACCTCTTCAGTTGCATTTAACTTGATTTTACTCTGTGACATCGTGATCACCCTTTCTGAAAACATTCTTTGTTTTTTTCTATCAGACGCCCATATTATGTTCCACATTTCAGAATTTGTCAAGTTTTTAAATTTATCCAATTTTCATAAAGCGCAGGGGTTCTATTGTGCATTTTATTCGTTTATATATGTTTTCACAGCATTATTTTATACATTATGTATGACTTTATCCTATATTGGTTTTACCATTATGTGAGATTGATTCCATATATCATCGACAGGTTTCTGCATTTTTTATGAATTTTTGCGACTTAACACTTCACAATATCTGCAAACTCCGCATTTGTATAATCCGGAATCTCCATCGGATAATTTCCATCGAAGCATGCCTTACATAAGGGCAGGCCGCCCGCCATTCCTTCCAGATAATCTGTCTGCATGTAGCCAAGAGAATCTGCTCCGATCATTTTACAGATTTCCTCTGTGCTGTGGCTGGCTGCAATGAGCTGATCATTTGACGGCACATCCGTTCCGAAATAGCATGGATGTAAAAATGGCGGTGAACTGATACGTACGTGCACTTCCTTTGCTCCCGCCTCTTTTAACATGTGGATCAGGTTTGCAATGGTTGTTCCACGAACAATAGAATCATCCACCAGAACAATCCTCTTATCTTTTACAACAGATTCCAGCACACTCAGTTTCAGATGAACGCTGGACTCACGTTCTTCCTGAGTCGGTTTGATAAATGTTCTTCCAATATAGCTGTTTTTATAGAACGCAAATGCAAACGGGATTCCTGATGCTTCGGAGTATCCCTTTGCAGCAGGGAGTCCGGACTCCGGTACACCTGTTACAAGATCTGCCTCTACAGGATACGACTTGGCAAGAGATTTACCGCCGCGGATTCTGGCATCATAGACCTTCACCCCATCAATGGTACTGTCAAGTCTTGCAAAATATATATACTCAAACACACAATGCGCGCGTTTTGCAGCAGCAGACGCAAGCTCTTTATTTGACTTCAGTCCGTCTTTTGTGATCGTAAGAATCTCACCCGGCTCAATGTCACGGATAAATTCCGCACTTACAGATGTCAGAGCACAGCTCTCAGAAGCAATAACATAAGCATTTCCTCTTTTACCGAGACACAATGGTTTCAGTCCATATGGATCGCGGACTGCGATCAGTTTTCTCGGGCTCATAACTACCAGACCATATGCACCTTTGATCTTCTTTGCAGTCTTTAGCACTGCCTCTTCTACTGTTTTAGAATGCACACGTTCTCTTGCGATATGGAACGCAATAACCTCTGAATCTGTAGTTGTATGGAAAATCGCTCCATTCTGGATCAGTTCCCATTTCAGTTCCGGTGTATTAACCAGATTTCCGTTATGTGCAAGTGCAAGAGTTCCCTTTACATAAGACAAAACAAGGGGCTGTGCATTCTCTGCAACAGAAGCTCCTGTTGTGGAATATCTTACATGACCAATACCAATATCCCCCTCATATTTACGGACAACATCCTGTCTGAGAACTTCACTTACAAGTCCCAGATCCTTATGAAACTTCACATTTCCACGCTCTCCCTTAGTATCAGAAACTGCAAGTCCGCAGGATTCCTGTCCTCTGTGCTGCAGGGAAGTCAGTCCATAATATATGGACGGAACTACATTGCCGCCATCCAGATCATAAATTCCAAAGACGCCGCACTCTTCTTTTATTCCAGCCATCTGATTTCCTCCGATCGTATTCTCTTGTCTGACTTTAACTTTACTTTCAAAACCCGCTGACATTGTTTTCTTATGTTTGGCGGGTTCCAAAATCAAATTATAATAATAGAAACAAATTTGTCAACCTATCCTTTTTTTGCCATATCTCAAAAATTTTTTCTGAATTTTTCTAAAAAAAGTGCTTGACATCTGTTTTCATTTCGTTTATAGTACAGCACATAAAGCAAAGGCGCTTTGGAAAGATCTACAGAGATCGCATCCAGGGCGCCTTTTTCGTTTTATAAAACTTTCGTTTCATAGAAAATGTTCGATGAGGAATTTTCTATGAGACGAAAACCGCAGGCAGTCACAATGGTGATCTGCAGCGGCACTACACATATTCAGAAAATATTGCAAACCGAAAGGAGAGTACCTATATGGCACAGAATATCCCTGAACTGTACGGCAGCCTGGTCTTCAACGACAAAGTAATGAGAAGTAAACTGCCAAAAGACATGTACAAAGCATTAAAGAAAACAATCGAGAGCGGTACACACCTTGAACTTGATGTTGCCAACTCCGTTGCTGTTGCAATGAAAGAATGGGCTACCGAGAACGGCGCCACTCATTATACTCACTGGTTCCAGCCAATGACAAACGTAACTGCAGAGAAACATGACAGTTTCATTTCTCCTACAGGAGATGGTCAGGTGATCATGGATTTCTCAGGTAAAGAACTTGTAAAAGGTGAGCCGGATGCTTCCAGTTTCCCGTCAGGCGGTCTTCGTGCCACATTCGAGGCAAGAGGATATACAGCATGGGATCCGACATCACCGGCATTCATCAAAGACGGAACCCTTTACATTCCTACAGCATTCTGCTCCTACAGCGGAGAAGCTCTTGATAAAAAGACTCCTCTCCTTCGTTCCATGCAGACACTTGATAAAGAAGCTACAAAACTTCTCCATATAATAGGTAATAAAGATGTCAAACACGTAAATACAACTGTAGGTCCTGAACAGGAATACTTCCTGGTAGACAAGGAATTATACAAGCAGAGAAAAGACCTTGTATTCTGCGGACGTACATTGATCGGTGCTCCTGCTCCTAAGGGTCAGGAAATGGAAGATCATTACTTCGGTGCTCTGAAACCTCGTGTTGCAGCTTATATGCATGACCTGGATGTAGAGCTCTGGAAACTTGGTATTCCTGCCAAAACAAAACATAACGAAGTTGCTCCTGCACAGCACGAGCTGGCTCCTGTATTCGATACAACAAACGTTGCAGTTGATCACAACCAGTTAACAATGGAAGTAATGAAGAAAGTTGCCGACAAGCACGGACTTGTATGCCTTCTTCACGAGAAACCATTTGAGGGAATCAACGGAAGTGGTAAACACAACAACTGGTCTATGATTACAGATGCCGGTGTAAATATCCTTGATCCGGGAAAAACACCTGCTGAAAATACACAGTTCCTGATTTTCCTGACAGCTGTTATCAAAGCAGTTGATGAATACGCAGATGTACTTCGTATTTCTGTAGCAAGTGCAGGAAATGATCACCGTCTTGGTGCAAACGAGGCTCCGCCTGCTGTTGTATCCGTATTCCTCGGTGATGAACTGACAGAAGTATTAAAATCTATCGAAAATGACGAATATTTTGCAGGAAGCCGCGCAGTCCAGATGGATATCGGTGCAAAAGTACTTCCACATTTCGTAAAAGACAATACAGACAGAAACCGTACTTCACCATTCGCATTTACAGGTAACAAATTCGAATTCCGTATGCTTGGTTCCGAAGCTTCTGTTGCAAACCCGAACATTATCTTAAACACTGCTGTTGCTGAGTGTGTTCACCAGTTTGCAGAGCAGTTAAAAGATGTACCGGAAGACAAGATGGAGGATGCAATCCACGAACTGATCAAGAAGACAATTATTGATCATAAACGTGTTATCTTTAATGGAAACGGTTATACAGACGAATGGATCGAAGAAGCTACGAAACGTGGTCTCTTCAACCTGAAATCTACACCGGATGCTCTTCCTCAGTGGATCGCAGATAAGAATATTGAACTCTTTACCAAATATCATATCTTCACAAAAGAAGAAATTGAATCCCGTTATGAGATCTGGCTGGAATCCTATTCCAAGATTCTTAACATTGAGTCCAATACTATGGTTGAAATGGTACAGAAGGATTTCCTTCCATCTGTATTCGCATATATCGACAAAGTTGCAGCTACTGCTGTTGCTAAAAAATCAGTTGTTTCAGATGTCAGCACAGCTTCTGAAGGAAAACTGATCAAAGAGCTGTCACAGCTTGCTGATGAGATTTCCACAGGTCTTGAGACCTTAAAAGCAGACACTGCCAAAGCGCTTGCTACAGAAGATCCTCTGGCTAATGCAAAAGCATACCAGACAGTTGTTCTTTCTGATATGGATGAACTCAGAAAGTCTGTAGATGCAGCAGAAACTCTGATTCCGGATGCACTGCTTCCATATCCTACATATGACAAGCTTCTGTTTTCCGTTTAATTAACAGGTAATAACAGGGGAATATCTTTATGAACTCTACTTCATAATTCATTATCGATTTCCTCATCCATTAATCACACGATATTTTGATATTCCCCTGTTTTACATATAATTTTGATTTTAAGCTGTATTGCATACGGTCGCACAAAATGTCTTTTTTATTACATCAGCTATACAATACAGTATAAATATGGATTTTATATTCGCAAAAGCGCGATGAACTGGTTACATTTCCAGACATTGCGCTTTTTGCATTTTATAAAATATGAGGAAATTTTTATGAGGGAGGAATATTATTATGGAATTTTCCGCAGTAAACACAATATGGGTGCTAGTCGGCGCCGCACTGGTCTTCTTTATGCAGGCCGGATTCGCAATGGTAGAAACAGGCTTCACACGAGCCAAAAACGCAGGTAACATTATTATGAAAAACCTGATGGACTTCTGTATCGGAACCCCGGTCTTCTGGCTGGTCGGCTTCGGTCTGATGTTCGGTGCAGGTAATGGATTTATCGGAAAGATCGGTGGTATTGCAACAGAAGCACACTATGGTTCAGGAATGCTTCCTGACGGAGTTCCTTTCTGGGCATTCTTAATCTTCCAGACAGTATTCTGTGCAACATCCGCAACAATTGTTTCCGGTGCAATGGCAGAACGTACCAAGTTTCTTTCCTATTGCGTCTACAGCCTTATGATCAGTCTTGTTGTATATCCGGTATCCGGACACTGGATCTGGGGCGGTGGATTTATCAGCCAGATGGGATTCCACGATTTCGCAGGTTCCTGTGCAGTACATATGGTAGGTGGTGTGGCAGCTCTGATCGGTGCCATCATCCTTGGACCTCGTATCGGTAAATATACAAAGGACGGCAAATCAAAAGCTATCCCTGGGCACAACCTTACAGTTGGTGCTTTAGGTGTATTTATCCTCTGGTTCTGTTGGTTCGGATTTAATGGTGCTTCCACAGTAAGTATGGAAGGCGATGCAATCGTAAGTGCAGGTAAAATCTTTGTTACTACTAACCTTGCAGCAGCTGTTGCAACTGTAACTGTTATGATCATCACATGGGTACGTTACAAAAAAACCGGATGTTTCCATGTCTCTGAACGGTTCTCTTGCAGGACTTGTAGCAATTACAGCAGGATGCGACACAGTTTCTCCTACATCCGCAGCGATCATCGGTATTGCTTCCGGTTTCATCGTAGTATTTGGTATTGAATTTATTGACAAAGTCCTGAAAATCGATGACCCTGTTGGTGCTGTCGGTGTTCATGGTTTAAACGGTGCTTTCGGTACTCTTGCAGTTGGTCTTTTCTCCGATGGATCAGGCACAGACTGGAAAGGACTTCTTACAGGCGGCGGCTTCCATGGATTTGGTGTTCAGTTCACAGGTATGATCATCACAATCGCATGGGTTGTTGTTACTATGACAATTATCTTCCAGGTAATCAAACATACAATCGGACTTCGTGTTTCAGCTGAAGAAGAGATTGCAGGTCTTGACTCCAAAGAACATGGTCTTGCAAGTGCTTATGACGGTTTCGCAATGGCTGGCGTTCCGACTCCTATGGGAACTTCCATAAAAGCTCCTGTTGTCACAGCCAGACCTTCTGCTCCTGCTGAATCAGTTCCCGAACTTCCGAAAGAAGGCGTTCATAAACTTACAAAAGTTGTTATCATCACCCGTCAGAATAAGCTTGATGAATTTATGCAGGCAATGAACGAGATCGGTGTTACAGGTATCACTATTACGAACGTTCTCGGATGCGGTGTACAGAAAGGTGCTCCATCCTACTATCGTGGTGTTGAGATGGAAATGAATCTTCTTCCTAAGATCAAGATTGAGATTGTTGTCAGTCTCGTACCTGTACAGAAAGTTATTGAAACTGCCAAGGCAGTCCTTCATACAGGCCAGATCGGTGATGGTAAAGTATTTGTATATGATATTGAAAATGTAGTGAAGATCCGTACCGGAGAAGAAGGTTATCTTGCTCTCCAGGATACTAAATAAGCTTTCCACTCATAATAAATATCCTAAAAGGAAGAAAGCCCGGGGTTATTCCGGGCTTTCTTCCTTTAATTTCTGTTTCTGTCATTCTGTTCTTCATGTGGAGACAATCTGGGTAAATTCCAGTGATAATGCGCAGCCAGATATCGGATCAGCACTACCACGATTGACGATACCACCATCGCTTCTACATTTCCCACAAACCGGTTCATGTATACGCAAACGATCGCACCAATGATTGATGCACAGGCATAGATATGCTTTACAAAAATATACGGCGGCACACTTGCCATCATATCTCTCAAAAGACCGCCTCCCACTCCTGTGATCGTTCCGAGAAACACAAGCAGAAATGCATTATCCATATGTCCCTGACGGATTCCCGCATTTACTCCTACTACTGTAAAAATCCCCAGTCCCACAGAGTCCAGCACCAGCATAAATTTGTCATAGGTTTCTCTTCTGTGTCCCTCCAAAAGCTCTCTTTTGAAATAAAAAATAAAGAACACAATACAGGAAGCAAGCACAGATACCAGTGCATACACCGGATTTCTGAATACAGCCGGAGGTATCACTCCCAGAACAATATCCCTGATCATTCCTCCTCCCACTGCTGTTGCCACTCCCAGAACACTGACGCCAAAAATATCCATATTGCGCTCTACTCCCACCATTGCTCCGGAAGCTGCAAACGCCACTGTTCCTGCCATTTCCATAATAAATGTTGCAATCGACTGATAATCCATATATAAATCCCAACTCCTGTTTTCTTTCTGTCTTTTCCTAACAGTATATATAAGATTTCCCTCTATGGCAATAACCGTCTTACAGATGCTCCCTTAAATAAAGTACCATCCACAGTAAAACGGTCGATCAGCGTAGTCTTTGGATTCTCAATCAGATCGATCAGCTTCTCTGCCGCTATTCTGCCGATCGCAACGGTATCCTGACAAAGCGTAGTCAGTTTTGGTTCCAGTATCTTTGCAATTGTAATACCGTCATATCCCGCAATAGAGATATCCTCCGGAATCCGAAGCCCTCTTTCCCGGATTTCATTGATCCCGCCTATCGCAGCATAATCATCCGGATAAAGAATACAGGTTGGAGGATTGGGAAGATCCAACAGTTCCCCCGTAACCTTTGCAGCGCTATCTGCATCTCTGTACGGACATTCTTTAACGTAAGCATCCGGTATCTCCACTCCCAGCCGCTGTAAAGTCCGATAAAAACCGGAAAGACGCATTCTGGTAACAGACGTATTATCTCCATGAATATATGCAATGCGTCTGTGCCCCTGGTTATAAATATAGGTAACCAGTTCTTCCATTCCCTGACTGTTATTGGAAACAACTGCAATATTTCCGTCAAATACATGGTCGATCGTAACTACCGGAATCTCTGAACGGATCAGTTCCTGCACTTCATCCGCATAAAAATCCACACAGGCAATGACTACACCATCCACCCCTCTGTAGCGGCAATGTTCATAATAACTCAGTTTCTGTCCGGAAATCCTTCCGCTTGTGAAGGTAATATCGTACCCTCTTTCCTCTGCAGTCCTCTTAAAGCTCTCCAGCACATGATTAAAATAATCATGGGTAAGCCCGCTGGCAGCTTCATCAACAAACATTACTCCGATATTATAGCTTCTTTTAGTCTTCAGCGTTCTTGCTGAAGAATTAGGCAAGTATCCCATTTCTGAAGCTGTTTTCAGAATCATTTTCCGTGTTTCCTCACTGATATCGGAATAACCATTCAATGCTTTGCTGACACTGGCCACAGAGACATTACACTTTTTCGCAATTTCTTTCATCGAAACCATAGGTATGCCTCAATCTTTCCTAAAATTTTCGTAAACGTTTTCGTGTTTTTATTATATAACTATTCGTAATTTTTTCAAGTTTTTGATTTTATTTTTCGTGCATCTTTGCCATTTTTCGTATGATTGCACAATTTTCAATCCTTATTTTTCCCTTTTATCACAAATTCATTTCATCATTTTACCAAAATTTCGCTCTTGTTTTTTGACATTTATTTTCTGCAAAGCAGTTGATTTTGCCACTGTCTTCCGCTATACTAAAGGAAAATAGCAGTAATGCCACGATAACCGCATATTTTATTCTAAACTTATTCGTTTTCGTGTCTTTATTTTCTGTACATTCAGAATAATCACTACAAATTATTTATAAAACAGGAGGACTTCATATGAAATTCGGTTATTTCGATGACAATGCCAAAGAATACGTCATCACTACGCCAGACACTCCACTCCCATGGATCAACTATCTGGGTTCTCGGGATTTCTTCTCACTGATTTCCAATACCTGTGGCGGATACAGTTTTTACAAAGACGCCAAACTTCTTCGTATCACCCGTTACCGCTACAATAATATCCCGGTAGATTCAAATGGAAAATATTACTATATCCATGACGGCGAAGAAATCTGGAATCCAGGTTCCATGCCTTCCAAAACACCTCTGGATTCTTATGAATGCCATCATGGAATCGGCTACAGCCGTTTTCTTTCTTCCAAAAATGGATTAAAAGCTAATCTTCTTGCTTTTGTTCCTGTTAACTCAACCTGCGAAATCAACAAACTGACTCTCACAAATACAACTGATACTTCGAAAACTTTTTCCCTTTTCTCTTATGTAGAGTTCTGTCTATGGAACGCAGTTGATGACAGCACAAACTTCCAGAGAAATTTAAGCATCGGAGAAGTCGAACTCGAAGGCAGCACTATTTACCACAAAACCGAATATCGCGAACGCCGCAGACATTACAGTTTCTTCAGCGTAAACAGCCCTGTTGATGGTTTTGATACTAGCAGAGATGTTTTCCTTGGTATGAATAACGGAAACGCTTTCCCTGCTGCCGTAAAAGAAAATAAAGCAAGAAATTCTGTGGCAAGCGGCTGGTACCCTATCGCAAGCCACCAGATTAATATAACACTTTCCGCCGGAGAATCCAAGGACTTTATTTTCATTCTTGGTTACAGCGAGAACCCTCAGGATCAGAAGTTTGTTGCTCCGAACGTAATCCGCAAAGACGGCGCACATAAAATCCTCGAACAGTTCCAGACAACCGAACAGGTTGATGCGGCATTCACAGAACTGAATGCTTACTGGGATAAACTACTCTCTCGTTATCATGTAGAAAGTAATGACGAACACGTAAACCGTATGGCCAACATCTGGAACCAGTATCAATGTATGGTCACTTTCAACATGTCACGTTCTGCTTCTTACTACGAATCCGGCACAGGCCGTGGAATGGGATTCCGTGATTCCTGTCAGGATCTTCTTGGTTTCGTACACCTGATCCCGGAACGTGCAAGAGAACGTATCCTGGACATCGCAGCTACTCAGTTCGAAGATGGAAGCGCTTATCATCAGTATCAGCCACTTACCAAGAAGGGTAATCTGGACATCGGAAGTGGATTTAATGATGACCCATTATGGCTGATTGCAGCTGTTTCCGCTTATCTGAAAGAAACAGGTGACTTCTCTATCTTAAATGAGATGGTAGATTTCGATAATCAGAAAGAAAAAGCAGCACCTCTGTACGAGCATCTGCGCCGTTCTTTCGAATATACAGCCACTCATCTCGGACCGCACAAGCTGCCATTGATCGGACGTGCAGACTGGAACGACTGCCTGAACCTTAACTGCTTCTCCACAGAACCGGGAGAATCCTTCCAGACTACAGGACCTTCCGAAGGACCTGTTGCAGAGTCTGTATTTATCGCAGGTATGTTTGTAAAATACGGCAGAGAATTCGCAGAGATCAGCCGTCATATGGGGGACACCACAGCCGCAGACAGAGCCGAAAAAGAAGTCGATGCCATGTATCAGGCAGTTCTGGATGCCGGCTGGGATGGAGAATGGTTTGTACGTGCATATGATGCAGAATCAAAAAAAGTTGGTTCCAAAGAATGCAAGGAAGGTCAGATCTTTATCGAACCGCAGGGCTTCTGCGTTATGGCAAGAATCGGTGTGAAAGAAGGTCTTGCCCAAAAGGCTCTGGATTCTGTCAAAGAGCGTCTGGATACCAAATACGGTATTATGATCCTTCAGCCGGCCTATACCCAGTATTATCTGAACCTTGGAGAAATTTCCTCCTATCCGCCGGGATATAAAGAGAACGCAGGTATCTTCTGTCACAATAATCCATGGGTTTCTATCGCAGAAACCGTCATCGGACGCGGCAACAGAGCTTTTGAGATTTACAAGAAGACCTGCCCGTCCTACATCGAAGATATCAGCGAAATCCACTGTACGGAACCATATGTATATTCTCAGATGGTTGCAGGCGCTGACGCAGTTTTCCATGGTCAGGCAAAGAACAGCTGGCTGACAGGTACTGCAGCATGGACTTTCTGGAACCTGTCTCAGGCTATCCTGGGTGTTCAGCCATCCTACGACGGACTGTGTATCAACCCATGTATCCCGGAAGGATTTGGTGATTTCACACTTACCAGAACATTCCGCGATGCTGTTTACCACATCGAAGTCAAGAACCCGGATAACGTTCAGAAGGGTGTTAAGAAAGTGGTTGTAGACGGCAAAGAATATGAAGGCTGCCTGATTCCATTTGAAGAAGGCAAGAAGGAATATCATGTAACTGTTTGCATGGGATAATAGTTCAATTATTTTTATGTGCCCTTATCCTGAACATTTCTTATCTTCGCATATTTACTTTATGATATAGTGAATTAAAGATATAACCGAGTCTACATATACTGCCCGAGACTTGGAATGATTAAGAAAAGATTTGGAAAAATTACAATAAAAAGGGAGCTACTCAATTAAGAATAGCTCCCTCATTTTTATCACTTTTTACTACTCTGTTTGGACACGATAAATGCTTATTTTAAGCCATTTATTAGAATTTACCAGCTTTAGCAGCTTCCTCAATGGAAACAGCTACTGCAACTGTCATACCAACCATCGGGTTGTTACCAGCGCCGATGAGACCCATCATCTCTACGTGAGCCGGTACAGAAGAAGAACCAGCGAACTGTGCATCAGAGTGCATACGTCCTAATGTATCTGTCATACCGTAGGAAGCTGGACCTGCTGCCATGTTGTCTGGGTGAAGTGTACGTCCTGTACCACCACCGGAAGCAACTGAGAAGTATTTCTTACCTGCTTCAAGACGTTCTTTCTTGTATGTACCTGCAACCGGATGCTGGAAACGTGTCGGGTTTGTGGAGTTACCTGTGATAGAAACGTCAACGTCTTCTTTCCACATGATAGCAACACCTTCCGGAACGCTGTTAGCGCCGTAGCAGTTAACTTTTGCACGAAGTCCTTCGGAGTATGCTTTTCTGAATACTTCTTTAACTTCGTTCTTGTATGGATCGTAT
>ENA-OQES01000220-OQES01000220.1-human-gut-metagenome-genome-assembly--contig:-NODE-220-length-24982-cov-3.282559_pt1 | contig 24982 bp, 38 predicted proteins | sample MGYA00242798_ERZ504641 | MGnify/ENA primary metagenome ERZ504641 (study PRJEB26092, sample SAMD00036327) | human gut metagenome | host: Homo sapiens | study: EMG produced TPA metagenomics assembly of...
ACAGCATAAGCATATAATATAATTGATGACGCGGATGGAGCAGTCTGGAAGCTCGTCGGCTCATAACCCGAAGGTCGCAGGTTCAAATCCTGCTCCCGCAACTTTTTTATACTCAATTTTAAATAAAATCATCACACAAACACCATCTGACACTTTTTCGTGTCGGGTGGTAATTTTTTTACTCGTTGCTCACGAAAAAAGAAGAGTGACCGTTTTTTAACAGCCAGCTCTTCATTTTGTCTTTTGTTCTTCTACTTTTTACAGCAGATGTGCACGAATCTCGTCTGCGCTCAGCGGGGAAAGATATGCCGGAGCTACATCAAAGACCGTCTTACATCCTGTCATTCCTTCTGCTTTCATACGGCTCAGTGCCCTTGCGTAAGCAACCAGTACACTGGAAGTAAATTCCGGATTGGATTCCAGTTTCAGAGAATATTCGATCATCTGATGGGTATTTTCATTTTCACCGGTCATACCACTTCTCATAACAAATCCACCGTGAGGCATCTTGTTATGAACAGCATCAAATTCTTCTTCAGAGATAAAGTTTACTGTGGTATCGTATTCATCAAAATAGTTTTTCATAGTTTTGATAGATTCTTCGATCTGTTTTTTATCAGCATCCTTCCTCGGCAATCTACGAAGCACTCTCTGGTGTGTTTCTGACGTGTTGTCAATTCCGGCTGTTTTCCGGCTCTTACCTGATCCATCGCTTCTTCCACTGGAACAGTATACTGAATACCACGTTTTACACCCGGGATTCTTCTGATTGCATCAGAGTGTCCCTGGCTTACGCCTTTACCCCAGAATGTATAGGTTTTTCCGTTTGGCAGAATGGATTCTGCATAGATACGGTTCAGAGAAAACAGACCCGGATCCCAGCCTACAGAGATCATAGCCAGATGACCATTTTCTTTTGCGGCTGCATCTACATTTGCAAAATGCTGTGGAATGTTTGCATGGGTATCAAAACTGTCGATGACATTAAAATCTTTTGCCAGTTCCGGCGTCTGTTTTGGAAGGTCTGTAGCACTTCCGCCACAGATGATCATAACATCGATCTGATCCTTCATATTCTTTGCATCTTCCATGGTGTATGCTTTTGCGCCAGGTGTTTTGACAGTTACTGTTGCAGGATCTCTTCTGGTAAATACACCTGCCAGTTCCATATCTTCATTCTGACGTATTGCCATCTCAACGCCTTTTCCCAGATTGCCATAACCTGCAATACCGATTCTTACTTTTTTTCATCGCTAATTCCTCCTGTACTCTCCTATCTATTTCCGGAATCTTTCTGTACCTGCTTTGTCAGAAGAGACTCCGATCATGCATATTTCCGCCTCCGTACCGGCGGTTTTCGGGGATCACGTTCTGAGACTGCACTTTGTGTTCACCACTTTACCTTTGCACAGTCATAAATCTCCTTTTGTATCCTATCACATTTTGATGTCACGTTCAAGCCATTCATAATGTTCTTCCAATGCCAAAAGCCCTTCCTGAATATTTCCCTCAATAAGACAGATGGCAATATTCTTATGAAGTGCGATCCATTCTTCCGTATCAATGGATGCCGCCTGCCGCAAAACCACCTCACCCTCTGAGCGTATGATCTCAGACAAGGCATCCATCAGAAGAATCAGAAGCCGGTTCTGCGAATACTCAAATACCAGGTGGTGCAGTTCATGATCCGAGCGCATCCGTTCCTCAAGATCTCCGTTTTCCATCCGGTTGATAATCGCTCCTGCTTTTTCCTTTCCTTCCTCTGAAATCAGCGCGCAAGCCTGCACATACGCCTGTTTTTCCAGAACTGACCGAAGCTGATTGACTTCCCGGTAATTACTCTCTTCCATCAGAACCAGCATAGAAAAAAGCACTGCTGAGGCTTTCTCCCATCCGGTTTACCAGAAAATTCCCTTTGCCGTGGCGGCTTTCCAGAACACCTGTATGCTCCAGGATCCTTAGTGCTTCCCGGACCGAATTTCGGGAAATCCTCAGTGTTTCCATCAGTTCCCGCTCGGAGGGTATCTTCCCGCCATAAGAAATATCTTTGTTTTTATCAGTGTTTTCAAATATTCCAGTACCTGGTCATAGGCTTTTGGTGAAGTTGCCTGTACACTTTCCTTATCCAACTGGTTTTTCTCACTTTCTTACTTTTCTTCCCTGCCAGACCCACAGCCGGCATGATTTCCGGACAAAAATACCCGGCAAATTTTTACATCAGACTTGCAAAAACAGAAGATGTTACCACCGTCAGCAAACCTGCCACAGCGATTGCAAGACTGCTCATCGCACCCTCGATTTCACCCATTTCCATCGCTTTTGCTGTTCCGATGGCATGAGCGGCAGTTCCAAGGGCCAATCCTTTTTGCCACCGGTTCTTCCAGACGGAAGATCTTACAGGCAAGATCTGCAATCACATTTCCAAGGACACCGGTAATGACGATAACTGCTACGGTGATCGTCACCACACCGCCAAGCTCTTCCGATACACCCATACCGATCGCTGTGGTAATAGATTTTGGAAGCAGGGTTACATACAGCTGAGAGTTCAGATGAAATGCCCGGGCCAGGATGTAAACACCGGCCATACTTGCCAGTACCCCGGACAGAATGCCCATTGCAACGGCTTTGATATTATTCTTCAGAAGTTCGATCTGCCGGTAAAGCGGAACTGCCAGACTGACCGTCGCCGGCGTCAGCAGATAACTGATATACTGTCCACCCTCGTTATACGTATCATAATCGATATGAAACAGCATCAGCACCGCCATTACACAGATGACCGCGATCAACAACGGATTAAAAATCGCCAGTTTAAATTTCTTTTTCAGAAGGATTCCGATCTCATAAGCCACCAGACTGATCACCGCACCAAAAAATCACGGAATTTGTCAGGAAATCTTTCATTTTTTCTTTTCCCTCCTTACGTTTTCTCTCCCAGCGGATCACCCGCTGTGTCACCTGTCCGGTCACTCCCATGACAAGTACAGTTGTTACTACCGTCACTACGACCACCGGAACCACGACCGGTCGCAGCACATCCCATGCATTCAAAAGTCCTACTGCCGCCGGGATAAACATAACCGGCATAATTTCTATCAGAAAATCAGCGGCTCCCTCTACCTGATCCAGCTTTATGACACCGGTAAGAAGTGCAGCCAGCAGCAATACCAGCCCATACACACTGGCCGGAACCGGAAGCGGAATCACCATACGGAAAAACTCGCCGATAAACGAGAACAACAATATCATACAAAACTGTCTTACGTGCTTCAAAATATTTATTTCTCCTTTCACTGGTAGTACCAGTTTCAGATTATACTGACCTGACTATTTCCTGTCAAGGAGCAAAAATCCCCATAGAAATACAGAAATCTCCGGCGATTCATTACAAATCGCCGGAGATTTTTCTTTAAAAAATTCTACCTGCTCATATTTTTACAAGTTCATAGCCAGAAACCTTCCTGCAAACAAATTTCTGTCAGATTTCTGACCTTTTGACTCTGCTGTCCATTATCCCAGCATCTTCTCCATATCTTCCTTCGGATCCCCGATTGGACTGATCCGGTAGTTTTCTACCAGATACTGCAGCACATTGGGAGACAGAAATGCCGGGAGAGACGGTCCGAGATAAATATTTTTGATTCCAAGGTGCAGAAGTGTCAGCAGGATGCACACCGCCTTCTGCTCGTACCAGGAAAGCACCATGGAAAGCGGAAGTTCATTGACTCCGCAGTCGAAAGCTTGTGCAAGCGCGACTGCCACTTTGATGGCTCCGTAGGCATCGTTACACTGTCCCATATCCATGATCCGAGGGAAACCGCCGATGCTTCCGAGATCCAGATCGTTAAACCGGTATTTTTCCACACGCCAGCGTAAGAATGATCGTATCGGACGGTGTCTGTTTTACGAATTCCGTATAATAGTTTCTGCCTTTTTTTGCTCCGTCGCAGCCGCCGACCAAAAAGAAATGCCGGATCGCTCCTGCCTTTACCGCATCCACGATCTGATCTGCTGCCTGCAGGATCGTTCCGTGTCCGAAACCGGTGGTCAGCTTTTCTCCGCCGTTGATTCCCTTGTACTGCCTGTCTTCCTCAAATCCTCCAAGTTCCAGTGCCTTTTCGATCACCGGTGTGAAATCTTTTCCGTCATCTACATGCACCACACCCGGATAAGAAACCACTTCCGTGGAAAAGACGCGGTCTGCGTAGCTCTCCTTCGGTGGCATCAGACAGTTGGTCGTAAACAGGATGGCTCCCGGAAGACCAGCAAATTCTTTCTGCTGGTTCTGCCATGCCGTTCCAAAGTTTCCTTTCAGATGACCGTACTTTTTTCAGTTCCGGGTATGCGTGTGCCGGAAGCATCTCGCCATGGGTATAGATATTGATGCCCTTTCCTTCGGTCTGTTCCAGAAGCAGCTTCAGATCACGCAGATCATGACCGGTAACCACGATAAACGGCCCATTTTTTCCACTTTCAGCGAAACCTCTGTAGGTTTCGGGATTCCGTAAGTCTCTGTGTTAGCACGATCCAGCAGTTCCATACAGGTCAGATTAACTTTTCCCGTCTCCAAAACCACCGGGAGAAGTTCTTCCATGCCAAGATCCATAGACAACGTAGCCAGTGCTTTATATAAGAAGAAGTTCACTTCTTCCGACTGATATCCAAGTACCATCGCATGGTATGCATACGCTGCAACACCCCGGATGCCGAATAGCAACAGGGATTTTAACGACCGGATATCCTCGTCTGCATTCCAGATTTGTTCCATATCATAATTGTCGGTATTGCCACATTTTGCCACACAGGTTCCGCATCCCGGTGCGATTCTGTTTTTTTCCTCTTCCACACGCTCGATCATCACACGAATCGTCTCTTCGTTGAAACTTACATTGGTCAGTGTTGTAAATAATCCCTCGATGATCACCCGGTCGGTATCGGCGGTCTTCGGATTGTTGCCGCAGGTCTTCGCAAGACCGATCAGTGCCCCTGTCAGTTCATCCTGCGCTTTTGCCACATCTGCGGTCTTTCCGCACACTCCGCGGCTTCCGGTACATCCATTGCATCCTGCTGTCTGCTCACACTGAAAACAAAAGCATATTTTTGCTCCATTTTTTGGTACTCCTTTTATCAGTTTTTTTCATCGTTTTCGTAACTGTTCAGTACCTTCACAGTTACGAGCCAAAATGCATTGAAAATCACCTTCGGTGATGGCATTTTGGCTTGCATGTCTCGGGATTTTGGCATATTCATGCCAAAATCACCTCGCGGGACAGTGACTGCTGAATAGTTACTCATTTTCTTTACTTTTACCTTATCTATCTCATAAGTATCCCTAATTTTTGCTGCTTTTATCCTTCGTACTATGTCTCTCGCACAGATAGCCTCACGGATTACACCGTTTGGTTTTTCCCATCCGTCTGCCTGGAAAACGTTCTGCCCGTTACTCCCGGATCGTACCGTCAGTTCCGACCGTGATCACCTGCCATGGCAGCCGTTTTCCGCTCGCTTCAAGGGCACGTTTTGCCGCCATCTCAAGTCCTCCGCAACATGGAACCTCCATGCGGACAACAGTGATACTCTGCACCGCATTCTGCCGGATGATCTCTACCAGTTTAACGGCATAATCGGTGCTGTCAAGTTTCGGACATCCCACCAGCACCACACGATCTTTTAAAAATTCATCGTGGAACTTCGCATAAGCGTATGCTGTACAGTCTGCCGCGATCAGCAGGTTCGCTCCCTCATAAAAAGGTGCATGCACCGGCAGTAATTTGATCTGTACCGGCCACTGACGCAGACGGGAACGCTCCGCTTTCGCCTTTTCTTCTTTATTTTTCAGCACTGCCGCCTCGTCATAAGCTTCCGCTTCCCGTTCAATAAAATGAATCGCATCCATCGGACATGCCGGAAGGCAATCCCCCCAGTCCATCACAGTAATCGTCGCGCATCAGTTTTGCTTTCCCGTTTACCATACCGATTGCCCCTTCGTGACAGGCCTTAGCACAGGCACCACAACCGTTACATTTATCTTCCTCTATCTGAATCACTCTTCGGATCATATTCGATTCCTCCTTATTTTCTGTATGCACTCCTGAAATCTCTCTATATCTGATTTTACACAAATGCATTTCTGTCTCTGTTATGCTGTCCTTCTTCTCTTTGCAACAGCTCCCTTGCGTTTACAAACAGAGGAATACTATAATATCAGATAAAAATATGTTAGTTTTAACCACAAAAAGGAGAAAAATGGATTTTCCAATATTTAAAAAAAATCCCCCTGTTTATGGTGTGAAACCGGAGGAAATTTCGTCTATTCTGCATTGTCTCTCCGGACAGATCCGGTCGTTTTCCAAAGGGGAAATGATCTTTTGTGCCGGTGAATCTATTACCTCTGTAGGAATCGTACTGGAAGGTTCTGTTCATATTGAAATTGACGATTTCTGGGGCAGTAAAAATATCCTGAATCACATCGGACCCGGACAGCTTTTCGGCGAAGCCTACGCCTGTTCCCCTTCGGAACCGCTGATGGTCAATGTCGTATCTGTCACGCCCAGTCAGATTTTATTTCTGGATGTTCCGAAGATTTTGCATACCTGTGAAAAACCATGCAGCCATCACCAGCAGATGATTGAAAATCTGCTTCGCATCATGGCAACCAGTAACCTGCAGCTTTCCCGCCGGATCCTGCACACCACACCGAAAACCATCCGTGAACGGCTGCTCGCCTATCTTTCCTATCAGGAACTGCTCACCGGATCGCCTGAGATCACCATCGCCTTCAACCGCCAGCAGCTCGCTGACTATCTCAGTGTGGACCGGAGTGCGCTTTCGAAAGAAATTGGGAAAATGCAGAAGGACGGGCTGTTGGAAGTGAAAAAAAACTGAATTTGTCCTAAAAAAACCAGAGAATAAGAATATGATGCCGCGTGCATCTTCGCAGAGTGTTCCCGATTTACTGAAAAACCAGTTTTTGTAAGACACTAAACAGGGCAAATCGCTCTTTCGAACGATTCGCCCTGTTTGTGTTTTTATTTACTTGATTTTTGTATTATTCAGCCTCTTCTGCTGTCTCCGGTTCCGGTACACTGTTGTGAACTGCGGTGCAGGATACAACAACTGCTTCCGGATCCGTTTTCAGATCGATGTTCGGATTCTTGGCGATCTCCAGATCTTTGACTTTGATCACATCACCGATCTTCATCTCACCGACATCCACCTGAACTTTATCCACCAGGTCAGCAGGCAGTGCCTTATAAGAAATCTCTTCCAGATCTTCCTGCAGAACACCTGCCTCTACTTTCTCATGGTTGAGCAGAACGATTTCCGCTACGGAATGTACTTTCTCGGTACTTACCAGTGCCTGGAAATCAATCTCATCCACGCGGTTTGCCATTGCATTGTAATCAACCTCTTTGATCAGTGCATCGTAGGTCTTGCCGTCTACTTCCAGCATAATCTGACTTCCTTTGTTGTCCGTCTTCAGCAGCTGATCTACTGCCTTTTTCGTCATCTGGATCGGAAGAGATCCTTCAATCTCTCTGCCAAACAGATTACCTGTGACATAGCCTTCTCTTCTTAATTTCTTTGCTTTGACGTCCATGCTTCTTTTTTTCAGCTTTTAAAGTATTCATTTATCTTTTCCTCCAAACTGATTGCTTAGCAGCCTTCTACAAAGAGGTTTTGTTAAGTATTATGTATAAATGTGCTACCGTCTGCCATTCGGCAAACCGTATGGTTAATAGTTACCCGATTCAGATATTATCCTTCAATGGCGATGTATTTGTTTTCTTCCACTGCCGGTTTTGCTTCTTTCTTCGGAACGAACAGTTTCAGAATACCATGTTTGAATTCGGCTTTGATCTCACCCGGATCTACTTCCTCTCCCACATAGAAGCTACGTGTGCAGGCACCTGCATAACGTTCTTTACGGATATATTTTCCGGGTTTCTTTTTCTTTCTCGTCTTTTATCAAGGCCTTTGGCTGCCTCGATGGTCATATAACCATTTTCCAGAGAAACCTTTACTTCATCTTTGGCAAATCCCGGAAGATCTATTTCAAATTCATATCCATTGTCTTTTTCTTTGATATCGGTTTTCATCACATGTCCGGCTCTTCTGCCGTACAGTTTTTTCTCTGCTTTGTGCAGTTCCTTGTCGGTATCGAACGGAAAATAATCATCGAAAAAAAGTCATCAAACAAATTCTCTCCAAAAATACTAGGCATCAACATAAGTCATCTCTCCATTTTTATTCATCATGTATTATTACCTTGTTTCTTTGGAACTGGGATGCTTCAGGAGCTTTCGAACTTTTTCTTCGTTCATTTTTGTTCCCTTCCTTTGTTCTAGATGTAATATAACACTTCAATCAGCACTCGTCAAGGGGGAGTGCTGAATTTTTTTGTGAAGATTTTGTGTCCTTCTAAAATGAAAAACGAACTTCCGCCCTTACTTTGTTTGCCGCAACATCAAGGTAGAAGTTCGTCTTTCAATTAGTTATCAGGTCTTCGTATGCCGGTTTACATATTTCGCCTTATATTTTGAGTACACGATCGTCTGGTCTTTATACAGCCCGTAATATCCGGATACTGCATAGCTGACCGCCACAGCCAGCAGATAATATGAAACGCCCTGGAAGCCAAACAACTCAAAGGCTATCAGTATAGAAGTAACCGGGCAGTTCGTCACACCGCAGAACACAGCGGTCATCCCGGCGGCTGCACTTAAAGACGGTGAAAATCCCATGATCTGTCCTGCCAGACAGCCAAAGGTGGCACCAATGGCAAACGAAGGAACGATCTCCCCCCCCTCGAAAACCTGCACGCATCGCCAGTGCTGTCAGAAGCATTTTCCAGAAAAAGTCAAAGGTCTGCGTCTGTCCGTGTTCCACTGCCTGCTCGATCAGCTGATTACCCGCACCCATATACCGGTCTGTCCCAAGGATCCAGTACAGGACTACTACCAGACAGCCCGCCGCGAAGACACGCAGATATGGATTTTTCAGCCATTTATCATATCCCTTGCTCACATATTCCAGTAACAGACAAAAAAGGATACTGACTGCACCGCAGCCTACGGCGATGATGCCCATTTTAATCCCGTTTTCCATCGAAAATGCCGGGATTCCCGTGACATGAAAGTTCTCCGGATGGATTCCAAAACTTCCTGCAAAATCATAAGCAACCAGCGATGCCACCACACAGGGCAGCAAAGCCGCATAGTACATCACACCTACGCTGACCACTTCCATGGCAAATACCGCTGCCGCCATCGGCGTACCGAAAACAGCCGAAAACGCAGCACTCATCCCGCACATAACGATCACATGGCGGTCTTCCTCATCCAGATGGATCCACCGTCCCAGTTGATTTCCGATACTTCCTCCAAGCTGGATCGCCGCACCTTCCCGGCCTGCTGAGCCACCAAGCAGATGTGTCAATGCTGTAGCGATAAAAACTCAGTGGTGCTGAACGAAGCGGGACCTCATCCTGCGACCGGATCGTAGAGAGTACCTGGTTTGTTCCTCTGTCCTCTTTTCCCAAATCTTCTGATATAAAAATACAATCACAGACCACCAAAAGGCAATAATAAAACAACCGCCGGTCTGTCTGCCCGAAACTGTGTCACCCAGCTCAGACACCCGGCAAATAAACTGCTGGCACCGCCAACCACTCCACCGATCAGAAGTGCCAGCAGGATCCATTTGACAAAGTTGCTCATATCCTGCTGTATTCGTTTTCCATAATAATGTGACATCACTTCCAGACGGTGATGTCCCTTTTTCATAGGTTCCATATGTTCCCCCGCTTCCCTTTCCTCTTTCGTATTTCCGCCTCATTTTCCCGGAATCATACTTTCTTTCAGTATACGCCATCCCTGTATATTTTTCCAGCGCAATGAACTTTAAATATCATGGAAAATTGGTTCACTGTTACGGTTCACTGGCTCAATTATTGATATGCAGTGCAACGAAAAAACAGGGCGAAGCTGCTTCCCTCTCAGCGTTCGCCCTGTTTTCCCTTATTTCTTTTACTCCCTCACATCACTGCCTGATCCTCTTATGCGTAGATTCCCTCAGAATCTGTAATTTCGTACTCAAAAGTCTTCAGATTTGCGCGCAGTGTTGCACTCTCGCCCTGGTTTGTCCAGATGAAGGTAATGATTTCACCTTCTGTGGATACTGCAAGTTCTGCATCAAAGCCGAACGCTTTGGATACGTTTCTAAAATGCAGAAGTTTCAACTGCTCTTTTACGATATCTGTCTTCATCAGTTCTTCGATCTGTGCTGCGGACAGATTGGTACGGTTGATTTCTTTATGACCGCCGGCACCGGCACGTTTAACAGCCTCGTGGTCGTTCTTGCCAGCGAAAAGATCCAAGTACCATACCTGCGGTTTTCCAGGCATGAACATCTGCAGTGCTCTGGCCATAAGCAATTTTTTTGTCATCTTCGCCCAGTGCACTGTAATAAGTTGCATTTACCTGATAATATACATTTTTCTGACCATGAAGATCTTTCACATATCCGCCTCTTGCAACAACAGTATCGATGATCTGCTGGATTCTTTCTTCCGGGATCAACCCCTTCAGATCCAGAAGCGGGATTCCATCGTGGCAGCCCAGCATGTTGACTACATGGATTTCTTTTTCCAATCAGTTCTTTTCGCCCATTTTTCCAGCGTGGAACCTGTTGCCGCTTTCCAGTGCATCGATGATCATGCCCTGGAAGGAAGAAATCGTAGGTCATGTAACCCTGTTTTGCAATCTGTTCATAGTTCTTCTCTCCGTAGCTTGCATGGATCTCCGGAAGCAGAGTCAGATTGTATTTGTCTGCCAGCTTACGGACTTTTTCCAACAGTTCCCAGGTTCCCGGCTCATTCAGGAAGCTTTTTCTCGCCCGGCTCCTTCGGCGCATAGGCAAATGCATCCAGACGGACAATCTTTGCGCCATATCCTGCCAGTGTTTTCAGAGTATTATCATAAAACTCCCATACCAGTGGAGATTTGATATTCAGATCCATCTGTCCCAGATATTTTCTCTTGCTCTCCAGAAGTTCTACCACGCTGTCTTTACAGAAAGTATCAATGCTGAGTTCTGACGGTTTTTTTACCTGCTGCAATCTCCTCATTGACTTTCTTCGCGATCAGATCTGCTTTGTAATACTGTACCTTTGCCACCTGCATAATATCCTGTGCATCCAGTACCGGATATTTAATTTCCTGGTAGAATGTATTCCAGTAAGGCACATTTTTTTCCGTCCGGGAAACGTACCATCAGGATGGGAAGCCCCGGTTTACGGAAGAACATATGCTCGATCAGTTCCTGATCCGGCTGGATATATCCTTCTTCAGTCATGGTTCCCTTTCCTTCCCAGAACTTGTTCCAGTCGATAAAGAAATCACGGTATTTGGAGTCGTCGCCGTTTTTCAGGATATCCTGAAACTGTCTGGATAATACAGAAGCATGGTTCAGGATAAAATCCAGTTTCAGATTAATTCCCAGTTCTTCCAGTGCTTCCAGATCTTTTTTATCTGCCAGTTCTTCATTCAATGTGTAATCGATTACAGAGAACCCGCGATCAAGATCCGTATTAAATACGCTGGGCAGAATATAAAAGGAAGAAAATACATCCTTTAATTCCGGTTTCTGTAAAAATCCGGTGATATCACTGAGGGTTCCGCCTACGCTGTCCGGATATGCATTTAACATCGGTTTTGCATCTGCTGTAACGGTCATTTTACTCATGCTTCTCTCTCCTTATATTCTTCCCTGATCCATGATCTCTTTGTATTCGTCATAGGATAACAGTTTTCCTGCTTTGGATACGATCACTTTCGCTTTATGAGCCTGGCTCTCCAGCATATCCTGTTCCAGTTCCAGTACCATGGTGGTAAATGGGCTGTCTACAGCACCGTCACGGTTTCTTGCTTTTCTGTGTGCCATAGTCTCCTGCGGAGTACTGTTTAACAGAACCGGGATATCTACACCCTTGTAATTATCACTGTTTCCGTGTGTCCACTCGATGATCAGGATCTCGGTGTCAGAGAAATCCACTTCTTCATACCACAGTTCGGTATCTTCTCTTCCCATCCGTTTCAACCAGATCTTTTCTGCCTTGCTTTTTAAAGCTTTCAACGATTTCTTCCACTTCTTTGAAATCGATTTCATTCAGGGTACCAAGATATCCTCTCAGGCCTGTCTTACCATTCTCCAGATAAGATTCATACCAGTCGTAGCTCTCTTTCAGCTTCGGATCTGCATCCATTCCTGCAATCTGTCTTTCATGGATGATGTCGAAATCTTTCTTTTGTAAAATGTTCCGTCATTTTTACCATACCGCGGATCGCGCTCTCACGAAATACATGAAGACGTTCTGCATCGTTGTACCTTTGGGAAATTCTGTGCGGATAGTTATCTCCGGACAGTGTATAGGCTTTCATGCCAATCTGATTCAAAATAGAAAGAAAGCAGAGAAGCGGTCTCTGAATTTTCCTACTCCGGATCCACCGCATACAGTCAGTACGATCTTGCGGTCTGCGTCTTCATTTTTTCAGTTCTCTGATCTGTCCTAAAAGTTCTCTGAAGATCAGGTTTGCTTTGTTGATGTGATCTTCACCAATCTCGATCTTGTCTCCTGGCATGTCACCCTGTGGGATCTTCTCCGGGATCACCGGTGCAGTCCATGCAGAAGGAATTTTCCACATATTTGTTCATGTTTGCCTCCTCTTGTCCGCTGCCTTCCGACAGCCGCTGAATCATTGCGTTTTCGTAACTGTTCCATACCTTCACAGGTACGGACCAAAATGCATGTAAGCTCATCTTCGATGATATCATTTTGGCTTATTTGTCAGATAAAGGAATTATATCACGATATTGTCAAAAACATATCGCAATATAATCGGTGTTATTATATGCCAGATACCCGTTTTCCGTCAATATTTCTTCAAAATATTTCTCCGTGTAATTTTTGTGTAATATTTGCTTAATATCTTTATGGTAAAATATTTCATATTTTTTTAGAGGAGGAAATCTATGAAAAAGTTTTATACGTGGTATCAAAAACATATCACAGGTGCAATCTTTATCGGCCTGATTCTCGGTATTCTGACCGGACTTTTTCTGGCTGGACGATTTGAACCTGTACTGACCGTCACCAGTCTTCTGGGAAGCATCTATATGAATGCACTGAATATGATGATCTTCCCTCTGGTCTTCTGTTCCATCATCATGGGTATCACCAGTATCGGTAATGCCCGTACCACCGGAAAGATTACCGGTTATTCCATGATCTTTTTCCTGTGTACCACCGGACTTGCCAGTCTGGCAGGACTGATCATCCCACGTCTGATCCGCCTTGGAAAAGGAGTTAACTTCGAGATGGCAACTTCCGATATCCAGGCTACCGAGATGACTAGCATCCTGGATACCGTAAAAAACCTGATCCCGTCCAATCCGGTAGCTGCTTTTACCAACGGAAATATGCTTCAGGTTCTGGTATTTGCCGTTATCATCGGTTTTACCCTGTTGGCGATCAAAGAAAAAGGAGAACCTCTGTTACATCTGATTGATTCCTGTAACGAGGTATGTCTGAAGATCATCAGCACCGTGATGTATTTTACCCCGATCGGTGTCTTCTGTACCATCGTACCGGTTGTAGAAGCCAACGGAACCAAGACGATCCTGTCTCTGGCTACCCAGCTGATCATTCTGTATGTGACTTTCTACGGATTTGCACTGATCATCTATGGAGGATCCGTAAAACTTCTTGGTAAGACAAGCCCGGTCAAATTCTTCAAGGCCATCATGCCTGCTGCTCTGAATGCCTTCGGAACCTGTTCCAGTTCCGCAACCATCCCGATCAGCAAACAGTGTGTGGAAGAAGAACTCGGTGTCTCCAACAAGATCACCAGTATCACCATTCCTCTTGGAGCAACCGTCAACATGGATGCGGTATCCATCCTGATGTCCTTTATGATCATGTTCTTCGCTAATGCCTGCGGTATTAACGTAAGCATCAGCATGATGATCATCATCCTGTTAGCCAACGTTCTCCTTTCTGTGGGAACTCCGGGTATCCCCGGCGGAGCCATTGCTTCTTTCGCAGCTCTTGCTACCATGGCAGGGCTTCCGGCCGGCGTTATGGGTGTCTACATCAGTATCAACACCCTGTGTGACATGGGTGCAACCTGTGTCAATGTCATCGGTGACCTGGCTGCCTGTGTGGTTCTAAAGGAGAAAATCAAGTTAGACGAATAAAACAATTAATTACATAAGTGCAGAAAACGGGATACACCCGGATATCAAAATGATTCCAGGTGCATCCCGTTTTTATTTTCTCATTTTTTCCAGCAGATTTTCTCCAGCCCTCTTACAATCTTTCCGATCCGCTCCATATCTACCGAAGAATAATTCATTACATACGTGTTTTCAATTCCTGTCTTCTTTTCATAGTAGAACTTGGAAAGTGGTGACAGCTTGATGCCCCTGGGCTTTTTGCCAAGCTCTATTACATTCTCCTCAGCTTTCTCCGTTTTCAGTTTCATCAAGAAATGCACACCGGCCTCTTCCCCGGATATTTCCACGCATTTGTGCAGACCACTATCCCAGATGGCAGATAAGAATCCACTTTTTCTTATTTTGATAGTAATTGCGCAGCCTGTTAATATGTTTTTCGAAATATCCTTCTTTGATAAACAGATCCAGGGTATATTGTTCAAAGTTTGATACCGTACAGGAATAAAATGATAACTTCTGATAAAACTGTTCCAGAAGCGGACGCGGCAGGATCATATAACTGATACGTACAGTAGAAGCCAGCGTCTTTGTAAAGGTATTCATATAAATAACTTTTTCGGAAATATCGATACTTTGCAGTGTGGGGATCGGTTTCCCGCCCAGACGCAGTTCACTGTCGTAATCGTCCTCGATGATGTACCTGCCTTCTCCTTTTGAAGCCCAGCCAAGAAGTTCATAACGGCGGCTGATCGGCATCACAATTCCGGTCGGATAATGATGGGATGGAGAAATATGTACGATATCTACCTTTTTTTCTTCTAATTGAGAAACTTCCACGCCTTCATCATCCATATCGATGTATGTCCAGTTTACCTGATAGTTCTGATAGATTTTCCCGATCTTCTGATATCCCGGATTTTCCACCGCATAGACTGCCTCGTGTCCCAGAAGCTGGATCAGCAGACCGTACAGGTACTCGGTTCCGGCTCCTATGATGATCTGCTCCGGCTGTACCATCATGCCCCTGAAATCTTTCAGATAGCCCGCGATGGACTGTCTGAGTGACATAATTCCTCCACAGGGCGGGTTGGTCATCAACTGAATCCGGCTGTCGCTTAACACCTCCCTGACCATCTTCGCCCAGATGGTAAAGGGAAACTGATCGGCCTCGGTCTGATTGCTGGTAAAATCAGCCAGATAGCTGTTTTCTCCACTGGTCATGGGAATAATCTCCTGCACTTCTTCTCTCTGTTTTGTCTCCAGCACCCCTTTAAAGTCCGTTACATAGAATCCTCTTTTGGGCATGGAATAAATATAGCCCTCCGCGATCAGCTGTTCATAGGCATTTTCTACAGTGATCACGCTGATACCCAGATTTTTTGCAAAACTCCGCTTGGAGGGAAGTTTTTCTCCTGCCTGCAAAGTCCCCTGTAAAATATCGTTTTTGATGCATTTGTACAGATATTCATACATGGAATCTGACCCTATATTTGTGAAATTATACGTCAGCATTGTTCTTCTTTTCTCCTGTCTGGCCTTACTGAATATATTTATTTTGATAATTTTTTCATATCCACTTTAGCATTATAATCTACCCATACATTTTTTTCCAAGAGATTAACCTACTACCTAAGGAGGAATATTATTATTATGGAAAACAGATACGAACTGAACAAGGAACTGGCACAGATGTTAAAGGGCGGTGTCATCATGGATGTCACCACACCGGAGCAGGCAAAGATTGCGGAAGCAGCAGGTGCCTGTGCTGTCATGGCTCTGGAACGGATACCTGCAGATATCCGTGCAGCCGGCGGTGTTTCCCGTATGAGTGATCCGAAGATGATTCAGGGGATCCAGAATGCTGTTACTATCCCGGTTATGGCCAAATGCCGAATCGGTCATTTTGTGGAGGCTCAGGTTCTCGAAGCGATCGAGATTGACTATATCGATGAGAGTGAAGTGCTCTCTCCTGCAGATGATGTGTACCATATCAATAAGAAAAACTTTAAAGTACCTTTTGTATGTGGAGCAAAGGATCTGGGCGAGGCGCTTCGCCGGATCAACGAGGGTGCTTCCATGATCCGTACCAAAGGAGAACCTGGTACCGGTGATATCGTGCAGGCGGTACGTCATATGCGTAAAATGAACAGTGCGATCGCACAGATCAAAGGCATGCGTGAGGATGAGCTTTTTGAGATTGCAAAGCAGTTACAGGTTCCTTTTGATCTGGTTGCTTATGTACATGAAAATGGAAAGCTTCCGGTGGTTAATTTTGCAGCCGGAGGTGTGGCTACTCCTGCAGATGCAGCTTTAATGATGCAGCTGGGTGCCGAGGGTGTCTTCGTAGGATCCGGTATCTTCAAATCAGGCAATCCGGAGAAGAGAGCAAATGCGATTGTGAAAGCGGTTACGAATTATACAGATGCGAAGATGATCGCCAGATTATCTGAGGATCTCGGGGAAGCGATGGTCGGTATCAACGAATCTGAGATTCAGCTTCTGATGGCGGAAAGGGGAAAATAAGATGAAAATTGCAGTTCTTGCCGTACAGGGAGCTTTTATCGAGCACGAGCGGAAACTGGAAGTGCTTGGGGCTTCCTGTGTGGAGCTTCGCAAGGCGGAGGATCTGAACCAGTCTTATGACGGGCTGGTTCTTCCCGGCGGCGAAAGTACGGTACAGGGGAAGCTTTTACGGGAGCTTGGGATGTTTGATACGATCCGGAAGCAGATTAAGGAGGGGCTTCCGGTTTTGGCTACCTGTGCGGGGATGATTCTTCTGTCGGATTCGCTGGAGGGGGATGCGATGGTGCATCTTCAGACGATTCCGATGACGGTGAAGAGGAATGCTTATGGACGGCAGTTGGGGAGTTTTCACACGGAAGCAGAGTTTAAAGGAATTGGGGAGATTCCTATGACGTTTATCCGGGCGCCTTATGTGGCGGATGTTTCGGATGGCGTTGAGGTACTGGCTGTAGTACAGGATCGGATTGTGGCGGTTCGGTATGGGAAGCAGATGGCGCTGGCGTTTCATCCGGAGCTGGATGAGGATGAGCGGGTGCATCGGGAGTTTTTGCGGATGTGTGAGGGGAAATAAATTAGTTTAGTTCAAAACGGACGAAGCGGGAGGGCGGGGAGCGCCCTCCCGCTTCTGGCTTTCGTTGAGACTGGTTTGTTCGATGAAACTTATTACTTATTTTTCCTTTACTATATTGTTTTTGATTTTGGAAGTTTGAATAACTTATGAGTATAGTGTTTTGAATGATCTTAGACATTCCTCTATTATAATTGTTTCCGAATTGGTCTAATTGGATTATTTATGTTTGAATTTCGGAAGTTACTGTTCAATAAGTGACATATGGCTTGTAACTTTTAGGGTATTGAACAGTTCCCTTGGAAACTGTTTACTCTTTAAATTGTTTTTTATTATAACTGCTTAGTAAAAAAGACAGCCTGTTTTCGCATTAGTTTTTGCTTAAACAGACTGTCCGCAGCGCGGCAAAACGGTTTTCTCCATTTGGATCAATTTTCACCATCTCGGATGAATATCCGGGCAGTGGCGGTGAGTTATGGCGGCGCGCATTTCTACATAGCAGCCGCAGATGCGACACATACCGGAGAGCAGGTGGTCGCAGGTTTTGCACTGGGACAGGCGGGTTTCGTATTCCTGATCCGGGGTTTTGTCGTCGGGGTTCAGGTTGGCGATGTATTCGTACATGGTTTTGTAGGTGTCTGCTTCGCTCATTTCACGAAGCAGACATTTTTTGCAGATTCTTGTGAATGTGTCCATTGTTTTTTCTTTCTCTGTTTTTTATATCGTGTCATTTTACCGGAAAAGGGCAGCCTGTATAACAGGCCACCCTTTTGGTATCGCAGGGATTGCTCCGCGATTTTCACGCGGACTTTATTTCAGTGCAATGTGCAGTACACTGCAGGCCGGAATGGTGAATTTGATTCCGGCGTGTACTTTTTCTACGCCCTCGAAGGACTGGACGGTTACGTTTTCCGGGTCTTCGAAGGTGTTTCTGGCGTGCATTTCCTGGGTTACGATCTGGGCTTTAATGGATTCTACTTTTTTGGCCGAGGATCGTTGTCTCGATCGGGTAGGCGTGTTCCAGATCCAGGTTGGTCATGGTGATGTGCATCACGCCGTCTGCATCAATGGATACCGACTCGGACAGGTTTGGTACCATGTTTTCTTCTTCGAGTCCGACGGTTTCTGTCTCCAGGGTGCTGTCCAGGAGGTCTGCGTCCTGATGGTATTTGTACATATCAAATACATGATAGGTCGGGGTCTTGATCATTTTGCTGCCTTCGGTCAGGATTACGGCCTGCAAGACGTTTATCATCTGGGCGATATTTGCCATTTTTACACGATCACTGTGTTTATTAAAGATATTCAGGTTGATACCTGCTACCAGGGCATCGCGCATGGTATTCTGCTGATACAGGAAGCCCGGGTTGGTTCCCGGTTCTACTTCAAACCAGGTTCCCCATTCATCGACGATCATTCCAACTTCTTTTTCGGGTCGTATTTGTCCATGATAGCTCCATGACGGGTGATCAGTTCGTCCATGTACCAGGTCTTTTTCATGGTCTGGTACCATTTTTTCTCATCAAATTCGGTAGCGCTTCCTTTGTTTAACCATCCGCCCGGATGGGTGTAGTAGTGCAGAGACAGCCCGTCCATGAATCCGTGCTGACCCGGTTCGTTCCGGCGGAAAGTGGTCTTCATCACTTCTTCTGTCCATTCATAATCGTCCACATTGGCTCCACAGGCGATCTTTTTGATCGGTTTGTTTCCGGCATAGTTCCGCACATATGTCTGGTATCTGCGGTACATATTTCCATAGAAATCCGGGTTCATGTTACCGCCACAGCCCCAGTTTTCATTTCCCACACCAAAGTAATCTACCGTCCACGCTTCTTTGTGACCGTTTTTCGTTCTCAGGTCTGCCATCGGGGATACGCCCTCGAAGGTCATGTATTCTACCCACTCAGACATTTCCTGTACGGTTCCGCTTCCCATGTTGCCGTTGATATAAGTCTCACAGCCCAGCTGACGGCACAGCTCGAAGAATTCGTGCGTTCCGAAGCTGTTGTCTTCTACCACGCCGCCCCAGTGGGTGTTGACGATTTTCTTTCTTCCTTCTTTCGGTCCGATGCCGTCTTTCCAGTGATATTCGTCAGCGAAACATCCACCCGGCCAGCGAAGTACCGGGATACGGATCTGTTTTAAGGCTTCCACCACATCGGTACGCATCCCGTTGACGTTCGGGATTTCAGAATTTTCTCCCACATACAGTCCTTCATAGATGCATCTTCCCAGATGCTCGGAAAAAGTGTCCCTGCAGTTCTTTATTGATATGGGAAAGTTTTCGGTCTGCATTGATTACTAATTTTGCCATGTTGTTCCTCCATATTTTTATGTATAAAGTATATTTTCAAATATCCGTTTACAAATACTCTGTTTCTTCCACCTTCTGGTACACAAATACCGGGAATCCTTTTTCGTCATACGTCACTTTCATGATTCTCGCATGGCGGTTTGGGTCGTACAGTGGATCTCCGATGATCTCGTCATACGGGCGGGCATGATAGACACAAAGATCCGTCACACCATCTTCTGCCTTTACAAAGCAGTTGTGCCCCGGTCCGTAAATCCCCTTTTCTTCGTCGGTTTTCAGTACCGAATGCCGCAGTTTCGTCCATGCATGCGGATCCAGCAGATCTGCATTTTCATCGATATACATCATTCCCATGCAGTAGCATGCTCCCGTCGCGCTTGCGGAAAAAGTCAGAAAAATCTTTCCGTCATGTTTTAAGATCGCCGGTCCTTCATTTACCCAGAAATCCACCCGCTCCCAGTCATAATCCGGTGTTGTCAACAATACCTGATCCGTGCAGAGTTTGTTGGCTGCTGCCATTTTTCCGATATACAGATTGGAAATCTGGCGACCGACACCCGTTTTTTCCGCCCAGATATAATACCATTCTCCCCGGTGTTCAAACACCGTCGCGTCCAGAGAAAAGGCATGGAACGAAAATTCATCGCTGTCTGCCGCCTGCATCATGCCAAGTTCTTCCCATTCATCTTTCATCGGATTCTGCCCCTTGCAATGCAGGACATACGGACGGATGTTCCAGATGTCATCTTTATCCCCGGCTGCATAGTAGATATACCATCCGCCAAACAGATAGTGAATCTCCGGTGCCCAAATATGGATGCTCTGCGGTCCGCTTTCATGTCTCACCCAGAGGGTTTTCTCCTCCGCATGTACCAGACCACCCAGATCGTTCGCAGCACGCAGAATAATCCGGTCATAAGCCGGTACGGATGCGGTAAAATAGCAGGTTCCGTCCGTGTGGCGGTACACAAACGGATCCGCCCGCTGCGCGATCCATTCATCGTTGTATGGCGTGTGGATATAATTGTCTTTATTCATTTTTATCCTCTTTTTACGTTAAAATAGTTTCCTTTTTTACTGATTATAAGAAATAATAGACTTGTTGATAATATGGCAACAAGTCCAAATTTTGCCATATGCTTTTTGTATACTCTGCCAAAACTTAAAAATCCTCAGTTCCGACAGGTGCTTCTTACACCAACCGGAAACTGAGGATCTTAAGATTTGAACCGCTTCTACGACTTACGCGTTTTTGCTGCTCAGATATTCGTTAATATTTGCCAGAACAACGTCTGCATCCAGACCATGCACCATGCATGCTTCTTCCAGAGATTCTCCGATAGAAGACGGGCATCCTACACAGTGCATACCAGCCTGCATCAGGATCACAGCGATTCCGCCATCCAGTTCCAGCATCTCGCCCATAGTGGTTTCTTTCGTAACCTTCATGATTGGGTCCTCCTTCATACTGTTTTCGCGACTGTTTCCAATCACACTTACTGATACATTTTATCATACTTCTCTCAGAACTTCCAGTTTTCTCGGTAGATTTTTCTCACAGTTTTCCACAGGCTCCAATGGATTCATCCGTGATATCCACGGAACTCCGTCCCCGGTGGAGGAAAACTTTGTGGAAAGTCTCCTATTACATTCGCCGGTAGCAGGTAATTTACAACAGATACCCGGACAATTGGCTCTGATGCACTGGATTTGTCAGAAAAATAACACTTACGAAACACCAAAGACTACGTTATAATAATCAACGCTGTAAAAAAGCCAAGTAAGATTTGAAAGAGAAAAATGGAGTAACAAGTATGCCGCAGAATAAAAGAGAAAGTTTAATTTACACCGTCCTGATGTGTTTTTGCATGGTGCTCTGAATGAGTATGTACAATGTCACCCTGCATATGGGAGGTTTTTCCCTGGAAGTGCTAAAAGAAGGATGGCTGGGCTTCCCGATTGCTTATGTATTTGCCATGTGCTGTGACTGGTTCCTGGTATCCGGTCTGGCGAAAAAGTTCGCATTTACCTATCTGGTAAAACCGGAAGACAGTGTACTGAAAAAAGTCATCTGTGTATCCATGTTCCATGGTCGTACCGATGGTGATCATCATGTCCATGTATGGTGCTGTAGAAGGATGTGTCCGCTCCGGCGCATGGTCTCAGCTGCTGATGATCTGGATGACCAACATCCCAAAGAACTTTATCATGGCTCTGCCATTCCAGCTGCTCGTAGCCGGACCGCTGGTGCGTTTCGTATTCCGCACTGCATTCCCGGAAGGAAAAGTACTGGCATAAAATATATTGTTCTACGTTTGATATATTTTGTGACAATCATTTCGTATAAGCACAAATTTTGATTCACAAATTGTAAATACAAACATCCCGGAAAGGAACAGTTTTTCCCGTTCCTTTCCGGGATGTTTTATTTACCCGCTCTTGCGCCTACTCTGTAATTTTCCCGTAGCACTTTGGTCTGCGGTCACGGAACAGTCCCCATTCCAGACGTTTTGCTGCCAGTTCGTCCAGATCAAATGTCTCTGTCAGTATTTCTTCCTGATCCCGGGAAGCTGTCTGTAAGAGTTCTCCTGTTTCATCCGTGATAAAAGAGGAACCGTAAAAAATCAGTGATGATTCCTGCCCGCCATTTTCCGCACAGGGTTTTACTTCCTCTTTGCCGATCCGGTTGGCCGCGATCACCGGCATCAGATTCATCGCTGCATGTCCCTGCATACAACGACGCCAGTGCGGCATACTGTCACATGCAAGAATCGGTTCGGAACCGATTGCTGTCGGGTAAAAGAGCAGTTCTGCTCCTTCTAAAGCCATACACCGTGCAGTCTCCGGGAACCACTGATCCCAGCAGATTCCCACACCGATCTTTCCATATCTGGTGTCAAACACCCGGAAACCGGTGTCTCCCGGTGTAAAATAGAATTTCTCCTGATAATAATGATCATCGGGAATATGTGTTTTCCGATATACCCCGAGTAGTTCTCCATCCGCATCGATGCAGGCTACCGAATTATAGAGATTATTGACCTCTTTCTCATAAAAGCTGATCGGTAAAACCACTTTCAGTTCCTTCGCCAGCTTCCGTCCCCAGCACACCGCTTCATTTTCTTCCACAGGCTTCGCATAGCTGTAAAAATCATATCTCCTCTGCTGACAGAAATATTCTCTCTCAAAAAGTTCCGAGAGCAAAATGATCTGTGCACCGGCGGCGGCTGCCTGACGTACCATTTTTTCTGCTTTTTTAAGGTTTTCCTGCGGATGATTGGTACACTGCATCTGCACTGCTGCCACCGTCACCTGTCTTTTTCCCATGTTCTCTTTCCTCCTGTCACCCCGGTACTTTTGTCCTTTTCATGGGACTTTTACCAGCTTTTCTCACCGATTCTGTTCGTTTCGTCTTTTCCCTGCCGGAATCTGCTGCGTAATACAGTGGATATTTCCTCCCCCTGTCAGGATATCTCTGGCATATACCGGGATAATCTCACGATCCGGACAAAGTTTTCCCAGAATCTGTGCTGCTCTCCGGTCGCTTTCTTCATTTTCCCCGCCAAATGCCGGCAGTATCACAGCACCGTTGGAAAAATAGAAGTTTACATAAGAAGCTGCCAGACGTTCTCCCTCTTCCCGGACATCCTCGCCTTCTTCAAATACATATCCTTCCAGTTCCTCCCCGGTCACGCAGACCGGGTGATCCGGATCGGAAGTTTATGCACAGTGACTTTTTTCTTCCCTTTGCATCTGTCTCTCCTTCCAGATATCCCAGACACGCCATGGATAACGGATACTGAGGATCTTCCCTGTTGTCTGTCCAGGCAAGAATCACCTCACCCGGATTTTAAGAATGCACAGACATTGTCCACATGCTCGTTGGTCTCATCCATATAGATTTCCCCGGGGCAGCCACAGCACTTTTTCGGCCCCCAGATAGGCTTTTCAGCTTTTTCTGTAATCTCCTCTTTGGTAAGATCCGGATTTCTGCCCTTACTGAGCAGACAGGATTCGGTCACCATCACGGTTCCCTCTCCATCGCTGTGGACAGAACCGCCTTCCAGCACAAACGGCCTTGCGTCATACCAGGTGTATCCCTCTTTCTCGCAAAAGAAGGGAGCAAAACGATTGTCTTTTTCCCATGAAGCGTACAGTCCGTCTTCGATTCCGCCCCAGGCGTTAAACTCCCAGTTGATTCCCCTTACTTCCTGTCCATCCGTCACAAAGGTTGGTCCCACATCTCTGGCCCAGGCATCGTCGGTCTCTGCCGTAAAAACCCTTATCGGATACAATGCTTCATCTGTCTGCAGACGCTGTGCCAGCTTTTCCGCCTCTGAAAATGTCTTCCCACTTGCCGCAAGATAAACTTCTTCACTTTTTTGCAATTGCCCCGGATTACGTCTGCAAATGCCTTTTTTTTGCCTCCCGTGCACCATTTCGCCAGGATCCCGGCCGTTCCGGCCAAATCAGAATACAGCCCCGGTGCGGCTCATATTCTCCTGGCATACGGTACCCGTCCTGCACCGGCAGAATCTTTCTTATTTCTACATGATTTATTGTCTTTTTTCCGCTGTCCATGTCTTCCTGTCTCCTGTTTTTCTCCTGGTGTTTCTGCAAATATCAAATACTCTCTGAAGAATCTGATGATCTCTCAGGATATTCTGTGATGTTATGACAGTCTCTCATTTAAAATCCTCATACCCGAAGGTCTTTATCATCTCCACCGTTCCATCTTCCTTCAACAAAGCGATTCCCGGAAGCGGCATACCGTTAAATGTATTATTCTTCACCATAGAATAAATCGCCATATCTTCAAAGACCAGACGATCTCCGATCGCTACCGGATGTTCAAAACTGTAATCCCCAATCACATCCCCGGCAAGACAGGTCATGCTGGATAACCGGTACGTATATGATTTTTTCTCCCGGTTCGTACCCACCCCGCAGAGGCGGACGATAGGGCATTTCCAGTACATCCGGCATATGACAGGCCGCGGACGCATCCAAAATCAGGATCTCCATTCCATTTTTCACGATATCCTGCACTTCTGTCACCAGATATCCGGCATTTAAAGCTATAGCCTCCCCGGGTTCCAGATATACTTCTACCTGATAGGTTGCCCGAATATAGGCAATCAACTGTTTTAACTGTTTCAGCTGATAACCCGGTCTTGTGATATGGTGGCCTCCTCCCAGATTCAGCCATTTCATCTTTTTTCCAGATACTTACCAAACTTTTCTTCAAAATGCCCGAAACGTAATCACCAGATCATCGGCATCCTGCTCACAGAGCGTATGAAAATGAAGCCCTTCCACACCTTCCAGCAGATCTTCCC
>ENA-OQES01000222-OQES01000222.1-human-gut-metagenome-genome-assembly--contig:-NODE-222-length-24869-cov-3.367634_pt1 | contig 24869 bp, 35 predicted proteins | sample MGYA00242798_ERZ504641 | MGnify/ENA primary metagenome ERZ504641 (study PRJEB26092, sample SAMD00036327) | human gut metagenome | host: Homo sapiens | study: EMG produced TPA metagenomics assembly of...
TTCCATAACGGAGTGGTATATCACTCCGGATATGGGCCCGGTAGCTCGAGTTCGGTTAGACGCACCAGCCTGTCACGCTGGGGGTCGTTCGGTTCGAGGACCCGATCCGGGTCGTCTTTCCCTGATGGTGCAACGGGTAAATGCACCAATATGCGGCCGTAGCTCATCTGGTAGAGCGCCACCTTGCCAAGGTGGAGGTAGCGAGTTCGAGCCTCGTCGGCCGCTCCAAATGGAGTGGAAATATTCACTCCAAATATGGTGACGTGGCCAAGTGGTAAGGCAAGGGTCTGCAAAACCCTCATCCACCAGTTCAAATCTGGTCGTCACCTCCAAAAGTTCCCGGAAGCTGCGGCTTCCGGGAATTTTTTGTTTTCTTTTGCCGCCGGACGTGCTAGAATAAAGAAAACCACGAGAGGAGTCTCCTGCCATGCCCGCTGAACATCACACCACCCTGACCCCGGACACGCCGGTGCGCTACCTCAAGGGCGTGGGGCCCAAGACCGCCGAGCGGTTCGAGAAGCTGGGCATCGTGACACTGGCCGATCTGCTCTGCCACTATCCCCGGCGGTACATCGATTTTTCCCGTCCCTACTCCATTGCCGAGGCCCCGCCAGACACCGAGTGCGTGGTGAAGGCCGAGGTGTTCGCCAAACCTGCCGGGCGCATCCTGCCGGGCGGGCGGCGGATGGAGCGCATCACCGCCGGGGATGATGTTTCCAGCCTGGAGATCACCTGGTTCAACAATCCCTATGCCACCCAGAAGCTGGAGCTGGGGCAGGAATACTATTTTGAGGGCATCGTGACCGGCGGGATGCTTCGCCGTCAGATGGTCAACCCGCAGGTGCGCACGGCGGCACAGATCACCGCCGCTCCCTTCGAGGCCGTTTACCCCCAGACCGAGGGGCTTTCCAGCACCATGATCGCCAAAATGTATCCGGCAGCTGCTCCCCCCATGCGGAACTCCTGCCCGACCCGCTGCCAGAGGAGATGCTGAAAAAATACCGCCTGCTCTCCAAGGCCGATGCCGTGCGGGCCATCCACTGCCCTGCCACAGAGGAGGAGGCTTTTGCAGCCCGGCGGCGGCTCATCTATGAGGAGCTGCTGGTGCTCCAATTGGGCATTGGGCGGATGAAGAACCGGGGCAGCGCATCCACCGGTGCGCCCATGCATCGGCTCGACCCGGCCCCCTTCTGGGCATCGCTCCCCTTCTCCCCCACCGGTGCCCAGCGCCGGGCCGTAGACGAAATTCTGACCGATCTGTCCGGCAGCACCTCCATGAACCGCCTTTTGCAGGGCGACGTGGGCAGCGGCAAGACGCTGGTTGCCGCCGCCGCCATCTGGGCCTGCATCCGCAGCGGATATCAGGCGGCGCTGCTGGCCCCCCACCGAGATCCTTGCCGCCCAGCACGCGGAGAATCTGAACCGGATGCTGGCCCCCTTCGGGATGCGTGTGGCCCTGCTGACCGGCGGCATGAAGGCCGCCGCCCGCCGCACCACGCTGGCTGCCATCCGCAGTGACGAGGCTGACCTTGTGGTGGGCACCCACGCCATCCTGAGCGAGGGCGTGGAGTTTGCCCGGCTGGGTCTGGCTGTGGTGGACGAGCAGCATCGCTTCGGCGTGCGCCAGCGCGGGATGCTGGCCGAAAAGGCCGCAAACCCCCATCTGCTGGTGATGAGCGCCACGCCCATTCCACGCACACTGGGCCTGCTGATCTATGGTGATCTGGACATTTCCATCCTCGATGAGCTGCCCCCGGGCCGCAAGCCCGTCAAGACCCGGTGCATCACCGGAAAAAAGCGGCGGGATCTCTACGGCTTTCTTGACCGGGAGATCGGAGCCGGACGGCAGGTATATATCGTCTGTCCCGCCATCGAGGACACGCCGGACGGCGGGCTGAACGCCGTGAAGAGTTACTACGAGGACATTGCCAAAGCCCTTCTCCCCGACCGCCGGGTCGGCCTGATGCACGGTAAGCTCAAGCCAAAGGAAAAAGCCGCTGTAATGGACGATTTCAAAGCCGGCCGGCTGGATGCCCTGGTATCCACCACCGTCATCGAGGTGGGCGTGGATGTACCCAATGCCACCGTCATGGTCATCGAGAATGCCGAGCGCTACGGCCTGAGCGCCCTGCACCAGCTGCGGGGCCGCGTGGGCCGGGGTGCCGCCGAGAGCTGGTGCTTCCTTGTCAGCGACAACACCGCCGAGAGCGTCCAGAAGCGGCTCAGGTTCCTCTGCTCCACCTCAGACGGCTTCGCCGTGGCGCAGTTCGACCTTGAGACCCGTGGCCCCGGCGACTTTTTCGGCAGCCGCCAGCACGGCCTGCCCACCCTGCAGATCGCCGACCTGATGAACGACACCCGCACCCTTCACGCCGCCCAGGCCGAGGCCGCCGCTCTGCTGACCGCAGACCCCCTGCTGGAAGCGCCGGAGCACAGCCTGCTCGCCGCGCAGGTCGAACAGATGTTCACAAAGGCCGGAGCCATGAATTGAAACAATAAAAAGAACCGGTTTCCCATGTATTTTGAAATGAGAAAGGCTCCTGCAAAAGCAGGAGCCTTTCTCATGATTACCATTCTGTCATCGGTTCAGGCTTTGCGCCGCCTTGGCGATCACAGCCAGCAGATCGACCAGATGTTCCACGTCCATCTGGCCGCTGTTGTTGGCAAAGGCATAGAAGCAGCCCTGCACGCAGAAGGAAAGCAGGATGCCCCGGTCGGGGTCCGCTGCAAAGGTGGGGTCTTTGGCAGCCAGACGGTCTCGCAGACCCTTTTCAATGCAGTTGGCAAAGATCCCCTGCCTTGCCCCGGAGAAAAGGATGTTCACCGCCTCCTGGTTCTGAACAAAGGCATGGAACAGTTCACGGGTCAGCTGCTCTGTGTGTGCAGCGGTAAGCCCCACATTGGGCACACTGTCCAGAATGACATGGATGAGCTTGTTCTCCAACCGGCTGGACAGCTCATAGATATCCTCATAGTGGGCATAAAAGGTGGATTTGTTCACCTTGGCCAGTGTGCACAGGTCTTTGATCCTGATCTTCTCCAGCGGCTGGCGGGCACGCAGCTCCATGAATGCCTTTTCGATGGCGCGGTCAGTCTTTTCAATGCGGATGTCCAAAATAATCCACCACTTTCATTGTTTCGTTGGATATCCAACGCTTTTCGTTTTTCGGGGATAGACAGTTTGTTCGAGTTTTCTTACAATATCAATAGAGAATCCCTTTCTCTCTCAATGCGGCTTCGATCCTCTGGAATGTTTCTTCATCCGGGCAGCGGAGGGTGTGCAGGTGCACGCCGCCGGTCATCCGGCTGAGCAGGCACTCCGGGGTATTGGCTGCCTGGGTGATAAAGGTGTCCACATCGTATCGGCTGGCGAGGTTCAGGTTGCCCCGCAGCTCGCCGTAAAGCGGGTTTTCCACTGCCACATCGACCACCACGCCTCCCTGATCCACCACCGTGTAAAGCTCGGTGCGCATCTCATCGGCAGTCTTGTGCACACAGGCCAGGATGCCGGTGTAGCCGCCGGGGGCTCGGGTGGAACTGATACCCCCGGCGGGGTGGCCTCAATCTCGGCCCGCCTGCCCGCAGAAGGGCTACATCCCCCAACCACGATCTGACGGCTGACCCCCGAGCTTTGCGGCCAGTGCACTGGCACTGATGGGTGCGCTGGCCCCGATGGAGCTGTTGCAAGATCTTTTCCCGGCGCTGTGCTGCGTTCATTGTTGTTCCCCCTGTCAGCATTTTTCCCTATTATAATAGTGCATGACAGGTGTCCTGTCAATCCAGACGCAGGACCGTGGCGTAATTGGAGGGCAGCTGGACCTTCATCCGGCCAGATGCAAGGCTGGTCATCACATTCTCCGCGCCCACGGTATCGGCCAGCAGGTCCGTTGCAGCGTTGGCCTCCACCGGCAGCTGGAACTCCATCTCCGCCGGGCCGTCGCCGTTGTTGAATACGGCCACGAGGGCTTTTCCATCCAGCACCCGGGCAAAGGCATAGCACTGGGTGGTCAGCTGGAGCTCCTTCACCTCGCCCCAGCTCAGGGCCGGGTATTCGGCCTTCAGCCTGCCCAATGCGGCGTACACACTGGTGACGGGGTTGGTGGTCAGGTCATCCCGGAATTTGTCCAGCTCCAGGCAGGGGCCGCAGGGGCCAGTCACTGCCCCACTCCTTTTTTGGCCCTCGATGCCAAATTTCGGAGCCGTAATAGATGGACGGAATGCCCCAAAGCGTGTATACTAGAATTGCAATGTGCCGGATGTGCGCCTTGTTCCGCAGTTTATTGGGCAGGCGCTCCACATCGTGGTTGTCGGAGAAGGTATACAGCCGGGTGTCGTGGCAGAGTCCCTGCAGACGGCGCATGGTGTGTGCGATCTCAAAATAGTTGTGGTCGTTGTGGCCGCTCCACAGGCCCTTGTGCAGCTCATAGTTGGTAACAGAATGGAGCATTTCAGGGTTGGCCCAGCGGCTGTAATCGCCGTGGATGACCTCGCCCATCAGCCAGAACTCAGGCTTGACCTCGTTGGCAAGGCGGCGCAGACCCTTCATAAAGTCGAAGTCCAGCACATCCGCTGCATCCAGCCGGATGCCGTCAATGTCGAATGCATCGACCCAGAAGCGGATGGTATCATAATGGTAGTTCTGCACCTCGGGGTTGCGCTGGTTCAGCTTGACCAGCAGGTTGAAGCCGCCCCAGTTGCCGTAAGAAAAGCCGTCGTTGTACTCGTTGTTGCCCCAGAAGTTCACATCGCAGAACCAGTCCTTATAGCGGGCGTTCTCGCGGTTGGCCTGCAGGTCTTTGAAGGCAAAGAAGTCCCGGCCCACATGGTTGAACACACCGTCCACAATGACCTTCTGGCCCCGGGCGTGGCAGTTGGCCACGAACTCCCTGAACTCCTCGTTGGTGCCCAGGCGGCGGTCCACCCGGCGGTAATCGATGGTATCATAGCCGTGGGAGCCGCTCTCGAACAGCGGGCCGATATAAATGGCCGTGCAGCCCAGATCTCTGGAGGCGTGCTCGGCCCAGGCGTTCAGCTTTGCGAACGCGCCCGGTGTGGGCTGGCCGTCGTTTTCGTGCGCACAGCCGCACAGGCCCAGCGGATAAATGTGATAAAAAACTGCGGTATCATACCATGCCATAGTTACTCTCTCCCATATCATTTCTTCTGCCGCCCAGCAGCGGCAGGCTCAGTATACCACAAACTCCGCCAATTGTGTGGATGTTTGATAAATTTTCTGCATAGTCTCTGTTAAAATCAGCAAGTGTGACGATTTTGATCAAAAATTATTGGTAAATATGACCGGGTGTATCCCGTTGAGAAAAGGAGAAATCTGCATGAATTTTCCCACCATCGACCGCTCGTTCTTTGCGGGCGAATGCTTTGATGCCTACCGTGTGCTGGGCGCGCACCCCTGCCGGGATGACTTTGGGCAGGAGGGCTGGCGGTTTGCCGTGTGGGCCCCGGGGGCCGTGGCTGTGGAGATCTGCGGCGGCTTTGACGGCTGGGGGCCGGGCGTTCCCATGCAGAAGGCCGACACCGGCGTGTGGAGCGGCTTTGTGCCCGGCCTTGCCGAGGGAGAGCTGTACAAATACCGCATCCACGGCAAGGATGGCAGCACCGTGATGCGGGCTGACCCCTACGCCTTTTCCACCGAGCTGCGCCCCGGCACGGCCAGCAGGCTGGCCCGGATGGACTTTGCCTTTGACGATTCCAGCTGGATGGAGCGTCGGGACAAGTGCCGCAACCTGCCCCTGAACATCTACGAGCTCCATGCAGGCAGCTGGAAGCACAAGCCCAACGCCACCCGCGAGGACGGCTCGGACGGCTGGTACAATTACCGGGAGCTGGCCCGGGAGCTGATCCCCTGGCTGCTGGATCACCGCTTCACCCATGTGGAGCTGCTGCCGCTGGCAGAGCATCCCTTTGACGGCAGCTGGGGCTACCAGACCACCGGTTACTTCTCTGCCACCAGCCGCTACGGCGACCCCGCCGACTTTGCGGCCTTTGTCAACGCCTGCCACCGGATGGGCATTGGTGTCATCATGGACTTTGTGCCCGTCCACTTTGCCGCCAACGGCGACGCACTCGCCAACTTTGACGGCACCCACCTCTACGAGTACGACAGCGATGTGGGCCACAGCGAGTGGGGCACCTGCAACTTCAACTATTACCGCCGGGAGGTGTGCAGCTTCCTGAACAGCGCCGCTGCCCTTTGGATGGATGTCTACCACTGCGACGGCATCCGGATGGATGCCATCTCCCGTGCCCTTTATTGGCAGGGCGACCCCAACCGCGGCGTGAACGAGGGCGCTGTTACCTTCCTGCGGAACCTGAACCACGGCCTGAACGAGCGCTGGCCCACCGGCATCTACACCGCCGAGGACTCCACCAACTTCCTCAAGGTCACCGCCCCCCACCCGCTACGACGGCATCGGTTTCGATTATAAGTGGGACATGGGCTGGATGCACGACACGCTGGATTATTTTGCCACGCCCTTTGGTGAGCGGCCCGATGCCTACCACAAGCTGACCTTCAGTATGCAGTATTTCTACAACGAGCTGTACCTGCTGGCACTCAGTCACGACGAGGTGGTGCACGGCAAAAAGACTATCATTGATAAGCTGTGGGGCACCTACGAGGAAAAATGTGCCCAGCTGCGCACCCTTTACTTCTACATGTACACCCACCCGGGCAAAAAGCTGAACTTTATGGGCAATGAGCTGGGGCATTTCCGGGAATGGGACGAGAAAAAGGAGCTGGACTGGGGCCTGATGAAGTATCCCTTCCACGACAGCTTCCAGAAATATTTTGCCGAGCTGGGCCGCCTGTATGCCACCGAACCCGCCCTCTACGATGGCGAATACAACCCGAACTGCTTTGAGTGGATCGCCTGCGAGAGCCGGGACGAGGGCGTGTACGCCTGGCTGCGGAAGGGCGCGGGCCAGACCATCCTCTGTGTGATGAACACCCAGAATACCGCCCACAAAAAGTTCCCGCTCTACTTCCAGTACCCCTGCGCCGCCGATGAGCTGCTGAACAGCGAGGCTGCCTGCTGGAACGGTGCGGACCGCAGCCGCACCAGACACCTGCACACCACCGATGGCGGCGTGTACGGCCGGGACTACACCCTGAGCGTGGATCTGCCCGCCATGGGCAGCCGGATGTACCGCATCACGCCGGAGGCTCCCCACCCGGAAGCCGCACAGGCCTCTGCCCGTAAGGCCGCCGCCCAGAAGCGCAAGGCCACCATCGCGGCAAAGCAGAATTCCAAAAAGTAATATTGCATTCAAAATATCCCGTCTGCTGAAATGCAGGCGGGATATTTTATCTTCCGGGGGGCTGCCCCCTTGCCTGCGCCGCCCGGAACCATTATACTGTAAGCTGTAATATTGTGGTTCAAAACCGAGGAGCATGTACAATGTCAACGATACTTTCTGAAAAGAAGACCCTTTCGCCCTGGGCAAAGGGCGGCATCGGGCTGGGTGCCGGAGCACTCCTGCTGGTGCTGGTGGGCCTGCTGTTCCCCACCGCGGCGGCGTTCTTCCCGCTGGTGAGCCTGTGGTGCAGCTGTGTGCTGTTCTACGGCGCGCTGTGGGTGCTGCACACTGCCGGTGTGGAGCTGGACTTCTTCCACCGCGCAGCCATCATCGCCTTCTGGGCCGGAGCTGTGCTCTACTTCTATTGGGCGCTGGGTCGGCGGCAGTTCATCTACGCCTGGGATTATGTGAACTACATTCAGAAGCAGTTCAATACCGAAGCGGCTTTTGCGCTGGGTCCGGTGGCCGGTTTTAAGTATATCATAAGCACATTTTCTGAAGACTACACCAATTTCATCACCTTGTTCACTGAGTTCCCGTTCTGCCTCACCGCAAAAACGGGTGACAGCTACGCTTTTGCGCAGGTATTCTGTGTGCTCCCCAGCCTTATGCTGATGCTGGCTGGTCTCACGATCAAAATCGGACAGATGCTGGAGGTCAAGAATAAATTCTGGTATTTCCTCATCGGCTTTTCCTGGGTGCTGACCTATCCGTTCCTGCGAATGAGCGCTATGTTGGCACAGCCGGACTGGTTCGGTCTGATCTTCGCTTTTGCCATTCTGCTCCTCACATTGGACTACCGTTTTGAAAAGCTGGAGCCGGGCCGGTTCGTGCTCATCTTCCTGGCAACGGCCGCGATTATCCTGAGCCGCCGCTGGTACTTATATTTTGTGGTGGGCTATTATTTTTCCTATGCGCTTCTGCTCTTTGTAAGCAGTACAAAGCTCGCAAAACAGGGCCAAAAAGGCCTTGCCCTGCGCCGAGTACGCAACCTCATCCTGTTTGGTGTCTGCGCCATGGCAGCAATGGTGGTCCTGCTCTGGCCCATGGTCAGCAAGATCCTGGCTTTTAACTACTCCGACCGCTATTCGTACTATAATGTCGGCGGCATTGCAGTAGAGCTCTATTATCATGCCATGCGCACCGGCCTGCTGAACCTTATTTTGATCCTGTTTGGTTTATGGCTCTGCGTCAAGCGAAAAAAGCCCAGCCTGCCTGTGTTGGCGCTGTGTGAGCTGATGCTCAGTATGCTCTTATTTACCCGAGTGCAGAATTCCGGCTCCCATCAGATGCTGCTGTACGTGCCCGCCTATGTCATTCTGTTTCTCTGCGGTGCGGCGGGTCTGGCAGAGAGTATCGAGCATTTCAAAATACCAAAGCTTTGTTTCTGGGTCTTTACACTGTTGTTCGCCGTGTCGGTGCGGTGCTCCCCGCTCACTGTCATGGCCTTGCCAGAGTTCGTTATCCATGCGTTCCACCCGGCAGACCTTGCTGAGTATCAGCGGCTGGACGAGCTGACCTATGACCGCAAGGACAAACCGCAGATCCAGGCCATGGCACAATGGCTGGTTGAACATCTGGGGGAGGGCGAGGGTGCCTATATGATCCTGGATGACATGCTCTACAATCCCGGCCACCTGCGGAACTGTGACCTGCCCAACCATGCACTGGACGGCAAGTTGCCGGACAGCTTCTCGGTGCCGGGCACCCACTCTTTCCCCACCGGCTTCTTTGACGCAAAGTATGTCATCACCGCTGATCCGTTCCCCCTCTCACTGGCTCCGGACACGGAACTGGGCCACCGGTTCAACGCCGTTTTTCTTCAGCTGAGAGAGACTACCCACCAGCAAGTTGCGACCTTCGATATGGGCAACGGCACGGTGTTCACGATCTGGGAACGCACCACTCCCGTGACACGTGAGGAAGTGGAGACCTATCTCCATGAATTTGATGCTGAAAACGCCAAATACCCAGAAATGTTTTCCGCAGTTGTGGAAAACTGGCTGGCTGTTCATGGTTTATAAAAGGAGAGTAAAACGATATGTCCAACAACGCAAAAAATCTGCCAGAAGTAAAATTAGGCCAGTACAAGGGGCTGGCTGTCACCCGTCATGTGCGGCCTCTTTCCGAAAAGACCATTGACCAGGAGATGGTCCACCAGACCCGGATGCGCTCCGTCTACCACAACTCCACCGCCCCCGCCAAGCGCGGCAGCCGGGTCCTGCTGGATTTTGTCGGCTTCATGGATGGGGAGGAGATCCCCGACAGCCGGATGGAAAAGGTGATGGTGGTTCTGGGGGACGGCAAGCTGATGCCTGCCGCCGAGGATGCCATCTACGGCCACACCGCCGGCGAGACCTTCCGCTTTGATTTCACTTACCCGGAGCAGTTCCGGGTGGAGGAGCTCTCCGGCAAGACCGCGCAGTTTGAGATCAAGCTGCACTCCGTGGCCGAAAAGACCACCCCGGAGCTGAACGAGGAATTTGCCCGGGCACAGGGCTATGCAGACCTTGCCGCCATGCGCGAGGCCGTGCGGGCCAAAAAGCGAAAGATCCACGAAGATGCCGCCGACCGCGCCGCCGGGCAGGAACTGCTGGCAAAGGCCGGTGCCAACCTGACCGTGGACCTGCCCGAGGCCATGCTGGACCGCACCGCCGACAATGAGATGCGGATGCTGGAGCAGCGGCTCTCCCGCAGCAACATCACCCTGGAAAAGCACTGCAAGAACAGCCACACCACCGCTGCCGCCCTGCGGGCAGGCTACCGTGACGCTGCCGAGCGGAACCTGCGCTCCATGCTGGCCTCCCGCTCCATTGCTGAAGCCGAGAACATCACCGTGAGCACGCTGGAGGTCAACAACGAGTACCGCCGCCTGTCCCAGCTGCAGGACACCCCGGAGGCCGATATCCGCCGGGTGCTGAGCCCGGACACCCTTGCCGCCGCACTGGTTGCACAGAAAGTCCAGCGCTTCCTGCTGGACAACGCCGACATCACCACTGTGATGGACCCTGAAAAGGAGTGATCCTATGAGTATCTTTACGCGCTACGCCATGGATGCGCTGATGAAGACCACCCACCCCGAGGTGAACCGCAAGCAGTGCTGGAACCTGCACCCCCACCGCACCCCCTGCACAGCCTGCAAGGATATCTGCCCCTATGGTGATGAGATCTTCACCCGCCCCAACCTCGTCAAGGACTGGGATCCCTGCACCGACTGCGGCCTGTGCGTCTCGGCCTGCCGGTCGGGCTGCATTGCTCCCTCGCCGGAGCAGGTGCAGCGGGATATCTCCCCTGCCGACAGCGATGGCGACACCATCTGGATCGGCTGCGAAAAATCCACCCGCAAGAACACCGTGGTGCGCACCTGCGTCTCGGCCTATTCGTGGGAAGCGCTGGCCTACCTTGCCCTGAACAGAAGATCGTCCTCGACCTGATCCCCCTGCGGCGAGTGCGAGAACGATGTCTGCGCCGAGCATCTGCGTGCCGTTCTGACCCGGCTGGTGGAGTTCTTCGGCCAGCCCCTGTTCGAGGCCCGGTTCACGCTGGCATACGAGCTGGACGATGCCCCCTTCCACGTCAAGGAATATTCCCGCCGTGAGATGATGGAACAGGTGACCTCCGGCTCCGAAAAAGGGCACCAAGCAGCTGCTGCGGATGCTGCCCGGCCTGCGCAGCGAGGACGAGAGCAGCCAGGATTTCCGGCTGCTGCTCCACCAGTACACCAAGCAGCTCAAGGCAGTGTCCGAAACGGCCCCTGCGCTATGGCTACCACCTGCCCAACTTCACCCAGAAGTGCTTTGCCTGCGGCCGGTGTGAAAAGAGCTGCCGCAGCGGTGCCATCAAGTTTGAGGACCTGCCCGACGGCCAGACCCGCGCGGTGATCACGCCGTGGAAGTGCAGCGAGTGCGGGGTCTGCGTTGCCGCCTGCTCCAACGGCGGTCTGGACGGCCTGAAGCTGCGCCAGCTCACCAGCCTTGGCCCTGTCAGTGTCTACAAGTGCACCAAGACCCTCTGCAAGGAATGCGGCAAGCCCATTGCGCCCAACTGTGCGGACGGCATCTGTTCGGTCTGCCGCATCAAGCTGCGCACCAAAAAGCGTCAGGAGGAGGCTGTGGCCCGTGCCAAGGAGCGTCAGGCCGAGCGCGAGGCCAAAAAGGCTGCAGAAGCAGCTGCAAAGGAGCTGGCTGCCGAGATGCAGCCCTCTCAGCCAGCGCAAAGCGCCGCTGCCCCTGAAGCAGGAGCCGCTCCCGCCCCGGCCGAAAGCACCTGCTGATCGCTGGACCTCTCCGGGGCTTCGCATGGACGGAGAGGTTTTTATTGACGCAGCTCCAAAAAAATGCTATAATTCTTCTTAACCACCCAGCTGTGGTCGGGAGGACAAGTTACAAAGGCGTAACGGATGTGTTTCCGTTACGCCTTTTTTTGCTTCCCGCTGCCGGGAAACAGCGGGCCTGTCGGCTTTGGGCGGCAACCAGACTTCAACACGAAGAAAAGAGGGAATTTCATTATGAAACAGTCTATTTCTCGTCGTCAGTTCCTCAAGGCAAGCGGCCTGGCAGCCGCAGGTGCCTGCGCCGCCGGTCTGCTGTCCAGCTGCGGCGGAAAGAGCGGCGGCAGCTCCTCCGGTTCTGCTTCCGGTGCGGATACCAGCAAGTACACCGTGCTTTATTCCAGCCAGCCTGCGACCCTGAACTATCTGACCACCGCCACCGACCTGGAAATGGTCGTGGGTGCAAACTGCGTGGACACCCTGGTAGAGTACGACAACAAGGGCGTGATGCGCGAGGGCCTGGCCACCAAGTGGGAGTGGGATGCCGACACCCTGACCTGGACCTTCACCCTGCGTGAGGAGAACTGGGTGGACAACAACGGCGAAGTCGTTGCCCCCGTGACCGCACAGGATTTTGTGGATGCCCTGCAGTATGTGCTGACCCCGGATTACGCTTCCTCCAACGTGGGCCTGGTCACCGCCTACATTGCCGGTGCGGATGATTACTACAACTATCACGTCTACCTGACCAATGCTGAAAACGGCACTGTGGACGATGACGGCACCACCTATGTCACCGATGGTAGCGGTAACGTGACCGTGACCGCAGCAGACGGCACCGCTTCCACCTACGTCCCCCGTGGACTTTGATTCCGTGGGCGTGACCGCTGTGGATGACCACACCCTGACCTACACCCTGACCTACGATTTCCCCGGCTTCCTGAGCCTGCTGTGCTACCTGCCCTATGAGCCCGCCTACGGCCCCCTGCTGAGCGAGATGGGCGACCAGTATGCCACCAGCGCCGAGACCCTGTACAGCTGCGGTGCCTTCTACCTGTCCGATTACGAGTCTCTGGAAACCTGGATCATGAAGAAGAACCCCGAGAACTATGATGCGGACAATGTCTTTATCGACACCATCAGCCGCATTTACAACGCCGAGGCTGCCGTGAACGGCCCCGAGATGATCAAGCGCGGCGAGATCGACGAAGCCACCATCGGTTCCGACATTCTGGACAGCTGGCTGGCCGACGACACCACCAAGGACATGGTTTCCATGGATCGTCCCAACACCAACTACACCTACTTCTACATGTTCAACTTCATGCCCTTTGCACACGAGTTCTCCAACTGGAACGTTGAGGGCGTGGATGCAGAATACGAACCCGAGAACTGGGCCAAGGCCATCAACAACACCAACTTCCGCAAGGCCTTCCTGTACGCATCAACAACGCCGTTACGCTGGCTGTCAGCGCACCTCTTGGCTACGACAGCTACAAGCTGAACACCATCACTCCCCCGAACTTCTGCGCCACCACCGATGGTGTGGACTACACCCAGTGCGGCGGCCTGGCCGACCTGACCGAGTTCTTTGACGAGGCCAAGGCCAAGGAGTACCGCGATGCCGCCATTGAGGAGCTGACTGCACAGGGAGTCACCTTCCCCATCAAGGTGCAGCTGCCCTACAACCCCTCCACCACCGACTGGGACAAGCAGTGCCAGGTGCTCAAGCAGCAGCTGGAGGGTGTGCTGAACGACGGCACCGACTTCATCGACATCATCATCACCGCCGGCCCCTCCGACAGCTTCCTGTCTGCTGTGCGCCGCAACGGCAAGTTCGAGTTCCTGCTCTGCAACTGGGGCGCTGACTACTCCGACCCCGAGACCGAGACCGACCCGTTCTATCAGGCCGAGGATTCCCGTGGAATGCGCTATGCTTACCTGCGCACCGGCGTGGAGGACGGCTTCATCACCGGCGAGACCGCAGATGCTGTTATGGCCTACATGAACGCCATCGAGGCCGCAAAGCAGATCACCGATGACATCGATGCCCGCTACAAGGCCTTTGCCGATGCCGAGGCTCTGCTCATCACCAACGCACTGGTCATTCCGCGCGGCATGAGCGTGCCCGCCTATCTGGCGACCCGCCTGAACTACTGGGAGGGCCAGTACGCTTCCACCGGTTTCTCCAACAAGCGCCTGAAGGGCATCCACGTCCTCGACCACTACATCTCCATGGACGAGTACGAGGCAAACCGTGACGCTCGCTAAGCGTTCTTTCTTCTCATAACACAAAATACACCCCCTCTGCACGGCAGTTTCTGAAGCTGCACCGCAGAGGGGGTGTTCTTTTTGCATGTTCAGTTACACTTCAAAATCCAGGCAGACACGGGTCTTGGTGTAGGGGCGCACCTTGCCATCGGCCACAGCCACATGGGCGGGGTGGGTGGAGTAGCCCTTGAGGGCGGCTGCATCGGTAAAGGTGGTGTCCAGCATCAGGTCTGCGTTGGAAGAGGGCAGGCCGTTGATGTTCACATGCACCTCCACAAGGCCCGGGATCTGCCCTGCCAGGCCCTCCAGTCCGGTTTTGATGTTCGCCTTGATCTCTGCCTTTTCGGCGGCAGAAAGCTCGTCCTTGAGCTGCCAGAGAATGATATGCTTGACCATAAAAATACCTCCTGCGTTTTCTCCATTGTAGCAGAGAAATGCAGGAGGTGCAATGCTTTTTGAAACGGTTCAGTCGTCTTCCCGGCCTTTTTTCCAAGCGTGGTACATCAGCAGGAACACGGTGTCCGCAGCAATGCCGATAGAGAGCAGGCGGCTGCCGCCAATGGAAGTGTGGGGCAAAAACGGCGAAGCGGCAAACACAACGGCATTAAAGAAATAGAACACACCGAACTTTTTCTCCCACATAGCCCGCTCTTCGTCATCGCTGAACTTCATCTGGTGCTTTTTGGAAAAACTGCGAAAGCCCATTACCAGCATGGCAGCGGCAGCAAACAGGTTCAGCAAAAGGGATGTGTCAAATTTCATGCGGGGGTACCTCCGTAAAAAAAATCCATAAACAAAAACCAGCCGGATCGAGGCGTTTGCAAGCCCTCGTCCGGCTGGATACTTACTTCTTCGGAGTCATAAGCCTCTTCTCCTTGGGTTCTCTCATTTTCGGAGTATGCGTTTCATAGGGTGACTCTCCTTAGAAACTACCTGAAACTGAAGAGTTCTATGCAAGGGGATGAACTACTCTAGTACATTGGACTGACCCTTCTCTTAACTGTTGGACTGCGGTACCGAGATTCTGAAGATGAATTTCATATTACCACATTCTTTCGAGTTAGATTTGCCAGGGATTCCATTGCTTAGTACATTGGAGTTACTCCTTTTTGGTCATTCAAACAGGTGCATCCGTGTAACTGTCCTCATCATGGGAGATCACCTCGGGCGGATCTATTTGAATTGCCAGGGGATTTATTCTGACAGACTGTACTGTTTTCGCATTTTTGATGCTCAAGACCGGCTCTTTGATTTGTTTTGTTATACTGGGGGAAACATCCCGTTTGTGGAGAGCCTCTGTTTTGCTTCTCAGCGAATCCCGACAGTCTGTCCGAACTGTGCGGGTTCCATATCAACCATCGGTCTCGCTCCTTTCTACTTAAAGTCAGCGGGGTTAGCTCTCATTTGAGCTTCTGCTGTACTTCTCTGGTTTCTGGCTTCATTATACAGGAAGATGCACAGTTTGTCTATTCGCAGAGTGCACAACAAATCAGACATACTTTTGCATCAAAAGTCCAAATTTCTGGGATACATGAATTCCGTCCCTCCAGTGCACTGCTCCACCTTCCCGGGCAAAGGCTCTGCCCCGCAGATCGTGCCGGGCCATTGCGGACACTGCTCCGGCATATTAAATAGGTATCATCACAGAGCATGCAGCTATATAAATCTGATATGCCCGCTATACAATCCGTGAATAATAATGTCGATTTCACCTCATCCAAAGGCCAGAAAATGGTACAGATGGCTAAGAATCAGCAAAGAGATTGTGCAAATCGCATAGTTTCTCACCCGTACTTTTTGCAATCTGCACAACTGTTTTCATCCAAAGCAGAAACGGAATATAACAAAAAGTAGAATGTTAGGTGGAGGGCTGTAAAACCGGCAGAAATCGTGCTATGATACCATCACAAATTAAGAAAGGAGAGAGTGCTAATCAATGAATGCGTTGACTGCTGCTTTGAAAGAAGAGCTGAATGTTGACATGGTCACGGTGTTCGGGCTTTCCATTCCGGAGTCCGTGGTCGTGAGCTGGGGCATCATGGCGTTTCTTGTCATCGGTTCCATCCTGCTGACGCGGAATCTGCGGGTGGATCACATCACCAAGCGGCAGGCCATCCTGGAAACGGTCGTTACTACGATCAATGATTTCTTTGTGGGCCTGCTGGGCGAAAGTGGAAAGCGCTATGTCCCCTATCTGATGAGCGTGGCGCTGTACATCGGCTGCTCCAACCTGATCGGTGTGTTCGGCATCAAGTCCCCCCACAAAGGATCTGAACGTCACAGCGGCCCTTGCTCTGATGAGCATCTGCCTGATCGAGTATGCCGGCATCCATGCACGCGGCGGCGTTGGCTTCCTCAAGAGCCTGGCTGCCCCCACCCCCATCATGGGCCCCCATGAACGTGCTGGAGGTGGCCATCCGGCCCACCAGCCTGTGCATGCGACTGTTCGGCAACGTGCTGGGCGCTTTTGTCATTATGGAGCTGATCAAGCTGGTGGTGCCTGTGTTCGTGCCTGCCATCTTCAGCCTGTATTTTGACCTGTTCGATGGTCTGATCCAGACCTACGTCTTTGTGTTCCTTACCTCTTTGTTTATGAAGGAGACCATGGGAGACGAAGAGTAAACCCTTTCCATCATCAAATCAAAAGGAGATTAAAATTATGAACGGACTTATCGCTCTGGGCGCTGGCATTGCAGCGCTGACTGGTATTGGCGGCGGCATTGGCATCGGCATTGCAACCGGCAAGGCAACCGAGGCTATTTCCCGTCAGCCCGAGGCTTCCGGCAAGATCCAGACCAACCTGCTGCTGGGTGCTGCTCTGGCCGAAGGTACTGCAATTTTCGGTTTCGTCGTTGCACTGCTGATCATCCTGTTCCTGGGTCAGTAACGGAGGCGCAGACGAATGCTGAAGTTGGATATTAACCTGCTGTGGACCGTCGTGAACGTCCTCGTCATGTATGCGGTGCTGCGCAAGTTCCTGTTCAAGCCTGTTCAGGACGTGATCGCAAAGCGCCAGCAGATGGTGGACGCAAACCTGGCCGATGCGGAGACCTCCAAGAAGGAAGCCGCAGAGACCATGAACGCCGCACAGGAAAAACTGCGCAATGTGGACAATGAGGCCGCTGCCCGCCGCGAAGCCTACGAAAAGCAGGCTGAGGTCGAAAAGCAGCAGCTGCTGGCAGATGCCCGCAAGCAGGCAGACGCCATCGTGGCAGCCGGCAAGGCAAGCGCCGAGGCCGAACGCCAGAGCAAGCTGCGGGAAGCCGATGCCCAGACCACGGCACTGGCCCGTGCGATGTGCGAGAAGCTGCTGGCCCGCAATCTGACCGCCCAGGACGACGCACGTCTGCTGGACGATCTGCTGGAGAAAGCAGGTGCAGGCAATGGCAACTGAATTCAGTCGTGAATTTTTTGGCGGACAACCGCATCGTCAAGGCCGAGCTGCGCAGCGCCCGCAAGCCCCGGGAAGAGGAGCTGAACCGGATCCGCGCCGAGGTACGCAAGCTGTATGATGCCACCGAGGTCATCCTGAACGTGACGGTGGACGAGAGCCTGCTGTCCGGCTATGTCCTGCAGGTGGGCGACCGTGTGTTCGATAACTCCGGCCGTCATCAGCTGGACAAGATGATGGAGGGCAAGCCCTCGCTGGCTACCCTCAAGACCCGCATTGAGGACTACAAGCCCGCCGAGACCTCTGCCGAGGGCGGTGTGGTCATCTCCTCTGCCGACGGCATCGTGCACGTCGAAGGCATGAACCGCGCCGTGTATGGCGAGATCGTCACCTTCGACAACGGTGCCAAGGGCATGGTGGAGAGCGTGGACCCCCGAACAGCTGGGCATCATGCTGTTCGACGGAGCTGAGACCGTCGGCGTGGGCACCATGGTGACCCGCAGCGGCAAGCGTGCCGGCATCCCGGTGGGCGATGCCTTCCTGGGCCGTGTCATCAGCCCGCTGGGCGAGCCCATCGATGGCAAGGGCCCCATTGAAGCTGTGGGCTACAACCCCGATCGAAAAGCAGGCCCCCAGGCATTCTGGAGCGTCAGAGCGTGGATACCCCGCTCCACACCGGCATCCTCGCTATCGATTCCATGTTCCCCATCGGCCGCGGCCAGCGTGAGCTGATCATCGGCGACCGCCAGACCGGCAAGACCTCCATCGCCACGGACGCCATCCTGAACCAGAAAAAACACCGGTGTGCTGTGCATTTATGTGGCCATCGGCCAGAAGGCTTCTTCCATTGCCCGCGTGGCAGGCGATCTGCAGAAGCACGGTGCCATGAGCTACACCACCATCGTGGCGGCTACTGCTTCAGATTCCGCTCCCCTGCAGTACATCGCACCCTATGCCGGCACCGCATTGGCCGAGTACTTCATGAGTCAGGGCAAGAGCGTGCTGATCGTTTACGACGATCTGTCCAAGCATGCAGTGGCCTACCGTGCCATCTCTCTGCTGCTGCGCCGCTCTCCGGGCCGTGAGGCTTACCCCGGCGATGTGTTCTATCTGCACTCCCGTCTGCTGGAGCGCTCCTGCCGGATGCGCGACGATCTGGGCGGCGGTTCCATCACCGCACTGCCTATCGTAGAGACGCAGGCAGGCGACGTTTCGGCCTACATCCCCACCAATGTCATTTCCATCACCGATGGTCAGATCTTCCTCGAGAGCGCCCTGTTCAATGCAGGCAACCGCCCGGCCGTCAATGTGGGTCTGTCGGTGTCCCGTGTGGGCGGCGCTGCCCAGACCAAGGCCATGAAGAAGGCCAACGCCAACCTGCGTATCGAGCTGGCACAGTACAAGGATATGGAGTCCTTTGCCCAGTTCAGCTCTGATCTGGACGCTGAGACCCGCCGCCAGCTGGATCACGGCAAGGCCCTGATGGAGATGCTCAAGCAGCCGCTGTATCAGCCTAAGTCTGACGCAGAGCAGGTGGTCCTGCTCACGCTGGCTTCGCATGGCGTGCTCGACGAGATCCCCACGGCCGAGCTGCGCACCAAGACTTCCGCATTTGTGCGCCAGTTCCGCGCGGATGTGTCCGGCACGATGGACAAGATCACCGCCACCGGCAAGCTCGAACCCGATGAGGTCGATGCCATCCTGAACGCCTGGAAAGCTTATGCGGGAGGCGACAGCCATGCCGTCCAGTAAGCTGCTGAAGGAGCGCATCGAGAGCATTCAGGATACCATGAAGATCACGAACGCCATGTACCTGATCTCCTCGTCCAAGCTGCGCAAGGCACGTAAGAACTACCAGAATGTATCGCCCTACTTCAACCGTATGCGCGATACCATTTCCCGCGTGGTGCCCCACCTGCCGGAAGAGCCGGTGCATCCGTTCTTCCACGAGCGTAATATCGCAAAAGCCCCCAAGCTGGGCCTACATCGTGCTGACGGCAGATAAGGGCATGGCAGGCGCTTACAACCAGAACATCATCAAGTTCCTCAAGGAAAATGCGGATGAGAACGACCGGTTCTATGTGATCGGCCAGACCGGCTACCGCGCCTGTACCACAAGGACCCGCGGCTGGTGGAGGATTTCCACTACGGTGCCACGGAGCCTACGCTGCAGCGTGCCCGCGATATCACGATGGACGCCATCGATGATTTCAAGACCGGCAAGCTGGATGAGATCTATCTCATCTATACCCGCATCGAGAATGCATTGACCAGCGAGCCCACCATGGTGCGTCTGCTGCCGCTGGACCGCGCCCATCTGCAGCCTGCCCCCCAAAGGGGTCTGGGCGATCCGAAGGGCGATGTGGAGATGTTCCCGTCTGCATGGACGGTGTTTGAACAGATCGCGCCCATTTATATGCACGGCATGATCTTTGGTGCCATGACCGAGAGCTTCTGCGCAGAGCAGAGCGCCCGCATGACCGCCATGGATTCCGCCACCAAGAACGCCAACGATATGATCCGGGAGCTGCAGCTGGAAATACAACCGCACCCGTCAGGGCTCCATTACACAGGAGATCACCGAGATCATCGGCGGTGCGGCTGCCGTGCAGAACCGGGCGGAATAAAAACGTATTTACAAATTAGTATAGAGGCAATCGTATGATACAGGGAACTATTATTCGCGTAGCCGGCCCTGTGGTGGACGTGCAGTTCACCGCAGGCAAGCTGCCTGCCCTGCAGGAAGCGCTTACCGTGACCGCCGAGGGCACCGAGCGCACGATGGAAGTGACACAGCATGTCAACGAGACCACTGTGCGCTGCATCATGCTTTCCGCCAGCGAGGGTCTGGGCAAGGGCATGACCGTGACCGCTACCGGCCACGGCCTGACCGCACCGGTGGGCGAAGCCACGCTGGGCCGCATGTTTGACCGCTGGGCAGACCCATCGACGGCAAGGGCTCTGTGGACGATGTGCCGCACTGGCCCATCCACCGCAAGGCCCCAGCTTTGCGGAGCAGAAGCCCGCGACCGAGATCCTGGAGACCGGCATCAAGGTCATCGACCTGCTGGACCCCCTATGCAAAGGGCGGCAAGATCGGTCTGTTCGGCGGTGCAGGCGTCGGCAAGACCGTGCTGATCCAGGAACTGATCCATAACGTGGCCACCGAGCACGGCGGCTACTCCATCTTCACCGGCGTCGGCGAGCGCTCCCGCGAGGGCTGCGACCTTTGGGGCGAGATGAACGAGTCCGGTGTTCTGAATAAGACCGCACTGGTCTTTGGTCAGATGAACGAGCCCCCCAGGAGCACGTATGCGTGTTGCCGAGACCGGCCTGACCATGGCAGAGTACTTCCGTGAGGAGACCCACAAGGACGTGCTGCTGTTCATTGATAACATCTTCCGTTTCGTGCAGGCAGGCTCCGAGGTGTCCGCTCTGATGGGCCGTATGCCTTCTGCTGTGGGCTACCAGCCCACTCTGGCCAACGAGCTGGGCGCTCTGCAGGAGCGCATCACCTCCACCAAGGAAGGCTCCATCACCTCGGTGCAGGCCGTCTACGTCCCCGCCGACGACCTGACCGACCCGGCCCCCGCCACCACCTTTGCACATCTGGATGCCACTACCGTGCTGTCCCGTAAGATCGTGGAGCAGGGCATTTACCCGGCCGTGGACCCGCTGGCATCCACCTCCCGCATTCTGGAAGCGGATATTGTGGGCGAGGAGCACTACCGCGTGGCCCGCAAGGTGCAGTCCATTCTGCAGCGCTATCAGGAGCTGCAGGACATCATTGCCATTCTGGGCATGGATGAGCTGGACGAGAACGACAAGCTCACCGTTGCCCGTGCCCGCAAGCTGCAGAAGTTCCTGTCCCAGCCCTTTGCTGTGGCCGAAAACTTTACCGGCCTGAAGGGCAAGTATGTGCCGCTGCAGGATACCGTGCGCGGCTTTGCCGCCATTGTGGACGGCGAGGCCGACGATCTGCCGGAGTGGGCGTTCTTCAACGTTGGTACGCTGGAAGATGCCCGCCAGAAGGCAGCGGAAAAGCTGGCTGAGGAAAAGGGCGGTGCCGTCTGATGAACAAGTTCATGCTGAACATCACTGCGTCCAGCGGTGAGTACTATCAGGGCGATTGCGAAGACCTTGTGCTGCCCATCAGCGATGGCGTGTACGGCATACAGGCCGGACACAGCCCGGTGCTGGTGGCCATCCACATGGGCATCCTGCACTTTGAGGTGAACGGTGAAAGCCAGGACATCCTGGTAGGCGATGGCATTGCCGAGGTGACGCCTGCCTACGTGATGGTGCTGGTGGACAGCGCCGAGCGTCCGGAGGATATCGACAAGAACCGTGCCGAGGCTGCCCGCATCCGTGCCGAGGAGCGTTTGCAGCATCAGCAGAGCATGCATGAATATTATCAGAGCAAGATCGCGCTCGACCGTGCGATGCAGCGCCTGCAGGCCGCTGCAAAGTACCGGCGCTGAGAATGAGCCGCATCTGCCAGGACCAGATCTGAAAAAGAGCATCATTTGTATCCGTTGAGGGTGCAAAGTGATGCTCTTTTTTGTTTCAGGCGGTTCCATGGAACGCTGCTTTCGTGTATAATAAGGTCAATGCAACCCCGCGTGTTGTGCGGGAAAGGAGGAGGTTTTCCATGATCCAATTCGGCCTGCGTCTGCATGACGCGGAAAAGCTGCCCGTTGAACAGGTGCTGCCGCTGGTGCGCCAGAAAGGCTTTACCTGCGCCCATGTGGCCCTGAGCAAATCCTTCAAGGAGCTGCCCTGCACCCCCAGCGCCCTGACCCCCGGCTATGCGCTGTATCTGCGGCATCTGTTTGAGAAAAACGGCATCGACATTGCCGTGCTGGGCAACTACCTGAACCTTGCCCACCCGGATGCGGATGCCCTGCACGCCATTCAGGAAAAATACTATGCCCATATCCGCTTTGCAAGCCTGCTGGGCTGCGGCATGGTGGGCACCGAGACCGGTGCGCCCAACGCGGAGTACAAATTCTGTCCGGAGTGCCGCAGCGACGAAGCCCTTGCTACTTTTATCCGGAACTTCAAGCCGGTGGTGCGCTGCGCCGAGCAGTACGGCGTGACCATTGCCATTGAGCCGGTGGTCAAGCACATCGTGTACGATGCCAGACGCGCCCGCACCGTGCTGGACGAGATCGGCAGCCCGAACCTGCAGATCCTGTTCGACCCCGTCAACCTGCTGAACATGGAAAATGTGGACCGCCGCGAGGAAGTGTTCGCCGAGGCCATCGAGCTTCTGGGCAAGGACATTGCCATGATCCACTTCAAGGATTTCCTGCGCAAGGATGCGGGCGGCCAGCTGGCTGCTACGGGTGCAGGGCAGGGAGGCATGGAGGACTACCGCACCATCCTGCGGTTTGCAAAGCAGGAAAAGCCCTATATCTTTGCAACGCTGGAGAATACCACCCCGGAAAACGCGGTGGAATGCCTGAACTACCTGAAAAAGCAGTACGACGAGTGCTGAACACTTTATAACCAAAAAAACATCTGCAAGCTTTGCCCGGAATGGGGCAGCTTGCAGATGCTTTTTTGTATCAGATGAAGTTTATGGTTCGGCCTTTTACAAATTGCAATTAAGAAGTAGTTTCGCTGAAAAATGCCCAGAACGAAAGCGGAGGACATTAAGATCATTCCAGATCCAGCTTATGCTCCATCAGCCAGCGGGTCAGCAGAAAGTACCCTGCGGCAAAGGCAATGCTGACCGCCAGCCCGAACAGGGTGGTGAACGCACTGGGCGCAGCGATGGAAACATCTACACCGCCAAGGGTGGGATCGGAAACAGCCTGCAGCATGTCGGCACTGCTGACACCGGAGCTCAGCCAGTTCTGCAGGAAGGACAGCAGGTAAAAATGCCAGAATACCGGCCGGGACCATGTGCATTTTTGAACTGGTGGCCGATCATGCATGCGGCATAGATGCACAGGATGCTGGACACCAGTGCCACCAGCCCATTCAGCGTTTCAAAGATCAGCCAGAGCCACCCGGAGCTGCCGGTCATGCGGAAGATCTCTCGGAAGATCTCTACCACTTTTCTGCCACAGCTCCGGCAGCTGCTGCAGGGCCGCGCTGTTCAGAGACAGAGCCAGCAGCATCGCCGCAAAGGAGAAAATACCCACGATGCTGCTGCAAAGCATCCACACCACGCTGGAGATCAGCTTGGAAAGGATGAGCTGGCTTTCCGTCACCGGCAGGGTGTGCATCAGGTAGCCCTCGCGGCCCAGCAGATTGCGGGTGAAGCGGGTCACAATGGTCATCACAGACACCACTGCCACCGCGATCGGCTACGACCATGTAGGCGAACAGCAGCAGAGATGCAAAGTCGTCCTTGGAAGAGCTGCGCAGGGAAAAGCCGCTCAGCACTGCCAGCGCAACAAGGGCCAGATACAGCCCGCCGTAGGTGCGGCCGGTGGCCTGAATTCATATTTTAACAGCTGTTTCAGCATTTGAATACCTCCCGGAAATATGCATCCACACTCATGCCCTCGGTCTCGCGCAGCTCTTCGGCATTTGCGGTGGGCGAACACCCGGCCATCCTTCAAAAAGACGGCTTCGTCCAGAATGGGCTCGATATCGCCGATGAGGTGGGTGGAAAGAATGACGGTCGCATCCCGGCTGTAGTTGTTCATGGATGGTGCTCAGGATATAGTCCCGGGCGGCAGGGTCCACGCCGCCAATGGGCTCATCCAGCAGGTAGAGCTTTGCGGCGCGGCTCATGGCAAGGATCAGCTGCACCTTTTCCTTGCTGCCCTTGGAGAGGGTCTTGAGCCGCGCCTTCGGTTCCAGTTCCAGCCGGGCCAGCATTTCGTTTGCCTTAGCGGGGTCAAAATCGGCATAGAATTCGTGGAACATTTCCACCAGCTGCTCCACACGCATCCAGTCCGGCAGCCAGTCGGCGTCCGGCAGATAGGACACGATGGCTTTGGTGTCCGGCCCGGGGGATCATGCCGGCGATCCGGATGCTGCCTGCACTGGGCTGCAGCAGACCGTTCGCCAGCTTGATGAGGGTGGTCTTGCCGCTGCCGTTGGGGCCAAGCAGCCCCACGATGCGGCCAAAGCCGATGTGCAGGTCTACATTTTCCAGTGCGGTCTTATCCTTCTGGTAGCACTTGGTCAGTGCTTCACAGCTCAAAAGTTCATTCATTGCGGTCCTCCTTTGCGTCCCAGTGTTCCAAAAGCGCGGCCGCCTGTGCGGGACTGTAGCCGATGCCGCGCATCTTTTCCAGAAAATCCGACGCCAGCGTCCGGGCGGTGTCGGCGCGAAGCTGTTCGATCAATGCAGTATCCTCCGTAACATAGCGGCCTGAGGTGCGTTCGGTGCGCACCAGCCCTTCCGTCTCCAGCTGGGCAAAGGGCCCGCTGCATCGTGTTTGGGTTCAACCCCGGCGGCTGCGGCCAGATCACGCACCGAATCCAGATGCCCGCCCGGCGGGTAGGTGCCGGCCAGGATCCGGGCCTTCAGCCGTTCCACAAGCTGTGCATAGATCGGGCGGCTGGCATCAAACTGTTCGCCCATGGTATCATCTCCTTGTCTTGCTGTATTAAGCACTTGATACAATAATACACGATTTGCTCTGTTTGTCAAGG